>Ga0207694_10003340_pt1 | contig 12764 bp, 13 predicted proteins | sample KBSC34metaG_FD_184353 | JGI IMG/M metagenome (GOLD analysis project Ga0207694, IMG submission 184353) | Corn rhizosphere microbial communities from Kellogg Biological Station, Michigan, USA - KBS C3-4 metaG (SPAdes) (version 2) | ecosystem: Host-associated > Plants > Roots > Rhizosphere > Soil...
GCGTGTGCGACAGGCTGCTCGATGGACCGACCCAATCAACCGAGCAGCCTGTCGCACACGCGCGCATTCGTGACGGCCTGCGAGAGCCCATCATCTGTTTCAGCGTGATTCTGTTTTTCCTATACACAGGTCTGGAATTCACGATCGGGCAATGGAGTTTTTCCGTATTAACCAAATCGCGCCACGTGAGTCCCGGACTGGCGGGTGTAATGGTGGGTGTCTATTTCGGTGCCATCGGGGCCGGCCGCATCCTGTTCGGAGCGGTCGCCGATCGAATCGGGGTCGATCGCCTGGTTCGTTTTGCGATGCTGGGAGCACTCGTCGGAACAATGATGTTTGCCTGGGGCCGACCCGTTGAGCTGAGTTATTTTGGGCTGGCGTTAACGGGCCTGGGACTGGCACCGATCTTTCCCTGCCTGATCGTACGGACCCCGCAGCGGTTGAAATCCGATCTGGCGACAATGGCGATCGGCTTTCAGGTCAGCGCAGCCATGGTCGGTGTCGTCGCAATTCCAGGACTGACCGGAGTAGGAGTACAATTCGGGGGCTTAGAAGTGATGGGCCTGGTCTCTGTCATCGCCGCGGCACTGATGTTTGCGACACACGAATGCCTGTTGCGGCGACCCGGCCGCGGGTCAGCGGTGTTCGCGATTGAGTCGGGTTCAGAATAGGAGGGTCGTTCGCGCGTTGGAAACGGGTGACCGGGCCACAAGACCTGTCGTTCTTTCTCGTCTGATTCTGGACGCCCTTCGTGCGAACAACTGACCGATTCGTAACCCGTCATGCGACGCGAACCTGGCCGACCCGCGGCCGGGTCCGATTGAGTTGGGATAAGAATAGTTGGGTCGCTCGCGCGTTGGAAACTGGATGGTACGCGGGACACAGCGAGTGGCCCGGCCGCGGTTCGGCGGTATTCGCGATTGCGTCGGGTTCAGAATAGGGATGCCGCTCGCGCGTTGTGGGTGAGTTGGTCGGTCCCGTTTTCAACATGGTGTCAGTCTTCGTCACCATCCCATTCTGGGAGCAGTGCGAGATAGTCCGCGTGAACACCCTTTAGCCAGACGTGCGTTTTTGTGATGCGATCAGGGGTGATCGGATTCGCGATATTCGCACAAATCGCGATGCCCAGGATGATGGTGAGCAATCCACCAATCAACGCCGCAAAGGAAAGCTCTGGTGCAAGCTTGTCGACGACAGAAAAACTCAGGCAGATGAAGAGGATTCCCACCGCCAGGCTGATCCACGTTCCCACAGTTGCCATCCGAATCCGTTGCCGAACTTGCTGAGAATACGGCAAGTCAAAAGTGGCTCGTTTCGTCAGAATCAGCGAGACAATCACATAAATGATCGGCGAGATCACCAAGACATAGACCCACTGAGGATGCCAACGCAACTTTTTTCGCAGGTGCGATTCGGCCGCCTCATTCGTCTTCAGACAGCGATAGGGAAACTCGGCTGTTTTTCGGGCGACGAGTCGTTTTCCGTCACACCAAACACCTTCCGGCGTCTCCGGAGAAAACATGCCACATCGACTGCAGATCCGATTCAGATCCAAGCTTTCGGATCCGCAATTGGGACACAAGTCGTCAAGTTCAATCACATCCACAGATGAATCCTCGTCGCATGGAAACGTTGGAGTCTCGAATCACTCAAATATTGAACAAGTCGAACATCGTTTGCGAGTGCCGAGCGAAACATGATAACGCGGCTGCCACGACTTTGGAGTCTGCGACAAAGTCGTGGCCATTGGCAGTGTTCATTGAATGCAGCCTACGACAAATATCGACTCGAGGTCATTTAACAGGCACCGACAATCACCTGTCCGACGTTAGTCGTCATCACCATCCCACTCTGGCAACAGTGCGAGATAGTCAGCATGAACTCTCTTCAGCCAGACGTGAGTGTCCGTGATGCGAGTGGGAACGATTGGATTCAAGAAGTTCAGGCAAAAGACGACCGCGACTATGATGACCAGCAATCCGATAGACAGCACGGTCATCATCACTTCCAGTGGAATCCAATCAGTGAGCGCGAAACACAGGAAAACCAGGGCGAGCGCCAGCGGGATGCTGATCCACATCCCGATTCTGGCATTGCGAATTCGTTTCCGAACGGGCAGACAGTAAGGCAAATCAAACGTCGCTCGCTTAAGCACAATCAGAGCGGCGATCAGGCAGATGATCGGCGAGATGACTACCAACACATAGACCCATTGAGGATGCCAACTTAGCTTTTTCCGAAGCAATGATTCAGCAGGCTCGTTCGTCTTCAGGCAGCGATAGGGAAACGTTGCCGACTTCCTGGCGACAAGAATCGTTCCATCGCCCCAAACCCCATCAGGCGTTTCCGGTGAGAACACCCCGCACCGACCGCAGACTCGATTGACATCCAGACTTTGTGATCCGCAGTTGGGACACAGGTCGTCAAGTTCAATCACGTCCACAGATAAATCCTTGTTAAGTGGAAATGATCTCGGTGTCGCGGAGGACCCAAGAATCTGAACAACTCGCACGCGATAGCCCGATTTGCCACAACTCTAGATTTCGTGTTCGCGGCAAAGTCGCGGCATTTGGTGGAGTTTATCGAGTGCGGCCTATGCAATCGATTGAGAATATCGACCGGAAATTGCTCGCAGTACGGAAACGAGTGCTGCCGTGGGACCAGATCTTGTGCTCGCAAACAGCGTCAGCGAATCCGCAGCGCCGTGTAAGGCTTATCGGGACGGTCCAAGGCGTCTCGCCACGGCAGCAGCGGTGCCTCCCAAACGGGGTTGTCGTTGTGAAAGGCACGCATGCGAATACTGTTCAATCGCGCTAATGCGTATGTCCATTCATGGCCTTCACCCTTCCGAGTTGCTTCGATAATCAGCAGGATCTCGGGATCGGTCGATTCAACGAACGCGAAGACGGCGCCATCCAGCACATCTGGATGCGTCCCTTCGTAGCGATACAATGGTTGAGTCAGCAGGCGTAAATCACGCGTCACGTCCTCGCGAGTCGTTTTGTCGGCGGTAAATTGCGCTGCCAGCGTGCGCATTTCACGCAAGCGAGTTCGAGCGGAATCGCCGGGGGGAGCGGAATCAGAGATCGGTTTCATCTGCACACCCGCCTCCGTCGGAGCCCAAATCGATTTGTCGCCCATCTTCGCCGCGACCTTGGTGTTGGACAGTGAACAGAACTCATGGTGTTCGCGCAGCACGTCACCGGCGCCGATGAACTCATAGAGCGATAGAATAACTTCCGGACGTCCACGGTCAGTCCACAGGAACACTTCGCCGTGTGTTTCCTTGCCACCCACCGGATTCGCCCAGCGAAGGACCGATTCGTTCTGGGGCAGGAGCTCGATCGGAGGTTCGGCCACAATTTGCACCGAGTAAGCCGCTGCGGCTGCCTTGGCGTGGGCTTGAAACGCCTCTTTTTCCGTGATCTTTTTCACCGGTTCGTCAGCAGAAAATGTCATCTGCCACCCACCGGCGGTCATCACGATGAACGTGATCCAGAATCGGTTCGAGCGGCAATCGAGCATGTCATGCATTCCGTGCAATCGAGGTTGGCCGTTTCAAGAGTCCACCGTTATTGGGCTGATGCGATTGGCGATGATAGTCAATTCGCGTCGAACGTGTCTTGAGGAAATCCCGGGGCGCAGCCATCTCCGTTAGAAGCTCACCGAACAAAAGGGACGATCCACGAACAGTGCTATCCGACCATTCGTGGATCGTAAGTGGGGTCTCGGCATCAGTCGACTTGCGGCTAACCTGCGAGGAATTTCTCGATCGCATCCAGTCCTGATTTCAACTGTTCCATGCTGCAGGCGAATGACAGTCTCACGTAGCCCGGTGCACCGAAGGCGTCACCAGTGACAAGCGCGACGTGAACTTGTTCGAGCAGGGCGTTGCAGAAGTCGGATGCATTGCCGACCTTGGTTCCACCCAGCAGTGGTTTATTGAAACTCGCGCTAACATTGAAGAACGCGTAGAACGCACCGCTCGGTTCGGCGAAAGTGACGCCGTATTTCGATCGCCACGGCTGCATTCGTTCCATGACATAGTTGCGACGCTTTTCGAATTCGACGCGCATCGCTTCGACGCTTTCCTGCGGTCCGTTCAAGGCTTCGACGGCGGCGTACTGACTGACGCTGCAAGGATTCGATGTTTCCTGGCTTTGCAGGTTGTCCATCGCTTTGATCAGATCGACAGGGCCAATCGTCCAGCCGATTCGCCATCCCGTCATCGCGTAGGCTTTGCTGACACCGCTGACGATAATCGTCCGTGCGGCCACGTCGGGGCCAAAGCTGGCAAAGCTCCGGAATTCGCCACCTTTGTAAATCAGCTTCTCATAAATCTCGTCCGACAGGACCAGGATGTCTTTCTCGACCGCCACCTTGGCCAATGCTTCCAGACCCGCTGCGGTGTAGGTTGAACCGGTCGGGTTCGAGGGATTGTTCAACATCAACAGACGCGTACGCGGCGTGATCGCTTGCCGGAATTGTTCGGCCGACATGCAAAAGCCGCTGGCTTCGGTCGTGTTGACCAGGACGGGAACGGCACCGGTTAGTTCGACCAGCGCACTGTAACTGACCCAGTACGGGGCGGGGATGATGACTTCGTCGCCAGGACCACAGAGAGCGGCGATCACATTGTGGATCGAATGCTTGGCGCCGTTCGAGATCAAGACCTGGTTCGGTTTGAACTGCAGACCGTAATCGCGTTGATACAGTGCGCAAACTGCTTGCTTCAGTTCGACGATCCCGCCCGAGGCGGTGTAATGAGTGCGTCCGGCGTTCATCGCTGTGATGGCAGCGTCGCGAATGTTTTTGGGCGTGTCGAAATCGGGCTCACCCAGCGTGAAATCCAGGACCTTGATGCCTTTCTCTTTCAATTCTTTGGCCTTCGCCGCGGCGGCCAGCGTCGCTGAGGGCTTAAGTGATTGCACAGCAGGGGACAGACGAATGGCACTCATGAGAAACAACTTCCGCAGACAGACTATCGATCCAGCAACGAACACAGTGTCGTTGCGCTCTCTTTGAAGATTCGATCGCGCGCGAACCTGATCACCGTTCTTTCAGAGCCGCATTAGAGAGGCAAAAAACGAAATCGGTTCGGTGCGTGCGATCAGAAGAAGAGAGCACTGTGACGATTGTTCTGGGCTGGTCAAGAGGCGTCAAGGCTCACGCCAAGCCGAGTTTTGGTGCAGCTCGAACGTGCCACAGCCTCGACTCGCGGTTGCTCCGTTCGGCCTCGCTGGCGCTCTGGCGCTTCGGGTCAATATGTTTGCGCGTGTTGCCAATTCTGGTTCCGTTATTGCGTTTCCAACGCGCGAGCGACCCAGCTATTCGAAACCCAACACGATCGCGAACCCCGCCGACACGCGGCCGGGTCATTTTTTTCGATTTTTCTGGAATAACCGGAGAATTTCGCCAAACCCTCATTCTTGACTTGCCGATGTAGTTTGTGCCGAAGACGAGACCTGTGACGCTGAAGCTGTTTGGATGCTTTAGCGAAGAGGGTCTGTACCTGCCTGAATGACAATTCTCGAGTGTCGCGACGATTTACGTCTCTAATGCACAACAAGATGTCATTCAGTTGTGGAGTGACCGATTTGGACAAAGTGTTGTGGTTCAATAGATTCCGCTTGACGCAATCGCCGAACACTTCTACGATCCGACTCGTTCGGTCAGCAGTAAGTTTCAAGGATGAATCACCACTCTCATGTAGAGTGTCGCGATTTCGAGTTGCCTCTCTCGACTGGGTGCCAAAGAGAGACAACAGGTTCCCCGAACTGGTACCCGAAGTCCTTCCCTAAAGGAGCCAAGGAAATGGCCACGAAAAAAGCTGCCCCTGCCAAGACCGCCAAGAAAGCCGCCAAGCCAGCCAAGTCGGCGAAGGCCAAGCCAGCCGCCAAGAAGGCTGCCGCGAAGAAGTAATTCTTCTCGGACCACTTGCTACAACAATCCCAACAGGCCGGAACATTGTTCCGGCCTGTTGTGTTTTATGGGCCGTGTTTTGTAACGTCGTGAAGATCCAAATGACGTCACAACGTTTCGTTCAAGGCACTGGCGATGGCCACGTCGATCACTTCTCAGTCCGGCCGTGAACAGCCTGCGTCAGAGAAGAATTCGCAGACTGCCAGCCTGAAACTCAAGCTGACGGGCAACTCGCACACGGTCGATCCCGCCAATCCGAAATACGTCACCGAAATCGTCGCAGACGTGTTGCAGTCGGCCTGTGCCGCTCGAGCCAGCGATATCCATTTCACCGTCGGTGAAAACGAAGTCCAGATCCTGTGGCGAATCGATGGCGTGCTGCATCCCGTCGTGTCGTACCCTCGCGGCATCGCTCCGAACATCATCGCACGATTGAAAGTGCTAGGCGAATTGCTGACGTATCGGACTGATGTGCCGCAGGAAGGCCGCTTGCGCGAATCGACGGCGGCCGTCGAAATGCGGTTAAGTACCTTTCCCACGTTGTACGGCGAAAAAGCGGTCGCTCGGCTGTTCGCCAGTTCGGACCGATATCGCTGGCCGATCGAGTTGGGGTTACCCGAAGACCTGCTGCCAGAATTGCTGCGAATGTTGCACGAAACCAGCGGCGCCATTCTGATGACCGGTCCGGCAGGCAGTGGCAAGACGACCACCGCGTATGCCTGCCTGCGCGAACTGCAGCGCGAATCGGGTGTCGGTCGCAGCCTGGTAACGCTGGAAGATCCCATCGAATCGGTCCTCGCTGGTGTGTCGCAATCGCCCGTCAATCGTACTGCCGGTTTCGACTATCCCACCGGACTTCGATCGCTGATGCGGCAAGACCCTGATGTGATTCTCGTCGGCGAAATCCGTGATCGCGAAACGGCTGAGACCGTATTTCAGGCCTGCCTGACAGGACACTTGGTACTATCAACATTTCATGCCGGTAGCGCGGCTGAAGCCATCAGCCGGTTAGGTGACATGGGGATCGAACCCTATTTGATCCGCACTGGCCTGCGCGCCATCCTCTGTCAGCGCCTCTTTCGCCGTCTGTGCGATTGCGCAACGTGGACCACCGACGCTGACGCAAAGTTCGGCTTCAACGTGCCGCAAGTTCGCGTTCCACAAGGTTGCGATCAGTGCGTGGGCACCGGTTACCGTGGTCGACTGGTGCTGGCCGAATTGCTGTCGCCCGAATTGAACGACGTCGGTCGGGCGATCTTGTCGCAGCGCGATGCCAACGAACTGCACGGACTCGCCGTCAAGGGTGGTCTGGTCAGTATTGGACAACGTGCGTTGACCGCTATCAGCGAAGGTCGAACCAGCGCCATCGAAGTCCGCCGTGTCTTGGGCTTTCGATTGTCAGGTGCAGCCGACTGATTTCACGAACTGGGCGTTCACCACCAACCCGAAGCGCCAGAGCGCCAGCGAGTTTTGGGCCTTACGCCTTCGCGGCGCTCGCAACGCGGACTCTATTGTCACTGCCCCAATGCCTTTTTCAGGGCGGCGACAATTTCCGGCGCGACGGTTTCGTTGGCCGAACGGTAGCCAAACGATGCGGTTGCTTTACCATCCTTTACGACGATCGCTGTGATCTGTGCATCGGTATTGACCGACCAACCTTCCGGTCCCATTGTGGCGCTGGGATAGACAACCATTGGATTCGCGGTGAATTGCAGCGACATCTGAATCCGCGGCAGATGTTCCTTGGTCTTTGGTTCGTCATTGGTCAAAAAGACCGTCACCAGGCTGGAATCTTGCCCCGCTTCAACCGCCGACTTTTCCAGGCTTTTTAACATTCGAGCCAGCGGACGATCGAATCGGTCGTGCGGCACAAACAGGTAGATCGTTGGTTTGGCAGCACGCTCGGCGGCATAGTCTACTTCCTTGCCCGCCAGATCACCGGTGGCTGCAAAAACTTTCAGCGGCATCACCGCCGTACCGGGCTTGGGACCAGACTCGATATCGGCTTTGGCAACAGAAGCGGTAAGAGCCAGTACCACGGCCAGCAACGGAGTAGCGACGCGCATGTGACATTCCTTCAAGCTTGGCTTGCGAGCAAAATCTTTTGGCAGCATAATAGATCGTCGTTCGGATAACGTGCTAGTGATGCGGGGCGCCGGGTCACCCGGAACGCGCGAGTCGCATCCGTATTCTGAACCAGACGCAACCGCGAAACCCTTTTCGCGACTCGCGCTTGCTCTCTTTTGCCTCGCTTTCGCTTCGGATTAGTATGGTCAGAAGTTTTGTCCGATCTGTGCCGGGTCACCCGCAACGCGCGAGCCGTTCCGCTATTCTGAACCCAACTCAATCGCGCACCCGCCGACCCGCGGCCGGGTCAATGATGACGGCCGAGTGAGACGAATGGCTGCAGCGCTGGTTGTGCCGCCACGGTGTGTTGATCGCTATTTGTTCGCTGTCTCACATCGCCACGCACATATTGAATCAGTTCTCTCAATCCAATGATGCCGTTTCCGTTCGGATCCGCTTTGCCACTCAAACCATCCAGAATCGATTGAGCGAAGGGGCTGCGTCCTGCCGTCATGTGGTTGGTTGCCGCTTCGTGCGTGTTGATATTGGCCAGGACTGCAATTCCGTAATCGTCGCTGGCGAGTTGCCTGACCAGATCTTCAAGCGAACCACGTTCGCCAGTCGAAGCAGCATTCGGCACTGGGGCTGCGACGGTTATGGCCTGAGGCGGCAACGCCGATTCGTCACGCGTGATGACATCCATCAGCAACAGGATCTTGCCGCCAGTTCGCTGCAGGAACTCTCGTAATACCCGATCCGAAACACCGGCCGCGGGATCGCCGGGGCGGCTTTCGAAGTGTTGCAGATAGACGTTGTCCTGAGCGTCTCGAACTGCGTATCCCGAGTAATAAATCACACCAACATCGTCGTCAGACATGCTTCTCTCGAGCCACCTCAGTCCCTCTTCGAAGTTGAACCGGGTCACCTGTTGATCGATCAGCACCGATGCCTGGAAATCGCGAAAGTCTTGAGGTGACGGCTTTGAGAAAGCCGCGGCAATCGCCTGAGCATCAATGACCGAAGTCGATCGCCGCAGGTCGAATCGCTGATTGCCTGCAACTCCAATCGACAGCACGAACAATCGTGGCCGTGTTGCCTTGGCCACGTCGACCTCGACGGGAACCGGATCGCTCATCCCGATGCTACGGTCTGATTCGGCTTTCACGTGCAAACGATGTTTGCCCGGCAGCAGTTCGACGTCCCAACTGACATGCGATCCGATTGCTGCGGCCGCTGCTTCCGGAGCGGGTGGTGGTGCGAGTGCTTCGCGATCGTGCGTTTCGGGCCCTGGCCGACCGTCAATCAACAGACGCATGGACCGGATGGCATCGCCTTCCGCGACTCTGGCCGTCGCCTGGACGCGGATTGTATTCGCAATCGGGGCACCGGTGGGATTGGATGTCACTGTCAGTGTCACCTGCGGCGGCAGGCTGTGCCTGATGTCGATCAATCGCGTGTCGCTGCCTTTGATCCGGTCAAGTTCTTTCAATGCCTGGATCGGCCCGCCCTGAGCCAGCACGCGGCGAATCACATCCGGTCTGAAGAAACGCGCGTGAAAGCGCGAAGCCGGGTAATAGGTCGCCATCTCGTCGAAACCGCGTTGAACGTGCCAGCCCACATAGTTCTCACCGCCGGGTGACGCCGCATAGTAGCCCTGTGGAGTCCACGCCACCCAGTCGTCGCCCGCGAAGAACAGCGACAGTGTGTGTTCATAACGCTCCAGGTTCCAGATCTGTAATGTCTCGTCGTCGCTGCCGGTGAGCAGATGCCGCTGGTCGGGCGACGGAGTGACAGCCCAGACCGCGTCCAGATGACCGGGCAGACGATAGATCGAACGCCCCGTCAGGACGTCGAAGACCAGCACGCTTTGATCGCACCCCAATGCCGCTCGATTGCCCGGTAGCAACGTTCGCGAACGAATCGTGATGTTCGGATCATAATAGCGCGAGATTGGGGTGCCGAACTGCGAGACAGTCGCCATGCGGTACGAACTGCGGGCGATCGAAAATGGCCCCATCACTGCCTGAGCGCGCATGAATGAATAATCCGGCATCGGCGCGAATTCGAGTCGTTCGAGAGAAAACGCACGCTGCAGCGGGTTCGTCGCGTGTAAGGAAGATCCGGGTACATGGCTGTATCCCCAGCCAACCGTCTTTCCGTCGGAACTGAATCCCGTTGAATAAATGGGCAAGCCTTCGCTGCGTAGACGGCGCACGAGCCGACCGGTATCAGCTTCCCACACGCAGATTTGGTCGTCGCTGTCGCCGATGATCACGTAGCGACCATCGGGCGTGAAGACGCTGCACTTGACCGTGTCGAGGTGCCCAAAGTACTGCGTCATGACGACGCGGTCGGTCAATCGCACCAGACCGGCCGCCAGCGGGTTCGTTTGCTTGCCGCCATATCCGTACAGCAATCGAGTCCCATCCGGTGAGAACGCCAGCGTTTCAAAGTATTCAGGGGCACCGACAAGATTCGAGCGTAAACGTCCTTCAGGATCCCACAGCTTGACCCAATTATCGCCGCCTCCTGTCGCGACCGTTTGTCCATCAGGACTATAGGCGACACAAAACACGCGGTGATTGCCATGCGCCATGATCGGGATCGAGGTCCCGTCGTTGATCGACCAGAACCGGCAGGTTTTGTCCCACGACGCGGTGACCATGCGCGAACTGTCGGGATGCCACGCCATGCCGTCGATCCGCATGGTATGTCCTGGCAGCACCCTGGCCAGCGTCCAGTTGGCCGTTTCCCAGATCCGCAAGACTCCGTCAGTCCCGCCTGCTGCCAGCCAGCGGCCATTCGGTGAGAATGCCACGTCTTGTACCGGCAGCGTATTTCCTTGCAGGCGTCGGACGAGTCGTCCTTCGGGCAGCGAAATCAGTAGCACGCTGTGGTCGTTCGATCCTTCCGGCGCAGTGAAGCCGCTGACGGCCAACCAGGCTCCATCGGGAGACAATGAGGCCGAATACAATTCGCCCACCTGGCCGCGTCCCATCGGCGGCCGGAGTACTCGGACCGGAGCAAACGTCGCCAGGTCCCAGAATCGAATCGTCTTGTCGTGCGAGACGGAAATTAACTGGGATCGCATCCGGTCAATCAAGACTCGCGTGATATGGCCGTTATGGCCACTGGTATTCAGTCCGAGCATCACTTCGGGGGCGACACCGTCATCCGCAACCAGCAATGATGACCATATGAAGACTGATGACCAGGCTAAGAATGCCAGCGCCACGGCGGCGATCCGACGCATCAACACCGCGTGCGCAGTGCGATTCGAAACAGACGTCGACACCATACTAAAACTCCGGATGAAACAATGATGTTCAGATCAATTTGGCCCTGAATTAGTTGATCCGATGGACCAACATCCGTGAGTCGATCCGTGGAAACTTATGGACTGGGCAAATCTCTGTCTGCTTGAAGCCTTTCTTAGATCATTTGTTCAGCATGGAATATTACGGCGTGACTCGCCAATGCGAACGCTTTCAATATCGATATCTTTAACTAGTCTTACAGCCCGTTAAGAAATGGTGCCGGATGCCGAGAAGTCAGTAATACAAACGACAGTCGAATTCGGCGCAAGGCGTTTTTCAGATCACGCCCATCGATTCCACACAGGTCACCGATTATGGCTCGTACGACACAACGACGATTTCCAAAACTGTCAAAGCCGTGACGACGCTCGAATGCAGCATCATGAAGTGACTCCGCGACGAGTTCAGCAAGGAGTTGAAAAGCAGCGCAGGCACGCGCCGCTTAGAGATGCATTGCTTTAAGAATTCGGCGTGGGCCAGTCCTGTCTTTTTCAAAGACAGTTCAGTGGGGATTGCGCGTGAGGTCGTGATAAAAGTGCTCACCGCTATTCTGACGAGCCAGTTTCTTCAAGAACGAATCCTGACGCAGGTCGGCTCCCACGCCGAATTCCACCACGTGAATCGACGCCTTCCGCTTATTGGCGCGTTGAATCTCGAACAGTTCCTTCGCCGACATTTCCGGTGCATCAGCGTCCGTCAGCAGAAAGATAATGTCAGGCTGTAGACCCATCGCATACGACACCGCACCATAGCGATCCGTTCCAGACTCTGGCTGGATCCCGGTCAGAAATCGTTTGGCCAGATTCAAGTTGACCGACGTCGCTGGCAAGAGCTTCGGCTTTTCTCCGTCGCGCGTCATTGAATGATTGGCGATATTGAAGAAGACGATCTGAAACTGCGAACCGGTGGTCAATTCGCTCAAGCTGCTGGTCAGATTCTGACGGGCGACGTTCATCGCGTTGTGCTGCAGCATGCTTTCGGAAGCATCGATCACGTACACAATCCGTTTCGCGCGAGTGAAGATGCCAAAGAAACGAGTCCCATTCGAATTGCCACCCGAGCCGGCGCCGCCTTGACCCGCTCCATCCCCGTCACCTTGCGAGGCGCCTTGTCCCTGCCCGCTACCTTCTGGTCCGTTGCGAGCGGCCGGACGACTATGCGCGCCGGTTGTCGCGGCGACATCGTTCGAGGGATCCGTCGGCGTGACGCTGTTGGCCGTCATGGACGTCTTGCGAATGTTTCCCGTTGATGACGTGTTGGGATCAACCAACGGCGTCGATTCGTTCGGCTGATTGAAAATCTGATCGGGATCGGTCGGGATGACTGCGACTAGTTTTTCGTTCGCCGGTTCGGATTGAACCTCGGTGCCATCGTCTGAGCCGACGGTATTTCCTTCGGCGCCATCGGCAACCGTGGTATCGCCTCCCCGGCCGCCACCCCCCCTCGGCCCCGGTACCA
>Ga0207694_10003343_pt1 | contig 12759 bp, 26 predicted proteins | sample KBSC34metaG_FD_184353 | JGI IMG/M metagenome (GOLD analysis project Ga0207694, IMG submission 184353) | Corn rhizosphere microbial communities from Kellogg Biological Station, Michigan, USA - KBS C3-4 metaG (SPAdes) (version 2) | ecosystem: Host-associated > Plants > Roots > Rhizosphere > Soil...
TGAATGCTGGCAGTCATTTACTGGCCGACCACGGAAAGCGTGACGGCATTGTCGTTCTACGCCTGCCGTGAATTCGCGCGGCTTGTGAACATCGGGCACGACGAATACCAGGAAATCAACTTCGCCGCATCAAGGGCTTTCGTCTGATGAATGCAATGCACAAGCGGACCGCGTCGCGTGGAACGTTTGTGCATTGTGTTGATCGCGCGAGAATGGCTCAAGCGACCAATCCACGAAAGGAATCGGACATGTCAAAGCTCAGTGTCGCGGAACTGATTGGCGAGACTCCCGAAATGCTCAAGCTCTGTGGACGCATTCTCATCCTAGAGAGTGAGCGGGAAAGCATGACCGCAAAGCAGTACCGGACGCACTTGCGCTCTCTCCGCCACCACATGCGCCTGATGCAGAGCATGACGGGCGTGGAGCTGTGAGCCGTGCTCAGCGCGCATTCGCAGACTGGTATGCGGACCGCGCGCCGGACACGCCTAACACGTGGTGGAACAATGACCACGAATGCGACGTGACGTGTGACTGCGGGATTGAGGCAATCGCAACGGCAATGGCGAACGACTCCATTGTCATTGACGAGTCGGACAACGTCGCATGAATGACCGCATCATCACACACACGAAGTATGCCGTTGTCGCGCGCGCAATGGGATACACAGTGCGAGGACTGATCGAGCTTTGCGAGCAAAGCTATGTCAATCCCGCCGTGTGGACCACCATCGGGCTGACTCGCAATGGCGTTGCCATTGAGGGTCAACTCGGGAACGAGGGATTCAACAAGCGGCAATGGCGTGTCGCTGCATTGTGGGACCCGATCGAGAAGCGCTATGTCTTCAGCGTCGGACCGAATGCATTCGGACTGTCCGACAATGCGCGTGAGGCGGAGCGCATTCGCCGCGAGGTGGTAGACGCCATTGTCACGGCCTATCAGCGCAACAGGAATGCGGAGACACGGAGTATCATTCGCGCCGTGACCCGTGAGGAGTCAGCGAAAGCGCAGGTCACGGAAGCTGTGAGCGAGCCTGAGACCATGATCATCTGGCCGGTCGCTCCGAGAGACCCGAGAGGTATTTGATCTTGTTAGCGTGGCGCTCAGGGCAGGTCACGGGGCATGTCTGATCCGACCGGCCGAACCCTGAGCGCTGCGGTGACCATGATCAACGGCAATGGCTCGCCATTCCTCCGCGCGTGAGTGGAAAACGCGCACGTCACAGACTCATTCGCGACACGACAGACAGGAGTTGTATTCGCTTGGCAGCAATGCTAGGCTCGCGTACGCACCACCAACGACCGAAGCAAGATCACCATCACGAAAGGGTAGGACAAGGCAATGGCTAGTCGTTTCAGCAAGCGCACTCAGGAGAACGACGACAACGTGACGGCCGTCCCGGCAATCGACCCGGACGAAGTTCTGTTGCCGGGTGAGGGTCCCGCTGAGAGCGCGGAGGAAAGCGACAACGCTTGGACGGATGCGGCTGCCGCATTCTCCGAGACGGCGTCCGGCAATGACTCGGCTGAGAATGCCCCGGCCGAGAATGACAACACTCCGCAGGAGGAAAGCGAAATGACCGACATGGGTACCGCGACTCTGGACACCGACCAGAATGGCGAGACTGGCGAGGTGAAGTCTCTCGCCGAACGTCTGGAGAATGACGGTTACAAGGTGACCGATGCCGCTGCGACATTGCTCGCGGAAGCTGAGGCGAACACCGTTACCATGCTGGACATTGAGTCTTTGCCGAAGGATGCAAAGATTCTCAAGATGCAGCTTTCCATTCTGGAGGAGTTTGCGGAGGAATACTCCGCGCTGCGCAAGGAATTGAAGGATGGCACTTCTGGCAAGGACGAGAAGGTTGCCGAATTCCTCGCGGAGAATGACGTCATTCTCGCCCCGGTCACGGATGAGAATGGCGAGCCGACCGGCGAGAGCGTCGACCTGAAGAATGCGCTCGCGGAAGCGCAGGAGGCTCGCGAGAAGGCTATCGCGGCTGCGAATGCCGCAGAGGCCGCTCTCATGGCGCACATCGAGAGCGAGCTTTCCAAGATGCCCGGCGGCGTCATGTCCGAAGAGGACATCAAGGCCAAGACGGAAGAGATCAAGTCCAAGTATCAGGAATACGTTGGCCAGCACAAGGCCGCAAAGGACTATCTCGACAACTACCGCCAGCACAAGAATGCCGACGTGGGCGAGATTCACCAGTACGTCACGCACATTGACCGGCCGTCCGGTCGTGCGACCACTGCCGGGAGTGGCACGCGCAATGCTCCCGGTGAGGGTGCTGGTCGTTCCGTCCACGTGAGTGGCGCATTCTTCAGCCGCGACAATGGCGCGACGTGGGAGCACGCGACGCAGGAGAAGACGAATGCCAAGGGCGAGAAGATCACTCTCTCCAACCCTCAGGCTCTCGCGGTGGCTCTCGGTGCGGCATTCTCCACCACGGTGACAAAGGAAGAGATCGTGGACGCGTGGTATGCCGCGAGCGACCAGACTCGCGAGACTGCCACCAAGGCGAACATGCCGAACGAGAAGGTTTTCCCGCTGACGTTCAAGAACGGTGACGGGAATGACGTCACCACCACGGTCAAGATCCAGAAGCGGCAGTAATGCCAGGCGGGAATGCCCGCTGAGAATGACTCAAACGCAAAGCCCCCGGCCGAAATGGTCGGGGGCTTTTTGGCATTGACAGACAAGCTCTGTCGGCAGTGCGATTTGATCTTCCCCTTCACGTCGCGCTGAGTGGAATAAATGTGCGCGCGAAAGGACACGAGGGAATGCGGATCTCACGAATGGCGTTCGTCCAGCACGACCCGCAAAGCGGAATGGCTCAAGTCCTCTATTTACTGAGGTCTGGGCACGATCTTGAGCTTGAATGCCACATACAAAACCGAAAGGGTCAGGTGTCTGGCGAACCATTGCGGCTTGCCTACACTCTTGATGACGCATTGTGCAATCAGCTCGATAGACACAAGCGCAACAGTGTTGAAAGCTATGACGCCTGGCGTAAGGTCATTGCGTCATGCCTCAACTTGAACATTCTTTTCGGGGGTAGCCTGCCCGAGAATCCGCGATTGGTCGGTGTCGCAGCCATTGCCGAATTCGGCGAACCACTCTGGCAGCATGACGAAGAACTATTCCCTGCCAACCATAAGATGAGGCAAGCCATTCACGTTCACGTAAGGGGGTGACGCAATGTCCATTCATGAGATCACACCGCAGTTTGGTACGCCGTCGCCGAAACTGGCAATCGATCCGGCCATTCTCGAAGCAGGGCTGAAGTATCTGCTTAATGAGATCTTGGTCGGCCGGAACATTGTCGTTGACGTCAATGTCCGCGACACGGCCTCATTCCAGAACGAATGGCGCATCTGCATTCCGCCACACGAGCGTGAGGTCTACCGCGCCATAAGCAACATTCTCAAGTACAAGGACGCTGTCTATTCCGCGCATGTAAAGCGTGGGAACATGCGGCCTCGCGAATACGTCGTAAACGTCTGGTGCCGCTCGAACGGCGAGAATGGCATTGTCGGCAGCTTCGACTAGGAATGGCTGAAACGTCATTCTGTGCAACTTTAGCAAGATCATTTGCGCTTGCAACTTTTGCACAGTCACCCCCCGTTTCCCTTAAGGGAAACGGGGGGTGTGAGAATGTGGTATCAACTAACGGGTTTAGTTGTTACCTTGTTTGCTGAGAATAACATAGCCTTGACCTGGCTTTATGCTCGCTCCATTACAACTCATGCAACCTTTGATGCATTCTTGATGCAAGTCCACCATGAGACTTGATGCGAACTTTAACAAGATCAACATGGCCTCTGACCTGCGCGTTTGACACGCCACATGCATTTATGATTGAATCTAGCTTCCGGGGTTGCATTAGTTGAAGCAAGATTTTCATGATCCAACCCCGTGGGAATGGGAATGCAGGCCATTCCGGCCAGAGAATGAACGAGAGGAGGGAATGAAATGAATGGCGTGAAAGGCAAGAAGAGGCTTACTCCCACGCAGAATGTAATCATGGGGGTGCTCAAGACTGGACCGAAAACAATCGATCAGATTGGCGCGGAGGTCGGCAGGCCTTATCCGACCGTCTATCGTCCGGTCAAAGCATTGAGCGATGAGGGTTGGATTGAGATTGATCCCGATCTGTCGGCATTCAATCGAGCCAACACTTTTCGCATTGCGCGAACGCCGAGCGATGGTGTCGAGCTTCTGGTAAAGGTGCGCGGCAATGAGGAATCGGTTAGCTTTAACTCGTTCCTTGAAGCCATTGCTCGTCAACGTGAAGTCCCAGAGATTGCTACGGCATGGCGAGCTTTGCCACGAGCAATGGCCGAACTCGCATTGCACGCGGCCGATGAGGTCGAAGAGAATGGCTCGGTCACGGAAGGTGACCTGCTGAAAATTCTCGCGCCGCTTGCTCGTTACGAGGAAACATTGCGGGAGCAGCTGAGCATTGTTCAGCAGTTGCGCCAGGACAATAGACTTTGGATGCCGTCCACCTTGAAGAGTTCAACACTTATCAAGACGGACCGTCCATTGAGCCCGAATGAGATTCGGGCTTTCTGCCGCGCTATTGCGGTCAAGTATGACCTCATCGAGAATGAGGCCGACAATGAGAGTGAGAGTGAAGAGAATGACGACGACGACGAATGAGGAGTTCACCGCATTCACGCAGGAGGACGTCGTCTATGACGACGGGTGCTCGGAATGCGAGAAGGAGACGGGCGCGCCGTTGGCATTCGTGGAGCGCGAGGACCCGGAGAACGTCATTCACGAGTCCTGCCTTTTCGCGCTCAAGCCTCGCGAGCGTGAGGCGTTCATTCGCATCAAGGACGTGCCGAGTGGAAAGCCGACGGCAGCCGAAAAGGTGGATGCAATGATCGGCGAAAGCTTGGACGCCGACGACGAGGAATACCAGCTCGACGAGCCGGTCGAATACCACACGGAGGAGGTGCAGGTTCCGAAGGGCCAGAAGATCATCAACATCGAGTTCGGAGAGGAATAGGAATTCAATGCAGCTCGATGAGAAAAGCTCCGGGCCTGACGACATTCACAAGGACTATCCGCTTTCCTGGGGGCCCTGTTCGATACTCCCGGGAATGCGAGCCTTCAAGCCGCCGCGCAAGTCGTCCATTCTGACCGGTGCCGGATACATAGTGTCCAATCGGCAGAACCCCGAGCCAAGGACTGATGCGGAATGAGTCCGAAGCCGGGCACGAGAATGCCAAAGCCTCCGGAGACGGAATCCGAACAATTGGCATTCTATCGCGCGCTGCATTTCCTGCGGGAAAGTGTGGTGGAGGAGGATGCCGCGAATGACGCGCTGATCGCGGTTTACCGTAAGCAGTGCGAGTTTATCGCGGAGATAAGGCCATTCTCTTCGTGGGAAGACATCGCTCGCATTCTCGGAACAACGTCAACGATCGCGCGTGGCCGCTTCCGGAACTATGCGAACACGGCGGTAAAGGAGTTCCTGGATGACGGGAATGAGTGACCGTCGCGCAGACATTCAGGAGTTTCTCGACACACTGCCGGAGAATGGCGGGTTCGAGATTCTTTTCCTGAACGCGGATGACTTCGGCAAGCGCACAGGGGAGACGAGTCTCTTCTACGTCATCAAGAAGAATGCTTCACTCGCAAAGGGAGTTGAGCGAGTGCACTTGAAGGGCCTTGTTCCAAAGGTCAACATGCCATTCATTCTGGCGCTCATTGCCGGTGATAGCATCGAGCAGGTCGCAAAGGAGGCAAAGAATGTCTGAGCCACGCGAGGTATTCCCGCAGCTTCAGGCTCTTCCGGCCGATGCATTGCGGAGCAAGCCGACGACCATTGCCATTCTCGACGAGTTCTCGCAGATCGTCGCGAAAGATATGGACGAAATCGACACCCGCATTCGTATCATCATGGTAAGCTCGCATGGGCAGCGGCTCACCGAGGACGAGGAAGGCGAGATTTCCTCTCGCATTTCCGCCGCGATCGACAAGTTGTCCGCGCTCAACCGGCACATTCGCGGGGCCGAGTAATGACTCCCGGAAAGCACATCGAGGCATCACCGGTAAATGTCGCGGAGTTCATTCACGCGACGGCGCTTTCAATGAAACAGCTCCTCGCCGATATACAACTCTGGTGGGGACCTGTCGAGCATGCGGAATTCCATGAGCTGATGCGACAGCGCCTCGCATTGACTCCGGAAGACCACGAGCTCATCAACTACTGCCACGCAATTCATCTTGCAATGCAGCAGGCCCGCCAGAACGCAATGCAGATCAACCGGTTCCCGACCGGAACGTAATGCCGTGGCTCGAATAGGAGTACGGCGCTATTCGAGCCACATGGACACGTAGCTCAACACGGTAGAGTAGTCGCCCCGGAGCTCTCGCCGGGACGAAAAGGTTGTCGGTTCGAATCCGACCGTGTCCACGTGAATGGCAACAGAAAGACGGTTGAATAGATGGGCGTCTTCAAAAACAGGAAGAAGCGCCCGACTGGTCCATGGGATTGGCTGATCGAACACGGCGCCTCAGAAGAGGACTACGAAAAATACGAGGCCGCCCTCGCAAAGGGTGACATTACCGAAGCTCAAGCCTTGGAGGCAAAGGCAGTCGGCGATGTGAAGCCACGAAAGAAATAAGCTTATCTAACGCACACATTCTTGGGCCCGGCGCTGGTCCCGAACCGCGAAAGCCATTCGCGGTCAAGCTACGCGAATGTAACGGCATTCTGCGAAGCAAGCGCCACAATGACCCCGAAGTGTAAAAGGACGCACGCGAAACCGGATAAATATCCGCCTCCTCATTCTCAGGAGATGCAACAGGTTTCGAGGTTGTCGGTTCGAGTCCGACCGGGGTCACAACAACGCGTCGAGAATAGCTCGGCGCGTTTTCTGTTTCGTACACTTGGGGTGAAGGGAAAGAATGCGACTGAAAGTTGAGGGAATGGAATACCTCGACGCCGACGAGATTGCCGAGCTGTGGGGCTTTGCTTCCAAAGGCTCAGTTTTCGCATGTATCAGTCGAGCGAAAAGAGAGCATCCGGAATCCCCGTTTCCCGTCCCGGATATGATAATCGACAACAAGTTCTTCTGGGGCGAGGATCTCATTCCGGAGATTATGGCATGGCGTCGTTGGCAAGTGAGAGGAATGTAATGAACGAGCGGGAAGAGGAAACGTTCCGAGCGATAGCCATGGGTTCGCTCATGGAAAACCCGCAGTTCCGTGAAGTGGCAAGTTTGGCCGCTGACAATGCAGCGGGAATGTTCACGCTGATGAGGCGCTACGGAATCGAGAGCCAGGAGGACATCACGTTCGTCTGCGAGAATGGCATTCCGTGCCTCACCATTATAATGCACCCGCACATGCGGGAGCATTTCCGGCACGCACGCGACAGAGAGAGCTAGGCGTGAAGATTTTCAAGGAGGTAAAGGAATACGAGATCGTTGAATACCTGGAGTTGAGCGATCTCGCAAAGCTCTGGAACCTAGACAAGGACCGCCTTAAGCGCAGCATTCAAAACATTCGGGCGAGGCGTCCGAAGGAAAGGCAGTTCCCTCAAGCAGACAGGACGGGATCTCACAATGCTCCGCTCTGGCGAAAGAAACGTCTCGAAGAGCTGACCGAATGGGCCAAGATGAATGGATGGATCGAAATGAGCGGCTACGGGAAAGACGTCAAAGTAGCATTCTTCAACGCGCCGAATGAGGCGCGTTTCAAGGTGCTTAAGGTTATCGAGCTGAATGGGGTGAACCCGGAAGCGAAGTTCCAGCTGATCAAGTGGACGACAATGTCCGGTCCCATGATGGTCGGTGTCGCCGCCGACAAGGACAGCGCTCTCGCCGCATTCGGAAAGCAGATCGAGAAAGAGCGCACACTCGAACCGCACTTCATTCTCATTCACGAAGCCTAGCGTTTGCCACCTTCCGCTATACTGTCACTACCACGAAGGAGGTAGGTTTCAACAATGATGGCTCGCACTGAGAATGTGGCAGGCGTAGACTTCGTGCGCAAAGCCGGAGATCTTGCCCGGCTGGAGAATGCGACTTCAGTCAAGATCGATCAGATCGTGGGCATTATCCGTGCTATCCTGAATGACGAGGTGAACCGCAAGCCGGGAAAGCACGGCGGCAACTATATCGGGGTGAACATCTACCGCGATGGAAAGCGCGTGAACTACGCTGAGAACTACGGCGAGTTCGGGAATGACTCCGAGCGACTGTTCATAGCGTTCGAGAATGAGGATGACGCGAAGTGGGCGCATTACATTCTCTGCGGTGTGCTCATGCTTGGCCTGACTAAGTGGACAACGGCGCGCCAGAACTTCGATGATACAATGGAGCTCGGACCTCTGTTTGTTCCGGAGCACATTCCTCCGTCGATTTCGCACAATCACATCGTTCCGGACGTCTCGGCTTTCGACTTCTTCGAGAGCCGCTGAATGTTCGACACGATAATGCAGTATGTGACCAGCTTCGGAATGCTGGCTGCGGCAATCCTGATGGCGGTCGGACTGTTCCGCGACGAGATAGCCTATCGTCGCACCAAACACAAAGCGCCAAACGTATTCGAAGAACATCAAAGGAATAAGAGGGACTAGCAATGGACGCGATCCACGGCCCCCTACTGGGGGACGAGTACCAGACGGAATTCTATTCCAATAAGGGGGCCGTGGACGTCCCCGATACTTCGGGCATTAACGCAGAGACTTCGAAGAAAGAAGAAGTCTTCGCGGCCATTCAGGATCTGGAAAGCGCGCTCGAAAGCAACTCGGAAAAGCGCGAGGGCCTGAAGTCGCAAAGCGACCTTTGTCGCGAGGAACTGGAGTACGTCAAGCGCATCATGGCTATTGTCCGTGAGCGCTCGGCGGCAATGGATCGTGAAGTCCGCAAGAATGGTGACACGGAAAAAGTCATCAAGGATCGCATAGAGATCCTGCGCGGCATCTACACCGACATTCTCACGCGTGACAAAGCGCAAGAGGATCTGTGGGCCGAGTTCGAGTTCTACGACAACATCGCGAAGCAAAGCGTCTGGGGCGCGCGTGCATTCCAGCACCAGATCGACGGCGCAAAGCAGATGGCCGTGGAAAAGCGCGGCATTATCGCCGACACCATGGGGCTCGGAAAGACGCTGACCGCCATTATCCTGATGGCATTCCTGAAGTCGCGACGTAACCTCATTGTCGCGCCCAACGATGTCGTCTCGAACTTCGCCCGTGAGATTGGCAAGTGGGAGCCGGAACGGAATATGATTGCGCTCGGGGCAATCAAGGACAAGCGTTCTCGGCATCAGGCGCTGAAGCTTTGCCAGAACTTCGACGAATTCACCGTCGTCATTAACTACGAGGCGTGGCGCAGGGATAAGGAGCTGATCAAGCTCCTCATTGCGCTGAAGTTCGAGACGGTCATTATCGACGAGGCGCACAACCTGAAGGACCCGAATAGCATTAACTTCAAGGGCCTTCGGGAAATCGTTTACGCCGAGAATGACGACTGGCGTTGCCCGCATTGCGGCGGCAAGTTCAAGACGTGGCCGTTCAGTAATGTCTGCACCAAGGTTGGCTGTGGAATGCCTCTCGGCCGCCAGCCGTGGAATGGTCGCTGCTCGGTGAAGAATGTTTTCCCGATGACGGGTACTGCCATTCTCAATTCGCCTGGCGACATCTGGCCGATGCTCAACCTGGTAGACAATGCGGCGTTCTACGACCAGACGCAATACCTCAAGCGGTATTGCAAGCAGACTGAAACGTGGTCGCTCGTTGACACCATGGTAAAGAAGTGGGTATTCGGACCCGGTGGCGCTGATATGCTGACGAGAAAGCTCGGCCCGAAATACCTGCGCCGCACACAGGACACTCCGGGCGTTCCGAAGCTCCCGCCGCAAGACATTCAGTACCACACCATTTCCTTCGACGACGCGGACTTCGAAGGAAAGTACGCTGAGCAGCGCAAGGTAATGTCGTGGATCAACAACTATAATGCCATCATGCTGAATGATGCAGAGGTGTTGACGATCCCGCACATCCTTGCCATTCTCACTCGGACGCGACAGGCCATTACCTGGCCCGCTGGCATTCAGCTTCGCGACCCGGAGACAAAGCAAGTCGTCGCGGTGTGTGAAGTGAATGAGTCCATTAAGGTGGACTACGCCGAAAAGCTGCTGACGGAATTCGTCCAGGACGCCGAGCAACGCTGCATTCTCTTCAGCCAGTTCAAGGCCCCATTGCGGGAGCTGGAGAAGCGGCTCAAGGCAAAGGGCATTCGGTGTGCCATCTATGACGGCGACACTCCGGCCCACATTCGCGACCACGTCGCAAAGCAGATGGACGCCGGATTCACCGACAAGAAGGAATGCGAGTACGACGTCATTCTCGCCAACTACAAGACTGGCGGCGTCGGCCTCAACTTCACGAATGCCACGCAAACTGTAGTGCTCGATCGGGAATGGAATCCTGGAAAGGAGGACCAGGCATTCGGCCGCACGAACCGGTACGGCCAGACAGAAGGCACGACCGTTCACATCATTGAGGTTGAGGGCACCATTGACGACGGCATTCGCCACGTCATCGACTTCAAGAAGAACGTCATTAATGGCTTCGAGGAAAAGGTCGAGCGGCTTTCGCTGATCGACTACCTCAAGAAGAAGTTCCAGGAGTCGTGATGGTCGAGAAAAGTCCGGAGCTGATAGCTGCTGAAGTGCAGCTTGAGAATGAGCGTCGGCAGCGTGAGGAAGCGATCATCCTCTCTGAGCCGGAAGCGGCGATAGGCAAGGCTGTTTCGGATGCAATCCAGAAAGCTAAGCGTGAGTTCATCAGGGAATGGGAGATAATCCCGACCCTCGTTCTCATTCATCCAGCCGACTTTCGGGCTATTCAGTACTATGCGATCCGTCGTGAGATGTTCACCTACGTCTACGTCAAACAAGGCGAAGAGAACTGCCTGCCGAATGATGCAAGTCTGCGAGCATTCATTGACTACACTCGCGAGCGTGGGACTTTTCTTGTCACGACGAGAAAGATTCTAGAGCGAGCAGGAATGAAGGGCAGCTGCAATGCGGGCTGAGCTCATCGTCACATTCCTCGTGGGCGCTGTTGTCGGAGTAATAGCCGTCGGCGCCTACGTCATATCCAAGTTCAAGGACATGTGGTGGTAATCTTCTGGCTGACGACGCTTATCGCCACAGTCTTTCTCTTCTCAATCGCTTGGACTTACTATCGGCGAGCCAAGAAGGAAAAGACTCCCTGGTCTGAGGTGTTCTGGATTGCCATTGCCGCAGATTTCGGACTGTTCTACATCTTCACCGAAGTAGTTCAGAGATTGGGGTTGTGGTGAGCACTAATCAAATCATTGTCGCTCTTGTCCTCTCGAATGTGGCGGCAGTGTTCATGTTCCTGGCTTTCTACTTTACCAGGAATTAGACCCATGCGGTAAAGTTGTTTCTGCGACTGAAGGCCGAGCACCAGTCATTCCATCACATGGCTGGTGCCCGGCCTCCTATTTCGGAGGCGACTGGAAATGTGCATAGAGTGTGCATCAGGATTTCACAAGCTTTGCGAAGGAGGAGGATGCGAATCCTGTCACGCCGAGCCGCAAGTCGTTGCGGGCATAGACCTAAGCGACAGCGGCTTTCGCCCCGTAGGGAATGGTGACCTAACCGCAGGGGGCCATCCACGTAAAAGGACATCGGAACGCACAAAGAATGACCAGCAACTCAAAGACCCACATAGCACCGGAAGAAAGCGAGCAGTCACTCTTCACGGACACGCAGACCCGACGCAGCCCTGCGAATGGCAAGGGAAAGCCAACTGCGGCGGTGGACATTTTCCAATTCTTGGCTGTATGTCGGGAGTACAGGAGAATCTACACCATGGACCAGACAAGAATACCCTCAACAACGAACGTTCGAATATCCATAAGATCTGTTCGCAATGCCACAATCGTTGGCACACGCTCAACGATCCAGGGTATGAACCTGATGGGCATCACGAAAGCCATTCCCCGCGTGAGCCTGAGCGTGCAGATGTTCTAGAGGATAACAAGCGGTGGCAAAACCGAACTGTTAAACGTGCACCGAAGGAGTGAGAATGGACGACATGAGATTCCGTGACGCCCTACTCGTCGTGGCGACAATGCTTTTTGTCGCGATAATGCAACTGTTCAGGAGGCCGCAGAAATGAAGACTCACGACTCACGAATCAACTGGACGGCTGGAATGGGACCGTGTCTCAAGTGGGAGGGCTTTCCCGAGGATAACCCCACTTGCAATGGGAGCTGTGCGTATGGGTGGACACAAGACCCAAACACAAAGCTCTGGCTTTGCGCTCGATGCCTCAAGCCCAGCCATTGCTACCTCCGGGAATGCGACTCCTGCGAGCAGATCTATCTCCCGACACCAGCACAACTGTATCGGGTGCAGGCTAACGTCCTATTCCGGTACACGCTCGATCACCCCGAAGGGGAATGCTGATGCCTGAGCGGGAAACGACCTGGGAAGAGGAAGTGGTCAAGGTCCAGACCGCTTTCGAGAATGCCCTGTTGGAGTTTGCAAGGCTTCTCGAAAGCCAGTTGGAAAACCCGAGAGACATACGGGATTTCCGGCTCTCGACCAACGCCGTCATTCGCAGTCTCTTCGCGAAGACGTGGCCGACTCTCTACTACGAGAGCCCGTCCATTCCTTACGAGGTGAAGAAGCGAATTTTCCGGGGAAGGCGCCGGAATGACTGAGCTTCCCTACTACGCATCGCCGCCTGAGATTGACGCG
>Ga0207694_10003345_pt1 | contig 12758 bp, 8 predicted proteins | sample KBSC34metaG_FD_184353 | JGI IMG/M metagenome (GOLD analysis project Ga0207694, IMG submission 184353) | Corn rhizosphere microbial communities from Kellogg Biological Station, Michigan, USA - KBS C3-4 metaG (SPAdes) (version 2) | ecosystem: Host-associated > Plants > Roots > Rhizosphere > Soil...
ACGATGATCTCCCCCTCGCGCGCTGTCTTGGTGCGCTCGACCAGTACAAAATCGCCGCTGACAATGTGCTCATCGCGCATGGAATCGCCGCGCACTTCCAGCGCAAATACCTCTCGGTTGCCGATAATGTCGCCGAGCGAGATGGTCTCCGCCATCTCGATCGCCTCGATCGGTTGGCCCGCCGCGATGCGCCCCATCAGAGGCAGACGGTCGAAGCCCTTCTTGCTCGAGCGGGGCGGCAGCACGTCGATCGAACGGCTGCGATTGTGGGCACGCTGCAGCAGGCCTTTGTTCTGCAGGTTGGTCACGTGTTTGTGCACGGTGGCCAGGGAACTCAGCCCGAGCCCGGAGGCAATTTCTTCGTAGGAGGGCGAGTAGCCGTTCTTCTTCACAAATCCGTCGAGAAAGTCGATGACCTCTTTTTGCCGCCGCGTAATCGCCATGCCGCCAATTGTAGCGAATAAAAAGCGAACTGCAACAAAAAAGTGCCGAGGTTCAAGGTTCGCGGTTCAAGGGACCATCGGGTGACCTCATCACGCGAATGAAGGCCTCGCTCTCTCGCCACTGACGTGAACTCAAACCCCGGAACCCTCAAAACTTCTTGCCTACTGCAGATGACTATCGAAAAACTTTCCCAGCGCAGCCATCGCCTCATGCGATTCCGGCAGGTCGGGATTCTCCCAGAAGAAGTGCCACATGCCTTCAAAGACGTTGAGGTCCGCATCGACGCCCGCGTTGCGCAGCTTGCGGTGCAGGAGTACCGTCTCGCTGAGGCACATGTCGCGAGTACCGGAGAGCAGAAAGGCAGGCGGGTAGCCTTTGGGGATATCGCCGTCGAGCGCCGTGGCCGGCGGCTCGTCCGGCTTGCGCGCGGGCGGCTGATGGAAGGCTGGGTTACCGGAAGGGAAGGCAGTGGACAGGGCCGCATCCAGGCCGTTCATGGTGTAGCGCGCATCGCCATGGTTACCGCCGCCGGAACAGGTGTTCAGCCCTATGGCGCCAGGCAGGGGGAGCTTGAGCGTGGGCAGCCACAGGATGGTCGTCTGCGCCAGGGTGCAACCGCCAGAGGCGCCGAACATACCGATGCTCTTTGGCTTGTATGTCTTCAGTAGCTCGCGATAGACGGCAACGATGTCTTCGTTGCCCGGGATTGACGGGCCGCCGCCGCGGTAGTTCACCTTGATGACCTTCAGCTGCCCGAGGCTGGCGACGGCGATCGCCTCTGCATCCATCTCAAATTCCATCACGACCTTGTAGCGATTCTTCGCGGGAATCACCTTGGGCGAGTAGATGGTGACGCCGACGCCGCCGATATTGCTGGTTTCTTCGACCACGGGATACGCCGCGAGCGCGGCCTTCTTGCTTGGGACGCCAGCTGTGGGTGTCTCAGCGGCCGGCGCCGCTGCCAGGCCGCCCTTTGCCTCAGAAGCCTTCGCATGCTGCACCATCATCTTGATGTATGCGGCGCGAGCTTCGTCACTATAGAGCACAGGCGGCGGTACGGTGCGTGGGCCGAAGTGCAGTGTGCCGTCGGGATCGACGATCATCTGGGAGATTGTGGGCGCGTTGGCCAGCGCGGCTGCATCGGGCTTCTGTGTGCCGCTCGTATCCTGCGCGACGGAGATCGTCGAGGCGGTGAGGGCCGCGGATAACGCACATGCGAGGACGCGAGCGATCCACGTGGCAAGAATTGGCATCGGGATGCCTCCTGAAAAACTTTTCCTGAGCATCCTACAGCAGCCGGACTATCACAAATTGTCTGATCGAACAAAGTACGATAGACGTATGCCCGTAGAACTCGACCTCCCCGCCGCGCACACCGTTCCGCGTGGGTTCCAATGGGGCGCAACCCGCGCCGGTATCAAAACCAGCGGCAACCCCGACGTCGGTTTTGCGCTGGCAACTGACCAGGCCGCTGCTGCAGCCGCCATGTTCACCTCGAACCGCGTTGTCGCCGCGCCTATCACGGTTGGTCGCAGGCATCTTGCTGGCACCGGAGGACGTGTCCGTGCGGTACTCGTCAACTCCGGCAATGCGAACTGCGCCACTGGTGAGCCCGGTATTGCCGGCTGCATCTCTACTTGCGTCGCCGCGGCGGAGACCTTTGGCTGCATCTTCGACGAGGTGTTGCCCTCTTCCACGGGCATCATCGGCGTGCCATTTCCGGCAGAGAAGGTCGTTGCCGCCATGCCTGCAGTCAAGGCCGCCATTGGAGAATCCTCGGAGCATGCCGAATCCTTTGCGCGCGCTATTATGACGACCGACACGCGCGTGAAGATGGCGTCCGCCGTAATTCAGGCTACAGGCGAGGGAGGCTCTCAGGTCACAATCTGGGGCTGCGCCAAAGGCGCCGGCATGATCGGCCCCAGACTTGGGCCGCCGCACGCCACCATGCTGGTCTATCTCTTTACCGACGTCGCCGCCGATCCGACCGCTCTTCGTTCTGCACTCGCTGCTGCTGCGGCACCCAGCTTCAACTCTATTTCCATCGATGGCGATACCTCGACTAACGACACTGTGCTGCTCCTCGCATCGGGTGCCTCCGGCGTTGCGCTTACCCGCGAACTTACCCCCGCCTTTGATGCGGCGCTCGCCGAAGTCTGCAATTCACTCGCCCGACAAATCGTCGCTGACGGCGAAGGAGTGACGCATCTAGTCACGCTCGACGTTCGTGGCGCGTCCACCAACGAAGACGCCCGCCTCGTCGCGCGCGCCATCGCGCACAGCCCGCTCTGCAAGACAGCGTGGTCTTCTGGGGATCCCAACTGGGGACGCCTGATCGCCGCCGCCGGCTACTCCGGGGCCAATTTCTCGCCAGAGAAGACCCGCGTCTGGATCGGCGCCGAGCCGGTCTTCGAGTACGGTTTGCGTGCGGCGGTCTTTAGCGAGGCGGCGGCGCATGCGGTAATGCTGCAGCCCGAGTACACCATCACGCTCGATCTAGGCGAAGGCCCGGGCTCGTCACAGTTCCTTACCTGCGATCTAACCGTTGAGTATGTGCACATCAACGCGGACTACTCCACCTAGTCTTCCTCTTTTGGAACGGACCGCGCGATTCGGAATCAGTTTTTGCTTTCTCTCCTGAAGGCCTGCATTCGATCATGAATACAAGTTCTTCCCGGAGTACCGCGGATTATTGGGTACTCCGGGGTTCGGGTCCAGCAGGAGAGCGGCATGCGGGTTCTAGTGGTAGAGGATGACAAGGCATTGGGGGAGTTCCTTCGGCAGGGGCTGGAGCGGGAGGGGCACCAAGTGGACTGGGTGGAGGACGGCGACACTGCATTAAGGAGCGTTGCTGAGGTCAGCCCGGAATTGATCGTGCTGGATTTGAGCCTTCCCCGCCGTGACGGCATGGAGGTGTTGGCGGAGCTGCGAGCCCACCAGCATGACTGCTCTGTCCTGGTGCTCACCGGCCGCAATGATCTGGATGCCCGAGTGCAGTGCCTCGATACGGGCGCTGACGACTATCTGCTTAAGCCCTTCAGCTATTTTGAGCTGACTGCTCGCTGTCGTGCATTGATCCGCCGACGCCGCCAGACTGCAGATCCGCTGCTGCGCCATGGCGATCTGGAATTACACCGCATTGAGCGGCGGGTCGCACGTGCAGGTAAGGCGGTTGCACTTACCGCGAAAGAGTTTGCGCTGCTGGAATACCTGATGCTGCATAAGGACGAATGCCTCTCACGTGGCCGGCTGCTGGCAGACGTCTGGCAGATGCCTTCCGAGACCGGGACAAACGTTGTGGACGTTTATGTGAATTACCTGCGCCGCAAGCTCGGGGCTGAAGCCGGCGGACCTTCTGTGATTGAGACGGTGCGTGGCTCCGGGTATCGGCTGGGCATGCCGGAGCGGAAGCCGCCGGCAAGGGCTGTTGAGATTCGGCCGGAGGCGGTGGGTACCCACGCCTAGTTCCATTGGATGAACCCTAACCTACGGTCGAACCAGCGGAGCAGTTCCATGGGCTATGGATTGAGTAAAGACCCCTCGGAGACGAAGGCAGCAGCGCGTACTGTTGTGCTGGCCAGCGCCGATGCGCACTTCCGTGAACGGATGCGCCTGCAGCTGACCGCGATGCGTTGGACGGTGCGCGAAGCCTCCGGCGGCGCGGAGGCCATGGCGGAGTTGGAGCGGCAGTCTGCCGAAGCCATGGTGCTGGACAGCGTGCTGCCCGATCTGGAGGTGAGCGAGTTTGCGCGGCAGATGCGCACACGGCATCCGGTAATGGATCTGCTGTGGGTCGATGCTGGAACCGAAGAGGCAGGCCCGCGTAGCCCTCGTCGCAATGAGCTGCTGCATGCCTTGCGCCGAGCACAAGAGGAGGCGCGTATCTCTATGCCCGCAGCGACAGATACGGTGGCATGGGCCGCCGCACCGGTTGCTGTGCCTCAAACGCCGGTTATTGGCTGCTTGGCACCCGCCGAGCGCGCTCTGGTCTCCCGCGAGGTGACAGAGTTTCTTCGCATGCGAAATCCGCAGGCTACAGCCACAGTTGCTTCGCTGCAAAATGATCCGTCAGGTGCCTTGGCTCCGGCCTCGGTATCCATTGTTCCGCGCTCTCGGATCCAGCCATTGCCGGAGATGGTGGGAGGAAGTCCTGGCATGCTGGAGTTGACCCGCATGGTGCGGCTGGTGGCACCGCGCTCCGCGACCGTGCTGATCCAAGGGGAGACAGGTACGGGGAAGGAATTGGTTGCGAAAGCTATTCATACACTAAGCACTAGGGCAGCAAAATCTTTTATTATATTGAATTGCGCCGCAATACCTGAAGCTTTACTTGAAGCAGAACTCTTCGGTCACACTCGCGGGGCTTTCACGGGTGCCGTGCAATCACGCACCGGCCGCATTGAGGCCGCCAATGGTGGCACGCTTTTTCTGGATGAGATCGGCGAGATGCCGCTAGCCCTCCAAGCTAAGATGCTGCGCTTCCTCGAATCCGGTGAGCTGCAGCGCGTCGGAGACAACGAGGTGTTGCGGGTCGACGTGCGCGTTGTTGCAGCTTCACACCAGCCGTTGCTGCAGCGTGCGCGGGAACATGCCTTCCGTCTGGACCTCTACCATCGCCTAGCCGTCTTTCCTGTCCATATCCCGCCACTGCGCGACCGCATGCAAGATATGCCTGCTCTTACTGAATTCATCTTGGCCCGCCTCGGCGAGGAGCTGCCGGTCAAGCGGCTCTCGTCAGCTGCGGCCGCGCGTCTCATGGGCCATGACTGGCCGGGAAATGTTCGTGAACTGGCCCATGTGCTGGAACGTGCTGCCATTCTGGCTGAAGATCGCCACGAGATCACCGCAGAGGAAGTACGCTTTTAGCTCCTTGCAAAAGCTCGAAGTGATGTACCTGACATTGGGCACAAAAGAACGCGTGAATTTACAATCGATTTTTCGTATGATGAACAGCCTGGATGAGTGGACCAAAAGTCGGGCCTCTACATCCGCATTGCAGGAGAAGGGAACAGCACCATGAAGTGGCTGCGCACGTTTTTCGAGTATTGGCGCCGCTGGAATGAATTGTTAGGCTGATTCTGCCAGGGCATTAGTTGTTACATCAGGTGGACTGCGTCAACATCCACCATCAAGTTCCGCCGAGGGATGCCTTCAGCTTCGGCGAACGCCAGCATCGCACGCAGGGCTTTGCCGAGCGCATCACGACGTTCTGCTTTCAGCACAAAGTGGAAGCGGTAGATGCGCTTAAGCCGCGCGATGGGCGCTGTAGCCGGCCCCATTACGCGCACGCGCTCCAGCTTCGCGCTCGCAAACCAGCGTCCCAGACCCTGCGACCATGCTGCGGCCTCTTCCATTTTTTCGCTCTGCACGACCAGATTTACGAGCGCACCAAAGGGCGGATAGAGAAACGGCCGACGGTGGTACAGCTCCTTCTCCACAAACCCGCCATAGTCATGGGCTGCAGCAAAGCGTACGGCGTAATGGTCGCCGTTGTAGGTTTGGACTAAAACTTTGCCAGGCAACACTCCTCTACCTGCCCGCCCGGAGACCTGCGTCAGGAGCTGAAACACCCGCTCCGCCGCGCGGAAGTCCGGCAGTGCGAGCGCAGTATCCGCACCTACTACACCGACCAATGTGACCCCATGCACATCGTGTCCCTTGGCAATCATCTGTGTACCCACCAGCAGGTTGATCTCACCGGAGTGAAGACGGCGCAGCAAGCGCTCCATGTCGCCGCGCCCGCGCACCGTGTCGCGGTCCATGCGCCCGATGCGCGCGCTGGGAAACAGTTCCTGCAACCGTTCTTCACCTTGCTGCGACCCTGCGCCGAGGTAGTAGAGGTGCTCGCTCGAACATTTGGGACAAGTCTTCGGCACGCTACGCCGAAATCCGCAGTAATGGCAGACGAGACGGTCGCCAGCATGCGCGTGCTCGTCGATGACCTGTGCGCCGGGTTTGTGGTACGTCAGGGCGATCGCGCAGTTCTCGCATTCGATCTTTTCGCCGCAGCCGCGGCAAAGCACAGTGAACGAATAGCCGCGCCGGTTGAGCAGCACCATCACCTGCTCGCCGCGGTCGAGCGTCGTCTGAATCTCCTCCACCATGCGGCGCGAGAAGACCGCGTCGTGCCCGGTTGCGCGAAACTCCTCGCGCATGTCGATTAGTTCGATGGTCGGCATCGGGCGGTCACCGACGCGAGTTGTCATCTCTACGAGTCCATAGCGTCCTTTGTCTGCGTTGTTCCAGCTTTCGAGCGACGGCGTTGCCGAGCCCAGCACGACCACAGCGCCCTCAATCTTTGCGCGCATCACCGCCACATCCCGTCCGTGGTAGCGCGGCGTCTCTTCCTGTTTGTAACTGGAGTCGTGCTCTTCATCTACGAGGATCAGCCCCGGATTCTTCATCGGCGCAAACACCGCCGAGCGGGTGCCTACCACCACGCGCGCATCACCGCGCCGGATGCGGTGCCACTGCTCTGCGCGCTCGTCCGGCGTCAGTGACGAGTGCAACAGCGCAACCTCGGCGCCGAAGGCCGCGTGCAGTTGTCCCGCCATTGCCGGAGTCAAGCCGATTTCCGGAACCAGCAACAGGGCAGACTTGCCTGCATCGAGCGCGCGCTGCATCGCCGCGAAGTAGACGCTCGTCTTGCCCGAGCCTGTTACGCCATACAGCAGGATCGGCCTGAACTCGGCCTTTGCCATGGCCGCCGCAATCGTGCCCAGCGCTTCCATCTGGGGCTCGTTCAGCGCATGCTCATGCGCGTGCTTCTTGCCTTCGGCATGGACGCCTCCCAAAGCAAAGCCCTGCGGCTGTTCTTCAAGCGCGACAAGCCCGCGCTTGACTAAAGTTGCCAGTGTCGTCTGTGGAACTCCGAGATCGCGCAGGGTGGCAGAGTCGCGCAGGTCAGTGACACGGATTCTTCCTCCCGCCGCCGCCAGTTCGGCCAGGATCGCAGTCTGGTTCGCGTTCAGCTTCGGTATCCGCGCATCGGGCACAAGCACGGCCACGCGTTCCCGCCGCCGCGCATTGCGCTCCTCTGCTACCGCCTCACGCACCAACCACTTTTTCTTTGCCATGCCGTCCAGTAGCGTCTTATTGACGCCTGTGGCCGTGCGCAGCGCGGCAAGCTTTACGGCGGCTCCGCCTTCCAAGTAGTTCAGCACGGAGTATTCGCTGTCCTGCTCCCGCGCGCTCAGCTTCGATCTGCGCGATGAGCCCAGCTCGGCCGCCTCATGCAGTACCCGCCGGCCCGCATCGGAGATGCGATATACAAACTCCCGCCGCACCTCAGCCGCCAGCGGCAGCATGCCGCGAAGCACCTCACCAATCGGCGCGACATAATATTGCGAAATCCACTCGGCCAGTCGCATCAACTCATCGGAGAGCAGGCCTTCAGTATCCAGTACCTGCTGGATCGGCTTGATCTCGATGCCGTCGACCGGCTCTTCTCCATGGACCCGCACGACGACGCCCACCAGCCGCTGACCGCTGAAGGGAACCAGCACACGCGCGCCTACACTAGGCACAATGCCATTCACCACGTAGGTAAACGCCTGGTCCAGCGGCACCGGCAACGCGACATCGCAGTAGGGGGGGGAAGGCGAACTGAGGGACTCGTTCAATGCCCTTTCAGACTACCGCCCATGCCTGTGCACGCCCATTCCATGCACAATTTCCCCGTTCCCTGCGCTGGTTCGCAGTTCGCATAAACTCCACAATCTGCGCGCTTCACGATGCTATTCTGACTGAGGCTCAAAGGCCCTCAATCAAACGAAATCACTCCCCAATGAGGTGAACTGGCATGGCGACGGCAACCATCGATAAGGCGGCACTCGATTACAAAGTGGCGGACATCGGCCTGGCCGACTTTGGCCGCAAGGAGATCGAAATCGCCGAGCAGGAGATGCCCGGCCTGATGGCCATCCGCGCCAAGTACGTACCTGCCAAGCCGCTGGCCGGCGTCCGCGTCACCGGCTCGCTGCACATGACCATCCAGACCGCCGTGCTCATCGAGACCATGGTCGCTCTGGGCGCCGACGTGCGCTGGGCCAGCTGCAACATCTTCTCCACGCAGGACCATGCCGCGGCCGCTATCGCCGCCGCCGGAGTCCCCGTCTTCGCCTGGAAGGGAGAGACGCTCGAAGAGTACTGGTGGTGTACGGACCAAGCTCTCAGCTTCCCCGGCGGCAAAGGCCCGCAGCTCGTCATCGACGACGGCGGCGACGTGACGCTGCTCATCCACAAGGGCTATGAGCTGGAGAACGGCGACAAGTGGGTCGACTCGCCCTCCGGGTCGCTCGAAGAGAAGGTCATCAAGGCGCTGCTCAAGGATGTTCACGCGAAAAACCCAACCCGCTGGCACGACGTTGCCAAGGACTGGCGCGGCGTCTCCGAAGAGACCACGACCGGCGTGCACCGCCTCTACCAGATGCTGGAGCAGGGTAAGCTGCTCGTCCCCGCAATCAACGTCAACGACTCAGTCACTAAGTCCAAGTTCGACAATCTGTACGGTTGCCGCGAATCGCTCGTCGACGGCATCAAGCGCGCCACCGACGTCATGGTCGCTGGCAAGGTCGCGGTGGTCTGCGGCTACGGCGACGTAGGCAAGGGCTCAGCCGCCTCGCTGCGCGGTATGGGCGCACGCGTTGTGGTTACGGAGATCGACCCCATCAACGCGCTGCAGGCTGCCATGGAAGGCTATGAAGTCACCACAATCGAGGAGACGCTCGGCCGTGGCGACATCTACGTCACCTGTACCGGCAACGTGGACATCATCACCGTTGAGCACATGAAGCTGATGAAGGACCAGGCCATCGTCTGTAACATCGGCCACTTCGACAACGAGATTCAGATGGAGAAACTCGCGGAAGAGAAGGGCGTGACGAAGCTCAACATCAAGCCGCAGGTCGACAAATATACGTTCCCCAACGGCAACAGCATCTTCGTGCTCGCCGAAGGCCGCCTCGTCAACCTGGGCTGCGCCACCGGCCACCCCAGCTTTGTCATGTCCAACAGCTTCGCCAACCAGACGCTCGCACAACTCGACCTCTGGAAGAACAAGGACACCTACAAGGTCGGCATCTACATCCTGCCCAAGAAGCTGGACGAGGAAGTAGCCCGTCTGCATCTGGAGAAAATTGGCGTCAAGCTGACCACGCTCTCCAAGCGCCAGGCCGACTACCTCGGCGTCGCCGTCGAAGGCCCCTACAAGTCCGAGCACTACCGCTACTAATCACGAACCATCTGCATCACACGATCCCCGCCCTACAGCGGGGATTGTTGTTTCGTGCGAGTATGTTTCATTCGATACAACTCGTGCAGCGCTGGCAGGAGAACGGCGACAAGCGTAGCGATCCAATCGGGATGCTGATAGCTGTTCATTGTCGTCGATACTGTTCCTCCGTCCGATAGGTTCTCAGTGACAGTGTTTCTATGCCATGGCACAAAAAACACGCTGACAAAAGTAGCCAGAAATCCAGCTGATCCAAGAAGTGCATTCTTCCAGACGCCTCGTGGCCCGCATTTGGTCAGGAGAGAAGTGAGTTCTCCTGCCAGCGCGCCGACCAAAGCTCCAAAGACGGCATACGGGAGCGCGAAGAGGATTGTGAGAACCGTGGAATTGGGAAGAAACACTGAAATATAGTAACGCCTGCACTATACTTATCCCCGCCGCAATCTCACATCGCATCGCTTCCTTGAAGGAGACCGTTTGAGGCTCGCCGCCTGTCTGCTGCTCGTGTCCGGATTCGTCGTCACTCTTGCTGCGCTGGTTCTGCTGCCTGCGCTCGGCATGCGATTTGCTTTCGTCGCCGCAGGCCTCGCGGTCGAGTGCCTCGGTGTTTGGCTGCTCACCCAGGCGTACCGCGCACTTGCAAAGGACGCGCGATGACCCCTGAGATGATCCTCTTCACGCTCGGCTGCATCCTGCTTATGCCGCTTGCTGCCGCGGGCCTGGGCCTGATCCATCAGGGACTCGGCCGCTCGCGCTCCGCCGCACACGCCATGCTGGCGACACTCTGCGCCTTTGCCATCGCGGCCATTCTTACAATAGCCATCGGATTCTCGTTCGCCATCGGCACACCCGGCGCCGCACATACCTTCACCGCAGGTGGCGCCCACTGGGACTGGCTGGGCCGCGGCGCATTCTTCGCACATGATATCCACTTCGAGTCGCCTGACGTTCTCTCTCTCGGCCTCGCCCTAAAGCTCTGCTTCCTCATCTTTGCTGCCGGCCTTGCAGCGATGCCCGCTATCTCCGCCGGAGCAGACCGCTGGCGTCTGCCTGCCGTCTGCGCCGCCACAGCCGCACTTGCGCTCTTTTTCTTCCCGCTCTTCGCGCATTGGACGTGGGGTGGCGGTTGGCTCACGCAACTGGATACGAATTTCCATCTGCCCGCATTTACTGATGCCGGCGGAGCGGCGACCATCCAGGTTCTCGGCGGCCTGCTCGCCGTTTGTATCGCGTGGATAACTGGGCCACGCCGCGGCAAGTTTGAATCCAATGGCATGCCGGCAGCCATCCCAGGCCACAACATCGTGCAGGTACTCTTTGGCTGCCTGCTCGCCCTCACTGGCTGGATCGCCCTTGAGTCCGCTGCGTCCATCCTCTTCTATTCCGCCGCACCGCTGCAGATCGCGGCCATCATCCTCAACGCCACGCTTGCCGCATCGGCCGGATTCCTCGCCGCAGTCATCCTCACCCGTGCGCGCTACCGCAAGCCCGACGCATCCATTGCCTCCAACGGCTGGGTCGCAGGCCTAGTCGCCGGCAGCGCTGCCTGTTTCTTCATCTCACCTGTCGCTGCCATCGATATCGGCGCAATTGCCGGGCTGCTGGTCACGTACATGATCGAGACCGCTGAGATTCGCCTTCAAGTGGACGACCCAGGCGGCGCCGTCTCCGTGCACGGCGGCGCAGGTATCTGGGGCATCCTCGCCGCAGGTCTCTTTGGCCATTTCAATGCTGGATCACACGCAGAGCATGTTCTTTCGCAAATGATTGGCGTCGCCGCGCTGCTCGGTCTGATGTTGCCGCTACTCTACGGGGCGAATATCCTCCTCGATCGCTTCCTGCCGTATCGCGTCGATGCGGATGGCGACTGGCAGGGCATGGACATCCGCGAGCTTGGCGCTGGTGCGTACCCTGAGTTCGTTATTCATGCAGACGATTATGTTCCGCGGTGACGTTTACGGAATGCGGCAGATGCGCACGGCCACATTGACATAAGGGCAATCAAACTCCGTCTTCGCGGGCACATTGAGCACGACCCATACGACGCCCAGAGGCTTCAAGCGCGCAGTGCGTTCCGAATCGCTGATTGCGTTAAGTCCCGTTTGTGCTGCAACGCCCTGCACCCACGCCTCTGCCAGATCAGGCGCGATCGATGCTTCGCCACCGTCCTTCGAGAAATCTGGCAGCACGCTGCGCTGCGCAATTGCACGGAAGTCCTGCGCGTCTTCGCCTGCGGCATGAATGTAGTCTGCATCCATGGCGAACAACGCGTCTTTTGCGGTGTTATCGCGTGTCCAATCGAAAGCTTGCACCCATGCGTTTTTAGGCGTGGCCCACGGCAATTCCAAATGATCTGAGCTTGGATATTCTGCCCGCGCGGCTGCGAACATCGCACTGCCGAGCAGTGCGACTGCTGCGGTCCATCGCCAGGCGCTCTTCTTCAATGCATACTCGCCGAACCATGCTCCCAGCAGAATGATCATGGCGATGTAGACAATCTGAAAGATGCGCAGTGGTTGCAGGCGTGCGATCAGATATGTCGCCGCATCCCCTCGCGACAGTAAAACTGCAACCACACATGCGGTGGCACCCACAGTTGCTATTGCTAAAGCCAATGGGCGTCGCACTCGAGCGGTATCATCATTCGCTTGCGCCAGCCCTGTTCCTGAGAACCATACGCTTGCGCTCAGAATCATGAGCGGCGCGAAAAGCCCCACGACCTCGTACCATCGCCATCTGCTCAGAAACCAGTAGCTCCGTGACAGTGCCGCGCGTACGAATTCCGCGCTCTCGGTGGGGGCAAAAAATGACGCGCATGTCGCGGCTGCAATCAATAGTGCGCATAGAGCAATCAATTGCCATGCTTTGGCTGCCCGCCGCATCTGCAGGTGTATGGCTGTCGTTGCAATCACGGTGTAGATCGCGGTCAGAGGGTGCATGACCGCACACACCGCCAGCGCGGTAGTCCATAGCGCCCATCCGCGGCTGTGCGTTGATTGTCTCGCTGCATCCAGGGTGCCGCAGATTGTCACCAGCATCGCAGGAACTGCAAAGCTGCGCGCAGTCAGATAAGGGTCCATCA
>Ga0207694_10003349_pt1 | contig 12754 bp, 8 predicted proteins | sample KBSC34metaG_FD_184353 | JGI IMG/M metagenome (GOLD analysis project Ga0207694, IMG submission 184353) | Corn rhizosphere microbial communities from Kellogg Biological Station, Michigan, USA - KBS C3-4 metaG (SPAdes) (version 2) | ecosystem: Host-associated > Plants > Roots > Rhizosphere > Soil...
ACTTGCTCGCTGATGAGCGCGGCTAATTGAGTCCGAAGCGCATGGTCGTCAAGCGATCTCTAAATCGATTGTCGGCGCGAAGAGGATCCCATAGGGGCGCGACGGCGAGATAGACGAGTGTCGGATCTCTCGTAGTAGAACTGCTTCGTCGAGATGACGGAATGCATCGTCAAGATCACCAAGTGCACCGAGCAGCCCCGCTCGCAGGATAGAGGCTTGGCTGTCGCCTCCGGGCGGCAACGCCTCGAGGATGAATCGCAACACCGCGGGCTTCTGTCCCCGCGCTTCTGCCTCCAAGAGGCCGTGGCACCAGTGCTCGACGGCTGCAAGGGACGGCTCGGGTTCGGCCAAGACGACGGCCCGCCGGCGACACTCGGTGAACTAGCTATCGCGCCCTCCCCGCCGATTCGGAGGCAGTAACGATGGGCTCAATTCTTATCAGTTACCGCCGAGGAGACTTCGAGGGCCAGAGCAAGTGCAATCCATCTGAACAGCAGGCACTCGACTTGCATTGTCGGCCAAGATGCTTTTTCAGGTCGGATGTGAGCTCGACTATGCCGCGGCAGTGCCTTCGACGTTGATCCTCAACGTCCACGCGCAACGCGGCCCGACCCAGACCATTCTGAGCGAGCAATTCTCGGTAGAACCTCGAGTAAAACTCACAGAGTTCTCCGTCGACGACCTCACTGGCAACAGGTTCGTGCGTCTGGAAACGGGCGCGCACAAGAAGCTGGCGATCCGTTACGCCGCCGAAGTCGACTGCGATTTTCAGACCTACCGGGCGCGCGCGGTCGAGGCGACCCCAGTCGCTGAGCTTGTCCCCTCGACGATCCCGTATCTCTTCCCCAGCCGCTACTGCCAATCGGACCGCCTCAGCCGGCTGGCGTGGGACCTTTTCGGCTCGATAGAAAACCCGCACACCAAGGTCGTCGCGGTCGCAGACTGGATTCACGAGAACGTCGAGTATCTCCGCGGCTCGACCAATTCGATGACATCCGCCTTCGACACAGTGACACAACGCACGGGAGTGTGCCGCGACTTCTCACACCTGGCCATCGCGCTATGCCGGGCGTTGAACATCCCGGCGCGATACTTTTCGGGCTATGCCTACGAACTCGATCCGCCGGATTTCCACGCCTGCTTCGAGTGCTTCATCGGAGGCAGCTGGGTGGTGCTCGACGCGACGCGGCTGGCGCACTTGAACGGGCTCGTGCGGATTGGCACCGGGCGCGATGCGGCCGACGCGGCTGTCGCCAGCATCTTCGGCAAGGTGTCGTGCACTAGGATGGCCGTGACGTGCGCGCTCGGCCCGGGGCAGACGTTCAAGCCGATCGACCACGCCCAGCTGAATCAGCGCGGCGTCACGCTCGCACAGACCAGCTGATCGCATTCGTCGGTCGATGCATCTTCAGATCGAGCACACCACGACGTATGCGTATACGAGACCGGTGCGGCTGGAGCGCCATCGCCTGGTATTACGCCCGCGGGAGGGGCACGATCTGCGCATCGAGCGTATGCACTTGCAGCTCGAGCCGGCCCATAGGCTACGGTGGATACGTGATGTGTTCGGCAACTCCATCGCGCTCGTGGACTGGTTGGAACCGTCCGCTCAGCTCACGATCGTCAACGATGTCATCGTGGAGCGGCTGTCGCCGTTCCCAGCCCGCGATCTTCACGAGCCGTGGCTGGTGCCCTTTCCACCTCGCTACGATGCGCTCGAGGGAGGGGTGACAGCGGTCTACGCGGTTCCGTCATACGTCGAGGACGCGCTCGCGGTACAGGCCTGGCTGGGCCAGGCGCCCGCTCCAAATCCCTACGACGCGGAGGGGACGATTCTGACCCTCTGCCAGCATGTATTCAGGACAGTCAAATACCAACGGCGGGCCGAGAAAGGCGTGCAGTCACCCGCCCAGACATTGGCGCTGAAGAGCGGATCGTGCCGCGACATGGCGACGCTCATGATGGATGCGTCGCGCCTCTGGGGTGTTGCGGCACGGTTTGCAAGCGGCTACTTCCATTGCGCGGCATCGATAGCTGGACACGCGTCCACTCATGCGTGGACCGAGGTCTACTTGCCATCTCTCGGCTGGCGCGGCTTCGATCCCACACTGGGCGACGTGATTTCGCCGAGTCACATCGTGGTGGGCGTCAGCAGTCACCCGCGCGGCGTGATGCCGGTCTCAGGTACGTTCGTTGGAGCCGCCTCCGACTACCGCGGCCTGCAAGTAGCCGTCAGGACTCGAGAGATACCGGAGTCGGACGGGGCACGGAGTTCCGGCAGCACATCACTATGAAGTGAAGCGGTGGCCGGGATCCTGCATCGCCTCCGCCTTTGCCAAAAGCGCTTGCGTCTTACGGCCTCTCCAAATTACTGGCGGAGGACTCTTTCCTGCCTACTCGATCGTGCGTTCGACGCGGCGCTCGCCCGCCGGAGACTACGCTCAGAAGGCCACGATTCGTGCCGAGCCTCGCATCGCCACGCTCTTGTACGTCTGTTGCACGCCAACGGGCGGTGGACCAGCAATCGTCGTCTGCGTCACGGTAGTGATGCCAATGGTTCGGAATGTCTGCCTGCCGGATTCCGGAAGCTTGATAGCGGGCAACAGGACGGAGAACGAGGTGCTGCTCTTGTCGGGCACGGTGGCGACGGTCACGCTCACCAGAGTTCCGATTTTCACGGCCGATGACGAGATCTGGCTTCCGGAGAAGCTGAGTGTCTTCTGTCCCTTCTTGAACGTGAACCGAGGTGTGCCGTCGACGCTCGTCGTCGAATAGTCCACCTGGATGTCCTCGCCCATCAACTTGAATGAGTTGGGGGTCGCACTCGGAGTCGTTTTCGCCATGGTTCAGACCTCGTGGACGGAAGACAGCTCCGCATGATGCGAGCTGTGCGTCTGAGCGCGCCGCTCGGTGCGCTCACTTTGTGATCAAACGCCTATCCACACGTGACAAAACGAAATGCGCCGGCCGAGCGAACGGCGAGCGCCTACTCGTCGCGCATCGAACTCACTGTCCGGCGTCGTACCAGCTCAGCGGCAGCCGTGGCGCAGCCGCCGCGACAGTGCGATTATGCGCGCCACGACGTTTGACCTTTCGGACGTGCTCAGACAGGAGGACAGTCATGAGGATGCGATTGGCAATCCTCGCGATGCCGCTGGTCGTGATCGCCGGGGTCGTGTCGGCTTCGGGGCAGGACGCCACCCTCCGTTATCGATGGATCAAGGGGGACGAGACGCGATACCGGTTCAGTCAGCAGGCGAGCACGACGATGAGCGGCCTGCCGGGCCTCGGCGAGATGACCATCGGCCAGACGATGGTGCAGGTCGTGCGCAACACGGTGCAGGACGTCACCGCCGACAACACGGCCATCGTTCGCCAGACATTCGAATCGATCCGGCTCGAAGCCAATTCTCCGGCCGGAAGGACGGTGTTCGACAGCACGGCTCCCGACAAGCCATCCGACAGCCCGACGGCGACGGTAGCCGCGATGATGTCGGCCATGGTCGGGGAATCAATCACCTTGGCGATCGCGCCGAGCGGCACCATCCTCAGGGTCGAGGGCATGACGGCCATCTTCGACAAGGCCATGAAGGCGCTGCCACCACAGGGGCCGGCGACCGCGCCGGTCTTTGATCAGTTGAAGCGATCCATGAATGACGACACTTTCCGGGGCATGGTCGAGCAGGGCTTCGGATTCTTTCCCGAGCGATCCGTCAAGGTCGGAGACACGTGGACCAGCCAGTCCGACGTCATGAACCCGCTCCTCGGCAGGATAACGACGGTGCGGACGTACAGGCTCGATCGCATCGAGAGCCGCGAAGGCGCCTCTCTCGCGCATATCGCCGTGACTCTTGCCATGAAACAGACAGGGCCCGCGGCGACGGCGATTCCCGGTATCAATGCCGCGATGGAGGAGGGTAAGAGCACGGGCGAGATTGTGTTCGACGCCACGAAGGGACGCGTGCAGCAGGCGACATTCAGCAGCGAAATGCCGATGAACCTGTCGATTGGGCCTCCGGGCACCGACCCGGTGAGCGCCAAAGGGCTGGTGCGCACCACGCTGACCATGGAGTTGGTCGAGAAGTGAGCACGGCGAACAAAACGGCTCAAATCCGGCGGCCCTCTGATTGCGTCAGTCGTCGAGCGAATCGAACGCGAGCCCGCTCGAGGCTTCGCCTTTGCCCACCGACGCACGATTACCGGCCCAAACAAAGAGCCTCCCGTCATACCAGCGTGCGGCCTGATAACTGCGACGCACGATGAGTCCTTCACGCGGCACTTCTTCCTCGCGGATTAGCAGCCTCCCTGCGGGATCCCCGACGTCGAGGATCCGGGCGTGTGCATTGATCACGTGCGGCTGTCCGTCGAGATCCAGCACCGCCCCTCGAGCAAGTCGCACCTCTTTCGTCACGTCCGAGATCTGTACCGGCAGCAGCGGCACCCAATAATCGGGCACTGGCGTCGCCAGGCGGTACCGCGGAATCGCCGGCGCACCATCGTGCGGCGGCGCAAGCGGCTCGACATCCTTCGCCGTCTGCAGCCCGACCTCGAGCGGAGTCTCCAACCTTCGCTCGATGGCCCATCCGAGATTCGCCAGTTCGTCGCGCACCAGCATGACCTCCTCGAGCACCGGTCCCTCCAACGCACGAATACTCGGTGCCAGAAAGAACAGATTGCTGACGGCCACGCCGGTCGCATCGCTCGGGTCCGCCGGCATGGAAAGCGAGAACATGCTCCAGCCATGGCGCGACTGAATCGCCGGATCGCCGGTCGGTCTGTGCAGAGTCTTCGCACCGAAGGTGTCGGTTACGATGAGCGACCGCGCCTCCGAAAGAGATCCAACCGGCAACTCGATTGGAATCACGTACCAATCGTTGCCATAACCGCTCAACGTCTCGACGAGCAGCATCTGCGGTAGATCGGTCGCACCAGGCTGAAGCGAGCCAAGATCGATGCGCGCGTCCTCCAACTCCCAGAAGCGCGGCGCCGGCATACCGTGGAACGTCACCGGCGCAGGAATCACCGTTCGCGTGAGAATGTCGCCCGGCTTGTCTCCACTCGTCCCCATGTTGACGTCGCCATTCAGATCGAACGAATACCATTCGAGGGTGCCGTCGACATATTGGCTCGCGGTCAACGTTCGTTCCCCGAACTGGTCGTCGCCCAGCCTCGTCGAGAGCGAGAACGTGTATTCCATCCGATCGGGTTGCCACGTCTGCTCATGGGTGGACGGCTGATAGAACAGCCCATCCGCCCACGCAAGCCATGCGCGATACGCCGACGCGACCTCCAACGTGTCTCCCGCGGCAATATGCAACCCCGCATCAAGCGTCGGGTTCGCAGGCGCTCCGAGTGCCGCCTTCAACCGACGCCCATCAAGCGCTCGATCGGCGACCAGATCGGCGTACGCGATCGTGTCCGGATCCAGGGCGGCACGCTGAGCGTCGGTGAGCGCTGGAACGCCGTATAGCGAGCGAAAGGCCTTGTCGTACTTGCGCGTCGTGTGCTGTAGCCCGAGCAACCGCAGAAAATGCTGACCCGATTCCACGGCGAGCCGCAGTCCGTCGAGTCCGTCGACCGTTGCTGACTGTTGCAGCGGCTGCCGCTCGACGAGTGCCTCGAGTGGAAGCGAGTCGGGATCAAATGTGGCCGCGGTGAGCTGCGTATTCGGCTTGAGGGGACCCGCGTGATACCGCGTCATCGACTTCACGCGCCCACGCCAACGCGCCACGATCGGCGTGCCCGCATCCTCGCCCTGAAATTCCCCAACCTGCCACTGCCTGGCCAACATCCAAAACGGATCGTGCACTCGCGCTGCAAATCCGATGTCGATGTTCGTGCCCGCCGTTCGCGGCTCGACGCGCGCCCAATTCGTAATCGATGGCATGGCTATGGAGCCAAGGGGTTGAGGTCAGTAGACACCGCATCACCGTTCGCGTTGAACGCGAGATAGGTGGCCGGCAGATAGTGTCCAACGTCACCGAGCGAGGCGGGATCGACGGCGCGGATGCGCAGCATGTCCAGCGTCTCCAGCAAAACGCGGTTGAGACCGCTTACTGTCCATGGCGTGCCGATCACCGGAGGCACTGCAAGCAGAATCGCCTGCGGGGCCGCGGAGTCCGGCGGATTGTATTGAAACGCAATGCCCGTCGTCTCAGTGCGGCGCGGAACGAACTCGGTCCACTCGTCGGCAAGTAATCCGCAGAGCTTCCCGCTGAACTTTTTTGGCGCATCCTGCAGCACGAGCGACGCCGCGCCGTCCACCAACACACCGTTCGGCGCCAGCTCGAGTCCAACCCAACGCTGCCCGGCCACGTGTGGCACCTGTGCCAACGTGAGTGTGATCTGCGCACTGCCCAGCACTTCGGCCTCACGCATGGGGCGTGTGAAGCGCGCGAGCGGCACTCGCACACGCTCCATCCGCTGCATCCACGTGTGCGCCGCAAGCGCATCGTCACCGCCGAGCGCAGCGTCGGCGATCGATGCTTCGATGTCCGCCGCGTTCGACGCCGTGAACCTCGGCAACGCGACGAAGCCAGACCCGAACGCCGTGCGCAGTCGCGTCATCAACGCATCACGACGCGCATCGTTGTCCGTCGCGGTCGACGCGGCAACCGGAGTGGTTCGTCGAGTCGTCTCGATTAAGACTGCGCGCGCCTGCACTGCCTCGGTACCTGCTGTGGGGATCGCGCCTGGCACTCCACACTTGGCGACACGCATCAACGCGTCCGGAATACCGTCTCCAGTCGCAACCGCCTGCTTCAGCGCGTTGTGCGCGGCAAGCACGGCCTGCTCCGCTGCCTTTACTCTTTGCTCGAACTCGACGAGATCGACCCCAGGGGCCGGCGTCGCGTGGGGCGGCATCAGGTCCGCGCCATCTATCGGCCGAGCGCCGGCGAGAAACCGCTGCAACCGTGTCGCCAGCTCGATGACGTCACCGAGACCGCCTGACGCCCTCGACACATCGATCGTTCCGGATGTCACCCCTGCAGAGCGCAGAAGCCGTGCGGCCAGCTCGCGCGGCATTCCGTCGGCGCCCTCGGTTGCCCACACGAGATCGATCGGTGTGAGGCCAAGATCTGTGAGGCGCACGACCCGCGGCGCTGATTCCCCTGGGACTATGACGTGCGCACGAATATCGGTCGCAGCACCCAACAGTCGTCCCGCCCACGCATCGAGAGCAGGATCGGCCTGAGCACGCGGTGACGAAGCACGGTCTGCCCACCCTGCGGGATTGGGAGCAGCCGCGGCGGGCACCAGCATCGCCACCCGATGCGTCAGGCCTGTGCCCGTGCGCGGAGTCGCGAGGAACCCGAGCTCGGGCGGCGGCGATTGTCCGCTGGCAATCGCGTCGAGCGATGCCGCGGCACGTGCAAAGGTGCCGCGTACCATCTGGAATGCGCCTTCAGCCTGAACTGCATCCGCAGCGGCATCCACCGCGACTTCGAGCGCATCCAGGACCGTCGCTACCTTCGTTCGTCGCGGATCCGATGCGGGCAAGACTGAATTCTTGTCGTCGTTCCACTTCGCGGCGAGTGCCAAACCATCGAGGACAATTCGCCTATCCTCTGCGCCAGGCAGTGGGGCCATTCGCCGGAAGTCATCTATCAGCTCGTCGAGGTGCGCTTCGTGCAGATTGCGCTCGACGCTGTAGCCCAACAGCGCGCCAATCGGTTGTCCCTGGCGAACGCCCTCGAATAGCTCCTTCGCGAGTCTGACGCGGCCAGACGTCAGCTCGATCGCGTAGGCAGAGTCCGGCGCGCCGCCATGCGATAGATGGGCGTTGCGCAGGAGTGCAGCGGCGCTCGCCTGATTCAGCGACGGTGCATGTATGAACCCGGGATCGTCAGCGGCCGGCGTTATCGGCCCGGGTTCGTCAGCCACGGTGATAGCCGCGCCGACGGCGGCAGGGCGAAGGTTCTCTACCCATCCATATCCGCCCACACAGACACCAGCCGGAGCGGCCGCGCGCAACTCTGTCAGTCTGCGGTGCGCCAGCGACGTCACCCAGGCGTCAAGTCGATACGCAGTCGCGTCGAGTGTCGTCGCGGCGTGTCGTTCGAGCGTGGACACGTCCTTGGTTGCGAGCGTCTTGAGTGCGTCCCTGAACTCCGCGAGACGTGAATCACTCGTGAGTGCCTGCGCGGCTGTCTGGCCGCCCGTCACCGTTTGTGCACGAAGGCGTGACCAGGTGAGTGATGGTGATGTATTTTTCACGAGGTCGATCAATTCCTCGTCCCGGAGAAGTGCCGGGTTGTGTGCGTCGATTGCGCGCGCCGCAGCCTCTGTGTACTCGCGCAGGAGCGCGTGCCGCAAGAGCGCCTGCAAGAGAGGCACCCGGGCGGTTGGAATCGGATTCGCCACCCCTTCGGGATCTGTTACAGCAAGCAGTTCGGCGATGTATGACGGCGTTCCGACGAGCGGCGACGTGATGTCCTGCGTGCTGCCTTCGTACGCGGCATGTGCCAGCCACGGTGTACCGATGCCAAGTATCGTCGGGATTCCGCCGGTGAGCTGGACGAGCCGCTGCCAGAAATGCACAGAGTCCAGATCCTCGCCGAGGAAGGCACGGAGATGTTGCAGGAAGTGCTGGCCCATCATCCTGCGCGCTTGGTACGAGGACGACGTCGCACCAACCTGAAGCACGTCGACCAGATCGGAGCTTGGATTGTCGGTCCTCCCCACGCGCGCGATGTTCGCGGCAGCGGGACGGAACACTACATCGCGGAGACGCACCAACACGTCGCGCAGCCTGGCGCCAGCCGTGTCCGTGGTGGCCCATGTGTCTAGCGACGTGACCGGCAACACACCATACGGTTGTCGTCCGACCCGAAGAACCGGCAGATGCCCGCCTGGCCGCACATGGTCCAGCGCGTGCGTGCGTGCCCACTCTCGTCCCACCACTGTGAGACCGGTTCCGTCGAACCCGATCATTTGTGAGAGGAAATAGCCCCACGTCGCCGGCCACAGCGCGGTCGCCATGGCCCGCGCAGCACCGTCGTGGTTATCGGCACCCGATCCGAGACGCGCAAACGCGCTCGTCCCGAAGGCTTTGGCCATGGCGTCTGCGTTGCTGCCGGGTATGACCGTGTCCGACTGCCACTCGCGGACGAAGCTCTTGTCCTGCTGTGGATCGGGCTCCTGAAAGGGGGTTCGCCCGGCTGCACTGTTATTGGTGGGTGACCCCGGCGGCATGAACGCGAGTCCATCGGTATAGCGATGGGCCTCGAGTTGGGACGTTATGGCAGCAGTCTGATCGCCAGCGGCCATGCCGGTCACCAGTAACACATCGACTGCGGGGGCGGGCAATATCAGCCGTAGCGCCATTCCAACGGCTTCAGCCTTGTCGAAGTCGATCATCCATCGCATGCCGTCGTCGATCGCAGGCTCGTCATCCTTGATCGTGACCGCTGCATTGAGGTCCGGGCCAATCGCGAGGTGTTTGTCGATGTCCTTTCCCCGCACGACAGCGACCGCCACCCCACTCGCAAACGCAGTGGCCATCCAGCGGTCCGGCAGCAGACGCACTTGCGGAATTCGAGTGACGGTCGCGGGAGGTCCCAGGTCGGGATACTTCGGAGACCCCGCAGGGCGCGTGCCAAGATTGGTCGGCGTCAAGGTGCGCGCAATCCACGCCCCGCGTTCCGCCCCGAATCTGTCGGCCAGCATCCGCCAGGCCTCACGCTGCTTGGTCGCGTTCGTCCACTGCAGATCCCAGAAGCGGCGTCCCCACATAATCTCATCAGCATTCAGCTTTGGATCGTGCGAATCGATGTGCACCTTGTCTGGGTAGACTCGAACGCGCAGCTCCATTCCAAAGAAGCGCGTTTCGAGTCGCACCGGGAACAGCGCCAGCGGCAACGCCGAGGGGCCCAGCTCGTTGTTCAGGAGCGCGGGCCCCTTGGCACTGTTGGCCAGAATCGGTCCGAGCTCGACGATCGGGATCGACATCAGCTCAACCCCAGCACAGTGGCCGGTATGGTGATCCGCACCGGCATCTGTCGCACTTGGTGTGCGACGAGGGCTGCGTCAGTCTTCGGCGGCGGCACATGCGTCGCCGGCGCGATGGTCGTCCCGACCTCGACGCCAAACCGTGGCGCCGACGGATGCTCCTGAATCACGATCGACCAATCCTTGATCTCCTCGACATCGATGTCGAAGCCGAAGTAGCGGGCGTCGGGCGCAAACCCTCCGGCGAAGATCGGATGTCGCTCCTCAGTTCCTTTCGTGGCGTAGATGATTGCATCCGGATACCGGCGCAGCAGTTCGCTCCGAACGAGCATGACGAAGTTCTCGTCGGTCGAGCCTTCGCCCAGCACGCGATTCTTCCAACCAGCGATCGGGTCGATGTCGGGAGGCTGCGTCGGTGCCGCGGAGTTGTCCCAGAATCGGCTGAAGTACGTCGCGGAGAGGTCTGCAGGAAATCCGCGCCACAAGAGCTCGCGCCCCATTTCGGTGTTGAGCCCCACCAGATACGCCTGCACGAAACGCGAGTTCGTCTCGAGCGGCACTATCGTGTTCGGTGGAACGAGATCGAGCCCTGGTAAAACGGATTCCTGGGCGATCTCGACGAGTGGACCAATCATCGGCTGCGGAAACGCCGGCGATAGCCCGACCGGACCGGGGACGGTCTCGCTACTTGACGGCGTCCCTGGGAGCGTGAAGAGGGCCGACGCTCGAAGCGCGAACGTTTCGGTCGGAGCAGTGCGCGCCACTGCTTCGGAGAACGCCTCGACGAGTGTGCCGTTCAGCATTGGCGGCGGCGCTTTGACGATGCGAGCCGGGATGAAGCGTGCGAGCTGCGCCGCCGCGACTTGACGGAACAGTTTGGCGGCATCGCTGTCGATCTGCGGAGGTCGCGGTGGGCGCGGCGGTGGCGGTGGTGGATCTGGCGGATCGGGAGGATCGGGGGGCTGCTTGCCGATCGCGCGTGCCGCAATCCTGAGCGCCGTGCGAGGTGTAACAGTCGTACCGGGCGCTGTGCCGACCGCGGTGGTGATAAGCGGCCCCTCAGTCATCGGAACGACCGCTCCCATCGGCACAAATGCGAAGAACGGACGCTTTGGCGCGCCTGTAATCGCAGACGCAGACGCCTCCGACCAGAACACGTTCGTCGTGATTCCGTTGGCGACGCGCTCCAACGTAAACGGGCCGGTCGGCAGAAACACGATGCGACTGATGATCTGGATCGGCTGCAGCTTCGCCAACACGTCCGTCGTCCTCGGCAACGCCCCTGGCGACACTCGTTGTACCCGGCGGTTGATCGCTCCGCGTGGACGCGCGACTCTGCGCAACGCAATCGAATACGCAGACGCATCCAGCCCCGTATTGGTGATGTGCTGGGTGAGCGCATCGCTGCGCCGCAACATTCTCGCTTGCGCGGGCGCGAGGACCTGCAGGCCCACACCCGGATCCATCTTCTTGATGTAACGAGTGTGCAGGCTCATCGCCACGCGCCAGCCCAGCTGCGTTTGACGTAACAGTTGATTGACCTTCTGGAGCTCCGCCGCCTGCTCCCACGCCGACGCCATGAGCGCTTCCTGCTGCTCCTGCACCACACGCGTTCCCAGACGCGCGATCGCTCGATACTCAGGCGAGAGGTTCAGGTGCTCGAACCATCGCGTCATGAATACCGGCTCCAGCTTGGACAGCTTCGCCTGCGACGACCCATACAGCGGTGGGGCGAGCAACGGATCCTGCGCCACTGCGACTTGCGCCGGAGCATTCAGTACCGGACGAAGTGCGTCCTCCCACGTCTTTTGCACCGCGGCGTTGGGCCAACCACTCTCGCTCGAGCCGACGGGCTGCAGTGCGCCGGCGACCGAAATGCTCGTGCCCGCAGGTATGTCCACCGCAAGGCCGCTTTGCGACACATCGACCGGTTGAACGCCGATTCCCGGTGGCAACGGCCGCGCGCGCAGCAACATCGCGAGCGATTGGAAATCGCCACCTGCGCCGGTCGAAAAACTCCACGAGTAGTAGACCGGCAGCTCGACACTCGTCGCCGACTGTGTCCAAGCGGGCAACAGCTTTGCTTCGTCATCGCCTGTGATCTGTTGGCCGAGTCCCGCTTTGCAGCCCAGGCCGAAGGTGGGAACGAGGCATGCCAGATATTCGGTGTCGGGTTGCAGAACGCGCGAGCACAACAGCCGCGACACTGTGCGCTCCGGGTTGCCGACCAGTTGCGCCTCGATGCTCACGCCAGGGTCCGACGTCACCTGTCCGTGCGCCCACGCCCAGCTGTCTCGCAAGTCAGGCAGCTCGTCGCCTGGTACTGCAGGACCGCCTATGCGAAGAACCGGCAATGGACCAGCCGTTGGCGGATCGAGACGCACTCCGGCCTGCGCGCGAACCACGACCAGACACAGCCAGGGCCGCAGCCGGTTCTGCGCACCAGCTCCGGCCGGAGTGAACAGCCACGGCAATGCCGGTTCGTCCATTTCCACCAGCGGGAAATAGTTCGGCTCAAAGCTCGTCGAGTTCGGCGCGGGGTCCGTGCGGAGGATCTGCCTGCGATCGAGGCCGGTCACATGACCCGGGCCCATCACCTTGATCGGAACCGACGCCGGCTGCGCGGAATTGATCGTGATCGAGGCAGTCGACGCGGCAACACCCGCTTGATCCGAGCCGAAAGTGTCCGGATCGAGCAGGGCCGCTGCTGCGCCTCTTCGCACCCACGGAAGGAAGACGAGATTGGCGTCGCTCATCCGACCACCTCGCTTCGAGGCACAACGACAACCCCCGCACGCTCGAT
>Ga0207694_10003350_pt1 | contig 12752 bp, 13 predicted proteins | sample KBSC34metaG_FD_184353 | JGI IMG/M metagenome (GOLD analysis project Ga0207694, IMG submission 184353) | Corn rhizosphere microbial communities from Kellogg Biological Station, Michigan, USA - KBS C3-4 metaG (SPAdes) (version 2) | ecosystem: Host-associated > Plants > Roots > Rhizosphere > Soil...
ATCCGGCACTTCTTAGCGTGGAGTTGTTCGCGCCGAGTATGAAGCGTCAAGGAATCGAGTGCTGGTCAATATTGACCGTCACGCGCTTGGGCCGGTCAACCTTGTGGTCCGGCTCGCTGATCAGCTTCCCTTTGATCCGGTCTTTGGATGGTCGTCGGACATGCAACTCCTACCGTAGGTTTCGAACCTATTCTGGATTGTCATCTCAGACTGTGCGCTTTTGACCAGTGATGCAACAGCTTGCAACCTGAGGATGCTCAATATTGCTCATTTTTCAACGGATGAGTCTCCAGGCGTCCAGCATCTTATTATTTATGCGGAGTGAGCAAAAATGAACACCCTCGAGCGGCGGCGTTGTGAGAATCTTTGAAAGAGTGTAGTTACCACCGGGAGATGCGATGACAGCGGCAGTGCCGATCCGAAAAAACTATGACTTCGACCCTGGAATTCCTCGCCACCATCGGCGAAGGCAGGAGAGTTGTGCGCTTCGCGAAGAAGCAAGCGATCCCAGAAATTAGCCAGGAGACCCTTGCTGAGATGATTGGAACAACTCGCTCGCGAGTCAGCTTCTTCATGAACCGGTTCAGAAAAATCGGCTTCGTCAACTACGACGCATCCGGGCTGCAAGTTCACAGTTCACTTCTCAACATCGTTCTGCACGACTAGTCTTCCTCGACTACCTTCATCAGAGTCTCGCCAAACTATCCGGAAGGCTTAATTCCTACTATGTAGGGAGAGATTCGTGCTCTTAGCGGCAACTCATTCGTCGATGCCGAAGTTGAAGACACGGATTCTGGTTGTCGAAGACGATGCTACTGTGCGTCAGACGATTTCGAGACTGCTATCCGATAACGGCTATTACGTGTCGATTGCGGTTGACGGCTTTGATGCGCTGTTGCAGCTCGAGCAGAGAATCCCAGACCTCATACTCTCCGACCTGAACATGCCGCAAATGTCGGGCTTCGAGTTGTTATCGGTGGTGCGGCGCAGGTTTCCGGAGATTCTGGTTGTCGCTTCCAGCGGCGCTTACGATTCCAGTGGAGTTCCTAATGGAGTCATTGCGGACGCGTTCTATGCCAAGGGCCAGGAAGATGCATCCCGGCTTTTGGAGATTATCTCCACTTTGATCCGAACGGGTCCCCTTAGCCACAAGAACCAAAATGCTCCGGTATGGATACCTCGTAATGGAGTGGGGCAGGATGGAAAACCGTTCGTTGTCCTCACTTGTACACAATGCCTTCGGTCTTTCCCCTTTGCTGTCGACCATGAACCCACCGGAGAGGTTCTAAGAACGCCGTGCATCTATTGTCCTCACGAAGTGACTTACATCATCGATTTCTCCCGATCAGTGAACTCCCCCGAAAAGCGAGCCGCGTGGAAGGCGGCGTTTCTGAAATCACAAGAGAAGTCTGCTTAAGACTTCGCTTGGGTCGGAGTCAACGGACCATGCTCCCACCATTCCTATGGAGAGAAAATAAGATGTGCCTGTCACGGTATGTTTTCCGACACCTCGCCTCGCACTCGACGTTCAGGTACCTGTGCGTGGATTCTCCAGTTCGAACAACTCGACCTATTTGGGTCGATTTACCCGGCACTACGTCGATGACAAATGTGAGACGAATTGAAACTGCTTCCCACCTCGTTCCGTCGATGGGGCATCTCGGGCACCGCTGTTCCATCCTGTTTTTCGGAGCATCTCAATCTTTGTTCTGTCCGACATGTATAGGAACATGTCGGTAGGGTCTTATCGCCATTGGGCGCCAGATGTGTAAAACTTAAAAGGGGAACCGATGCAGAACTTAACTGATTCAACGAAACGTCAGAAGGTCGACCCGTGGTTTTGTTTGAGCGTCGGCATGGTTTTTCTCTCCGTGGTCGGCCTGCTTTACGCTTATCTTCACCGTTGAACTGGTAAATACACCCAGCCAGGCTCTGCTAACCTACCTTATGCAGGAGCCCATCAGAGAACGCGTCGAAAAGCTGCGGGAGGAGATAGCGCAAATCAGCGCGGCAAATTCCTTATACTTGCAAAGCGGCAAGAAACCGCCGGGAGTGGCGGATCACCAAAGGCGCCGTGAGAGATTGCAGGAAATCCTCGCCGAATTGAAGTCGTTGACCGACTGGAGAGAGCCCTAGATAAAGCCGTTCCGGTCCTCTTCGCTTCCGACTACCAACGGCCATTCCAGCGTTCGTTGGCCCACTCGCCGCGACCCCAGCTGCTGAATTGTGAGCCATCGACTGTGCTGCCTTCCCGATACTCAAACTTGCGTTCACGGCCATTGGGTCCGCGAGTGTAGATACGCAGAACCTTGGTGCGTCCGCGATCCGGATCGACTCCGAAGGTGCTGTTATTCATTCGAAAAGTGCGATCCCGCCGGGCAAGCTCCCTCAATCGATCGGTAACATCCACGTGACGATTCTTGGTGCCGTACTGGGCACTCAGAATCACATACTGACCCGCGTCGCGCGCATCACGGGTGTTGTAGTTCCCGTCATTGTAATTGCCGCCATTATTCCCGACGTGGTAGTCGCCGCCATTGGTGCTGCCGCCTTCCCAACGACCGCTCCAGCCTCCCTGTCCCCAGTCGCCTCTGTCCCAGCCGCGGAACTGTGAGCCGTCGACAGTGCCACCTTCGCGATATTCGAACACGCGCTCGCGTGCATCCGCACCGCGTGCATAGATGCGCAATGCCTTGATCCTTCCGTGATCCGGATCGACCCCGAAGGTACTGTTCCCCATCCGGAAGACACGATCTCGCTGGGCGAGTTCTTTCAGTCGATTGGTCACATCGACGTGACTGCGCTCGGTGCCATACTGAGCACTCAGAATGACGTACTGCCCCGCGTCGCCGGTATTGCCGGTGTTGTAGTTCCCGTCATTGTAATTGCCGCCGTTGTAGTTGCCGCCGTTATCGCTGCCGCCTTCCCAGCGACCGCTCCAGCCTCCCTGTCCCCAGTCACCTCTATCCCAGCCGCGGAACTGTGAGCCGTCGACAGTGCTACCTTCCCGATACTCGAACATGCGCTCGCGTCCATCCGCACCGCGTGCATAGATACGCAACGCCTTGATGATTCCATGATCCGGATCGACCCCGAAAGTGCTGTTTCCCATCCGGAAGACGCGATCTCGTTGGGCGAGTTCTTTCAGACGATTCGTAACATCAACGTGATTGCGCTCGGTGCCGTATTGGGCACTCAGAATGACGTATTGACCCGCGTCATTCGAATATTGGGCTGCTGCTATTGTCGGTAGAAAGGCAACTGTTAACAGGAAGGAAATCGCTACCCGAATAATGAACATGAAAGCCTCCTGCACTCCAAATTCTGCGGGCTACTTCTACATTACGGCGCCACACCTCTGCGAATGTTTTTTCCCGTCCTAACAGTAGTGTTCACGAGGACGGAGAACTGTTCAGAATTGCTCATTCGTTCTGCAAACCTTCTGAGTTCTCCTTAGGGTAAATTTTCTCGCCTTAGTTTCGACTGTCCCTCGGGGCAGTCCCTACGGATCACACCGTAATAATCACTTAGATCAAATGAGCAATTGTGAGCAGACCAGTGAACCTTCAGATGGCAGAATTCAGGAACTCAGAATCAGAGCACTTGTAGAGGGATATGTCGTGGGAGGTTCTTCATGAATACGCTTCGCATATTGTTAGCCGACGATCATCCAGTGTTTCGTCTTGGACTGTGTTCTCTCCTTGGATCTCACAAAGGGTGGGAAATCTGCGGACAGGCGTCGGACGGACGTGAAGCTGTGCAGAAGTGCGGGCAGCTGAAACCTGACCTGCTGATTTTGGACATCGGCATGCCGGAGCTCAATGGAGTGGACGCCGCACGGCGGATTCTAAGAGACAATCCACTGCAGAGGATTCTGGTCCTCACGGACGTGCACTCTGAACAGGCCATTCGGGACTGCTTGGAAGCGGGCGTGCGCGGTTGGATCTACAAGTCTGACGACCCTGGCGATCTAATAGCGGCCGTGGAAGACTTACAACAGCACCGGTCCACCTTCAGTTCGCAGGTTTGCGACCTGATTTTGGACGGGTACCTGCTACGCGGTCCAGTCGCGGTAATGGCGCCACGATTGTCGCTGCGAGAGCGCGAAGTCGTACAACTCGTTGGCGAAGGCAAGACTTCGAAGGAAGTCGCGGCAACGCTGGGCATGTCCCTAAAGACAGCGGAAACGCATCGCAGCAACATCCTGATGAAGCTCAACCTTCATTCCACCGTGGAACTGGTGCTGTACGCCGTGCGGAACGAAATCGTCAACATTGTGCGCTTCCCAATGGTTGTTCCCCGGGCGCCCCAGAATGGAAATGGCCACGCGCAAATCGCAGTTTAAAGCACGGTCCGCGAGCGCCGAAAGGATACATGTGCCAGCTAAGGATGAAGAGATATCGGGTGAACTCCGGGTCTCAAAAGAGCCTTTAACCCCGGTTGGCAATCCGCCGCCGGCAGTAACGGTCCGTGAGGAATCAACGAGAGTCATGCGGAGGGGCGATGAACCAGGAGGCAAATCGCGAATCCTAAAGCTCGCCAGCATAGCCCAGTACAGAGCGAAGCGTCGAATTACAACAGGAGAAAGAGACTCGCCAAAGAGCTGCTCACTGTCGTCGAATGTTCTGAATTCTGAATGTAGCTTCGGCGAAACGATTGGCCTCCGAATGAGCCACTAGCAATCGTGAGTACCAATCCCGCCAATATCCCCACCCTGGCCTGAACTTGAGATCCATCCAGGCTGCTGTGCAATGTTGATCAGTTTCGCTGCGCCATGTCGTTGATCATGGTCTTCTAGGCCTCTCTAAAAGTTGGTCAACTGCTCTGTGCCCTGCAATTCGAGCCCAGTGGTTGCAGCTAGTCGCTGCGGAGATGCGCAAGAGAAAAAGGTGTTCATCATGGCGACAAATCTCAGCACATGCCATCCCGGCGACGGCATTGAAGCATTGAATCGACTACCCGGGTTGGCGGACCCGTTGCTGCAAATCGACTTCGAACGAGAGCTGCAGCAACTGCGGCTAGAAGATTCCTGGCAGCGGGAGACTGGGCGCAGTTCCAAAACCCTCGCAAAATATCCAGATTTCAGAATTGTTCTAATTCTAATGAAGAGCGGCACACGAATGCGGCAGCACAGAGCTGAGGGACGGATCTCTATTCAGCAATTGAAGGGACAGGTCTGTATACATTTGGCCGATGGAAAGATGACCTTGCCGACCGGCCATCTATTGGTGCTGGACTGCGGTGTATTACACGATGTCGAAGCTCTGGAAGAAAGTGCCTTATTGCTGACGATCTCCTGGCGAAAGGAGAAGACTGATACTTTCGAATCTTTGTCGCCTACCCAGCGGCATCTGGATGAGCAGGCGTTGGCCCGAATGGATGATGAAGGTGGCGCTCCTGGGGTAAGAATCTAGGTTTGACCCGCCGCGGCCGAAGGGGGAGAAAAACGCCGCTTCTGGGAAATGATAGCGGCATTCGCGGCCCTGACCCAAGGTTCCACCACTTTCATCCGTGCGCCGTTGTCCCAAAATCCCGAGATGCAATGCCAGCCAATCAGTAGTATGCGGTATGACGATCCAACATTCGCGGCCATAACTGCATACTTACGGTCATTATTCTAAGGCTGCAAAACCATGACCCTGCGCACAATCAAGCTGCTGCTGGTCTTTGGCGTCGCCATTTTTTACTCCCTGGTCGTCTTCAACAACCTCACGGATTACGGTTCCAATTACGAATTCGTGCGTCATGTGATGATGATGGACTCGACGTTTCCGGGAAACCGAGGGATGTGGCGCGCAATTAACACGTCGCTGTTGCACACCGGATTCTATGTTTCCATCATCGCGTGGGAAACAATAACGACCCTTTTGTTTTGGTGGGGCGGGTTCCGAATGGTCCAGGCGCTACGTGGAACTCCGGTCGCGTTTCAATATGCCAAACGACTTTCCATTGCCGGGCTGGCACTCAGTTTGTTGATGTGGCTGGTCGCATTTCTGGCCGTCGGAGGGGAATGGTTCTTGATGTGGCAATCGAAAACTTCGAATGGTCAAGATGCTGCTTTTCGGATGTTCACGGTCATTGGGATTGTGTTGCTGCTCGTCGCCCAACCGGACATTCAAGACCAACCCTAACTCGGCGATTCCACGTCTGAAAACCCGCGCTACATGCGTTGCATCCGGTCTCCGGGATGCGACCTGCACGATGTTGTGCACCTTCTACTCCTCTGGAATCGTTTCCTTCCCTTGGACGCCTTATTCGTCCGCAATTTTCCGCTTCAAAGTTGTGAGAGTGAGCAATTGTGAACAGTTCAGCGATGGCTGCCGGCCTATGGTTGCCACCGGCGGCGATTGTCCAGCAACAGGAGGGACGAATGAAGAAAATCTGTCTGGTTCTATGCCTTATGAGCGTGGTGTCGAGTCTCGCGCTGGCTCAGGGGAAAACGAACGTCCAGTGGAAGTGCGACAAACCTTCCGGTCAGCAGAGCATTCCCGTCGGCGACAAGCCGGGGCACGCCTATGTGATCGAACAGATCAACTGTACGGCGACGAAAGGCGACATCGGCGGAAACAAAATGAAATCCGGCGTGGGCACCGAGTTTCTCGATGTCAGAGGCGATCACATAACCGGTCACGGTGAATTCATCGAAAGCATGGAGAACGGTGATGAGAACCTCTATAAGTACGAATTCTCCGGCGCCACGAAGGACGGAGTTTTTGAGTCCGGTACCAACAAATGGTCTCTGATCGAAGGTGGCGGAAAAATGAAGGGTGGCAAAGCGAACGGCACCTGCAAAGCAAAAGCCAATTCGGACCAGTCCACCGCCTTCGACTGCATGGGAACATATACCGCTCCCGCCAGCTAGAGCGGCTGCAAGCTGACCTACCGAGCGAGGTGCGCTGTCGTGGCCAAGACTCATTTTGAATTGCCGGTAATCGAGTGCCCAGGATTATTAATTCTCAACAAGTGAGGAATATTTATGAAGAGAATGTGGATGTGGTGTTTAGTCGGGTTGCTCTCATTGGGGAGCGCCGCCTTGTCGCAAGACAACAGTGCCACGAGTGGGACCGAGAAAGCTGTAGCGGCACTGGAACAGCAATGGCTTCAATCGCAGAAGACAAATAATCCTGACTTGGTTGCCGGTCTGCTGGCCGACAAGTTCGTAAATACGGCACGCGATGGGAAAGTCACTGGCAAGGCCGAGTCGCTTGCTGCAGCGAAAGCGACCAAATACGAAGCTGTCGCTTACGACAATTTGAAGGTAACAGCATTTGGGCATGCCGCGATCGCTACGGGGGTTTTCAAGGCGAAGGGTACCGATTCGTTAGGAAAGCCTCTCGACACTCATGAGCGCTTTACCGATACATGGGTGAAGATGCCGAATGGACAGTGGCAGTGCATTGCAAGTCATCAGTCATCGATCGAAATGTAATCAAACGAACAACCTCGAAAGGAACCTAAGAATGACAACCAGAGGAACTGCTTTAGTCTTTATTGCCGCGCTCAGTTGTGTCGCTTTGTCCGTCAACCTTCATGCTCAGGGTGACGCCGCTCAGCAGATCAAGGAGCTGCAGCAGCAGTCTAGGGACGCCCAGATGAAAAACGATGCATCGTGGGCGCAACAACACTTGGCAGACGGATTTGTCGCAGGGAACAGTTGGGGCGATTGGGAAACGAAGGACGAGTTCATTAAAGATCTGGAGAATAAAACTAACAAGTGGAAAAGCGGCAGCATTAGCGAAGTGCAGGTCGCCACATTCGGGTCGAACACTGCGGTTTCACATTACACATTTACCTACGACGCTGAACTCAGAGGCACTCATCGAGCGCGAACCGTAATATGCAGCGACACCTGGATCAATGATTCGGGGACGTGGAAAACGGCTGCGACCCACTGCTCCATGGTTAAGGGAAAGTAGCAGTACCCATCCGCGCGCGCAGATGGGCCCGGAACGCGCATTCTCTCACCTGCCGCGAGACGCAGAATTGCGGCCGCTTCAGAAGACGAGATGGGCGAAGTTTCCAGGTAATCTCTACTGCTAAGAGCTATCCGCGAGCTCCTAAATCGTGACTTCGAGATGGCGGCCAACTCAATTCGCGTGGGAACAATCCGGGAACAATAAGCGTTCCTTTGGATATCTTAGAGCGCTGTCACGGCAGAGGCCGCGGGTTCGAGTCCGTCGTCCCCGCCATTCTTTCTAAAGGACTTGCGTTAATTTTGGCGAAACCATCGTGGACCCAAAAGGGCACGGTTTTGTGCCCTTTTTTGTGGTCCTCACGCGGCAACGACACCCGATACAGACGGTAGTGACGTTGCCTTCGCTTCGCACGAAAACACCAACGACAAGACCGCTGCTTGAGCTGCATGTTTCGCAGGCGTGATCGCCTGGGTATACACATCCAAAGTGGATCGCAGAGTCGAATGCCGCAACAGTTCCTGCATGACTTTGAATTCCGTGCCTACACTTCTCAGCAGCGTCGAATACGTGTGGCGAAACGTGTGCCAGCCGATGCATTTCTGGATTCCAACTCGTTGCGGAATCGGTCGAACATACCTGCGCAAGATGGCCTGTCCCCAGAATGGTCTTCTCCCCCTATGACGCCTGCTGGCGAAAATCCAGTGGTCCGGCTTTGTGTAAGAGCAGTATTTGCGCCATTCAGATAGAGCATCAGTCAGGAGCGGATGAACGGGCACCGGCTTTTGCGACGATTCGGTCTTGCATGGGCCAACGACGCCGTAGACGATGGAACGGGTTACGTTCATCATCCCTTGGGCAAAATCGATGTCGCCCCATTTCAGGCCAAACAACTCGCTCTGCCGCAAGCCGGTGGATACTGCGAGGAGGACCAACGTTCGTTCTCTAATGCTTAAATTGTCCACCAACGCCTTGATTTCAGCGGGCATCAGGATGGTCGGCGCTCTGCGGCGCTTTGCACTCTGACGAACGAGATAGATGGGATTACGGTCAAACAACTCATATCGGCGGGCATGATTGAAGAGAACGGACATCAGATTTCGGATTTTGGCACAACTGCTTTTCGCCAAAGGTAACCGCCGCAGCCAAGACTCGACCTGTATTGTTCTAACCTCTGCCAGTTCGTGTTGCCGCCAGTGAGGAAGAACCCAGCGAGTTAAGTAGGCTTGGTACGTTTTCTTAGTTGAGTAACTGCGCCAGGTGTTGTCCTTTGCTAGGTCCCTTTGCTCGAAATGATCGCAAAGCTGCTGGACCGTAATCGAGCGGACCCCCATCCTCACCTTCTCCGAATTTGAGCTCTGCCAACAAGACGGTCGTCGCGGTGCGGGCGGCAGCTTCGTCCTGATAGCGCTTAACTGTGCCGATCACTCTTTTCCGCTGGACCCGAATCCCACGCAAATCCTTCTCGGACCACCGAAACTGCCAGACATCCAGCCCCTGTTTTCGACTGACTGTTTTGAGACTTCCATGTTGCATCTTGATCCTCCTACCCGAATTGCGGGCAGAGGAATTGTCAGGCATCGCGTGCGGAACTGAGAGGTGCTGAAGTGGGTAGTGAATTGCTTTGCGGCGGCAAAACCCGGTTGTGAACGGGGCTCAGTTAGATAAAACTTTGAGCTGGCATGTTTGTGCTGCCCCGTCGAATTACGACCCGAAAGCGCGGTCGGGAAGGACGAGAAACGTAGGAATCGGGCAGCCCTTGCTGGAATCTAATTTAGCTTGTTGAAGTCCCTCCCTGTCGCGAAAGAAACAGCGAGCCCGGTCGCTGCCGCCAAATAGGTTGCTTGCGCAGAGAGGAGTTCTCTTAGAGTGCTTTGCGCGCGATCAATCCGAAGCCCTTGGAAGTCGCTGACTTCTGCAAAGCATGCAATTCGATTTGGGCCCGCGAGACATGGTTCGTCTTGTTTGCAAGTTGAGCTAAAGCAAGTTTGTCGGCAAGCTCGAGACCGACGAATCCATAGCGGTCTGCATCATCCGCTACTCGCTGAAATACCGGGCGGGACGCATCTGGGCGGTCAGAGGCCAGAAAGACGCGGCCTGAGGCTAATTCGAACTGTAAGCGAAGGTACCGATTATGGCTTTTGCCTTGAAGCTGTTGCGCTGCTTCCATTTCTGTTTGAGCTTCGCCTTGTTTGCCCTGCGCGAGCAACGCCTCGATCAGTACAATGCTGGCGCTGAGTTCGTCATCCGCTTGTTGCTCCGCATGAAATTGTTGCTGGCTTGAACGTGCCGATATCTCGGCGTCGGACCCATGACCTTCTTCAATCGCAAGTTTAGCCAATGAGACCCGGCTTTCAGCCGCAGTCTGTTTTTCTCCGGCTTGATTTCTGAGGTCAAAAGATTCTTGGTATCGCTTCCGCGACAAGACGAGGTCACCCCGATCCAGCGCTACATCCCCCATCCCGCTTAGTACATAGGCAGTTGCGTCCTTGTCTTCAATTGTTCGCGCAATTACTTCGGCCTGACGGTATGCTGCATCCGCTTTGTCGAGTTCGCCAGTTTGTCTCCAGATATCTCCCAGGTTGTTAAGGTTGAGCGCTACGCCTTCCTTGTCATCGACAGCCTGATACTCAGGAATGGACTCCTCCAAGAGTCTCTTGGCTTCCATCAGTTCCCCTTGAGAAAGGCGAGTGTCAGCAAAATTACTGAGTGCGGTGGCAACGCCATCCCGGTTGCCAACCTGGCGGAACTTCTTGACTGCTTCCTCGAACATTTGCGCCGACTGTGTGAGATCACCCCTTAAATAATAGAGTGCCGCGAGGTCGGTACGCATCATAGCTTCGCTGTTCAGTTCTTTCGCCGCAATCGACCCTTCAAGTGCATTTCGGCAGATATCGATGGCTTCTGATGACGCGCCTATCGCGGGTTCTTGCTGACAAAGAATGCCGTAGGTTCGACCGACAATGATCGGCGAGCCTTCTGCGGTCGCTTTTTTGATCGCGAGCATCGCAGCCGCGCGGGCTTTAGTGAAATCTCGGTTGATCCACGCGGAAGCTTCCGTCATGTCAATTCGCGCATCGTTGCCAAGAGGGGCTGGCAGACGCCGCAAACTTGCCAGGGTCTGCAGAGAATCCGTCGGGCTGAGGTGCATCTGTGCCGAAGCGAATTGGATGCCGTAATCCAGACTGTCAGGAAAGAGACGAAACAGAGCACGATACGTCTCGACCGCCTCGGGCCACTGTTGCATCGCCTTTTGATATTGGCCTTGGACCAAAAGGCGCTGTACCTGCGAAAGATGATTCGATAGTTGTACCGCCCGGTTCGCTTCTGCGCTACATTTCGCATCGTTGCCCGTGTGCCAAAACACTTCGGATAAGGCCGAATGGGCGAGAGGGTAGTCCGGATCCGCCGCGATGGCTTTGTTCAGCAGATCGCGGGCAGCAGCGTAGTCGAATTGCCACATCTTGGCTCGTCCTTCGGCGTAGAGTCGAGCGGCCTTTTCGTTGGACGGAAGAGCTGCCCTCGTGGCAATTTCGATTTCTTCCGACGGTGTAGACGCGCCGAGACTTCGCCGCAGTTTTCCGCCCAAATCCGAGACCAGGTTGAAGAGGTCGTTCCCATCACCTGAAACGGATTCCTCGGAGATCGTTTCGCCACTGGCGGTGTCTTGAAGGCGAACGTCAAGTCGAATCCTATGCTCCGGGTCGCCTGGCATCATCATGTACGAGCCGACGACGACCACATCAGCGCCCGGGTTGGTTCGCAAATGGTGCAAGGTCGATTTGCCAAGTGACTCTTCGTCACGAAGCGATAATTCACTTTTGGCACGCGCAATATCTTCGCCAGAGACCATGCGGAGCTCGCCGCCCCCGGCGAGTTCAGTATTCAACATTTCGCAGAAAGCGGGAGAGAGCCAGTTGTCCTCTTGCCGGCCAGGCAGATTGCGGAAACCGAGCACTGCCACCGAACGACGTATGTGTATTCGAGGAATTGAGGCCCCAGCCTGAGCTGTGGAACGCGAAGCCCCATGCCTGCCATCGAGAACGTAAATCGTGACGCCGACCAACAACAACGCTAGTGCGGCAATGATCAGACCGTGCTTCGTCGCGTAAAACCTTGGCTGGAGTATCGGCGCAATCTTCGAAGCAGGAATTGAAGTGGTGGAAGCAGCAATCGTTGCGGTCTCAACCTTAACGGGTGCGATGAACCGGTAGCCGCGCCGGGGGACAGTCTCGATGAATCTGGGGTTGTTAGCGTCATCCCCAAGGGCTTCCCGGACCTTGAGTACCGCCACCCCCAGGCTTTTATCGAATTCGACAAAAGTATTTTGCGGCCAAAGCCGATTCCGAATCTCTTCCCGAGAAACAACCTGCCCGCAACGTTCGACCAGCAACACTAACAGCCGCAGAGGCTGTTCCTGCAAACGCACCCGCGTGTGATCCCGCATCAGGGTGCCGTTGGCCGGGTCCAGCACATAAAGCCCAAAACGGTAGCTGATCTCGGCGGCGTCAGAACCATTTGTGGCGGAGGCTTTCATGCAACAGGCGGGGATGAGCGTCGAGTTTAGCACGGAAAACAAATGGAAACGAGTTAATCTGCCCCTCCTAATCCACTGAAGAACAAAGGATTAGCAGTTAGTCCACAATTTGCGCAGAGTTGGTTTGCGAATCCCGCCGAGTGCAGGCAAATTCCTGCTTGCAAAACGCCCGAGCCAGTTCCAAGGAGGAAAAATGAGCTTCTGCCAATCATGTGGTACAGCGCTCGTGGCTGACACTCGCTTCTGCCAGTCCTGTGGCTCATCGGCAAGCCTCTCCGAAGGGGTTTCTGTAGCTACATCCG
>Ga0207694_10003351_pt1 | contig 12751 bp, 8 predicted proteins | sample KBSC34metaG_FD_184353 | JGI IMG/M metagenome (GOLD analysis project Ga0207694, IMG submission 184353) | Corn rhizosphere microbial communities from Kellogg Biological Station, Michigan, USA - KBS C3-4 metaG (SPAdes) (version 2) | ecosystem: Host-associated > Plants > Roots > Rhizosphere > Soil...
TCGCGGCCGCCGACGGCCCGTTCGTCAGCGGCATCGACCTCGCCGCGGTGGCGCCGAGCCTGGACTGGTTCAACCTGATGACCTACGACTTCGTCAACGCGATGACGCCCACCACCGGACACCACACCGGACTGCACGCATCGAAGCTCGCGCCGACCGATGCGCGCAGCACCAGCCGCGCGGTGCGCCAGTTCATTGCGGCCGGCGTGCCCGCGCGCAAGCTGGTGATCGGCGCGGCGTTCTATGGTCGCGAATTCGCCGGCGTGCAAGCGGCGCACCACGGGCTCTACCAACGTTACGACCATTTCCAGGGCACGCTGCCATGGCCGCAACTGAAAGCCGATTACATCGACAAGCAAGGCTACGTGCGCTACCGGGATGCCATCGCGCAGGCACCGTGGCTGTGGAACGCCGGGACCCGCAGCTTCATCAGCTACGACGACCCGCGATCCATCGCCGCCAAGGCGGCCTTCGTCAAGGCACACCATCTGGGCGGCATCATGTACTGGGAACAGAGCCTGGACCCGAGCGACGAACTGCTCGACGCGATCTGGCACGGTCTGCAGTAGCCCGTCCCTGTTCGAACAATCGGTTGGGGGACGCGACAACGGGATCAGGGACACCCAAACCCGCAAATCGCCCTGATTCGTCTTTCTTTCATGGCAGCCGGAAGAAGCGTCGGAAGGTCCCGGAAGCGGCACTCCGTCGTGCGACTGGGCCGTGGGGCGCTGCTGCGACGACGGTCAAACGCAGGCTCGACGAACTCCGGGAGCAGATGCGAAAGCCATGTCCCGCCCTGCCCGATCGGATGGCCGTGGCGGCGTGGAAACGCGGGAAACCTCGGCCTCCGTCCCCTGTCAGTCGTATCAAAGTCGCCAGATGCATGCCATTTGGATGGTGCTGGATGCTAGATTTGGCAGACGCAATGGAATGTGTCCAACCATCACTTCACTCCAAAGGGGAAAATCATGCGAAAGAAGATTGTCATTGCCGTTCTCACCTTCCTGACCCTGTGCCTGTCGGGCGCCGCTTTTGCGCAGGCCTCATCCACCGGCCTTGGTCAGTCATGGCCCAACACGCAGGATGTTTCGACCAGCCCGAATTACCACGTCTTCGTCTTTATGCTGGCGGGTGTCCGCTACATTCAAGTGAACGATTTCTACGGGAACATCCTGGGCAGCGTCGGTACCGCCAACGGTCAATACATCACGTTGCCGATCGGACGTTTCGCGCAGCTCGTTTCGACTCCGCAACAGCCGGCACCGGCCTCGAATGCAACGCCTGCAACCGCGCCCACCGTGGTTTACAACGATGGCGCCACGACCGTCACCGCCACACCCATGAGCGACGGCACGCTCCAGCTCAATGCGACAGGGTCGACATCGCAATGCGATCCGGTGGATTGCAACATCAAGAGGCAGTAAGCGCTCGCATCCGGCCCGGCGGCATCAGTCGCCGGGTTGAATGGGATCGAGCAACAGCACGCTCACCCGCCTGCCATTCGCCATGGAGCGCACCCGAACCTTCCCTTCGAACGTGGCCGCACGGTCCACGATGGCCGCGTGCCCCATCCCGCTGGTGAAGCGTTGCAGTCGCGGAAGCAGCGAATCCCAACGGATGTGCGGCAATCGCACGGGATTGGTGCGCGCCTCGATCCTGATCACCACCCAACGCCGTTCATGCCGCCCGCACCGGATGACCACGTGGATATCCGACACGTCCTTGCCAAGGCATGCACCTGCCACGGCCTCGCCAATGATGCGATACACCGCCAGGTGGATGGCATGCGGGAACGTGCTGAGTTGCCCGCGCAGTTCGCACCAGTAGACCATCCCGGCCTCGTCCAGCACCCTGGCGAACTGCCCTTCGCGCAATGCCCTGGGCAGCCCACGCTGACCGATCTGGTCGGGATACAAACCATCCGCCAGTCGATGCAACTGATCCTGGGCAAACAGCGCCTGCCGCTGATAGCCGCTATCGTCGCTGGCAGGCTGCAAATGGCGTAACCGGCCCGCCAGCATCAGCAGGGCGGAATGAAAGCAATCCTGGATCTGGTTCAGCGCCAGAGCCGTGTTCTTCAGCTGGATTTCACCCAAATTCATATTGCGCTGCGCCAGCGCCAGGGCATTGCGCATGTCTGCGCGTTCCTGCTGCGCACGCCGATCGAGGACGGCGATGCGCGCCCCCGCCAGCAGCATGGTCGAAATGGCCATCGCGACCAGTGTTTCCGCCTGAAGCGTCGCGTGATCGTTTCGGGCCGGCATCAGAATCATGACGCCAAAGCTGGCCAACGCGCCGCCGATGGCCGCACCTTTCCACCCATGCCGAAGCGCGAGCCAGATCATGGGGAGAAACATCGCCATCTGGGCAATCTGTTGGGAACGCGGATCGCCCTCCCCCATCCAGATCAGGAACGCGAGCGCCGGCACCGCAAAGAAGACCGCATCGAACATCAGTCGGCTTTCGCCGATTCCATGAACCATTTGACGCCAGTTGCCGTCGGCTTCCAGAAAAAACTGGTGGAAGACCAGCGTGACGGGAGTGATGGTGAGAATGCCCAGAAAATTGCCCAGGGCCAGCTGCGCAATGAGCTGCCCGTAGCGCAGCACATAGCCGGGCGGAAAAGGAGTGATCAGGATTTGACCCAGGGTGACGACCGTGGCGGCGCAAGCCACCAGCAATGAACAGAGCACCAGGGCGCCCATGTTGACGGAGAGCCGCTCGGGCAACAGCTGCCATCGACTGCGGAACAGCCAGACGATCGGGATGAAGTAGCAGATCGAAGGCACCAGATTCACGACCGACCAGAGCAATCCAAACTGGTGGTAGCAAGTGATGCTCAGATAGGCCAGACGCGCCGTATCGCCCGCGATCAGTGCCGGCCAGTACTTGTATTTGGTAAGCAGAAGGACGCTGAGGTGAAACCCGGTGAGAATGATCCAGTGCGGGATCGACAACTGGCGAAAGAGCACCAGCGCCGCGCAGTAAGCGACGGCGATCGTGATGTTTCTAGTCCAGGCATTCGCCCAAAATCCACCCTGCATCGTTCCACCCCCTCTAATGGAAATCCCTGATGCCCACCAACCAGCCGAACCGGCTGATTGCATGGTCATGCGCGTGATGCCCCAAAGACGCGTGCGCATGGACTTTCGTGATACACCTTAGCGTAACGCAGTGCAGCCCGAGATTCGGACGCACAAAGCGTGCACTGGAGCGTGAAATGATTTTACACGGAGCCGGGCGCTGACGGTGGATGCCGGAGGTTCTGAAAGGGCCTTCCGCGGCACGGAGACCGACGGCCCGCCCCAGCCTCCCCCCGCAGTGGCTTGATTTACCCCGGTTTTGCCCCTCTCCTGCCGGCTCTTGCGTGGCCGACGACGCCTGCGCCGCTGATCCCGGCCCGCCCCCCGGACCGCCCAGCGCCCCATGAAGAACACCACACCCCCAATCCTGCCCAACTGGCGAGCGATGATCAAGTCGATTCCACGACTGCCGATCTCGACGGCCGCCAGAGCGTTCCCGCCAGCTGGCGGCTCCAACCAGGACGGGAGAGTACGGATACCCGGGATAGTGCCATGCAGGAGCAATGGCCGGGGCACACCGGTGCCAACTCACGCCGGGCGACACGGGCTGCCATGCACGAAAAGGGAGGGAATGAGCATTGGCCACCGCCACGCCCCTTGCCGAGCAGTCACGGCGGCAGCGCAGAGTTGCCTTCCGAGCACGCCGGATTTGTCGAGCAGGAGACAGTGAACCCCTTGCCCGCCAAGACAGGCCGTGTGGATGCCGGACAGCACCGCCGCGGCGAAGGAAGCGAGTGGCACGCGATGCGATTTGACTTCCTCCGCATCTGAGGTTTGAGCTAATTGTCCCCGACACCATGAGTGGAGTGCAGATCCAGGGAGCTCGGGGTCGTGTTCACCAGCGGGACGAAATTGTCGTCCGGCGTCACTTCGCGCTTGCGGTGAATGAAGCGATAGAACGCATAAGCGGCAAGCATTCCGTCGAGGACCGCGAACCAGACAAACAGCAGTTGCGGGCTCAGCAGGTTCATGAGGGCCCCGGCCACCAGCGGTCCCACCGCCGAACCGACGCCGTTGACCAGCAGCACCGTGCTGGATGCCGCCAAAAGCTCGTCGCGGCGCACGTAGTCGACCAGGTGCGCCACGGCAATCGGATACAACGTGAAGCTCATGCCGCCGAACACGAAGATCGCCACCATCCCCGCGGCACCGCCGGCGGCCGGTAGAAACAGATTGATCAGCGCCGCCAGCGCCGCGGTTGCGCTGATCAGCGAAAGTGCAAGACGGCGATCGATGCGATCCGAAAAGCGACCCAATGGCCATTGCAACACCACGCCGCCCGCAATCGCGACGCTCATGTACGTGCCGATTCCACCCACGCCGAGCCCCCGGGCCTCGGCATACAACGGCAACAGCCCCCAGAACGCACCGAGCGCCAGTCCGGAGAGGAGCGCGCTGACCAGCGCGGTGGGCGCCAGCCGGAACAGGCGCCCGATCTGCACCTGGGGTACCGCGCGAATGTGCGGTTGCGGCTGACGGGTCGCCACCACCGGCAGGCTGGCGGTGCAAAACAGGATCGCCACGACACAGAACAGCACGAAGCCCTCGCCGCGAATGCGCAGGAACTGCTGCGCCGCGGCGCTGGCACCGAGGTTCACCATCATGTAGATCGCGAACACCGAGCTGCGATGTGCCGGATCGGCGGCGGCATTCAGCCAGCTTTCGATGATCGCGTACAACCCGACCAGCAACAGCCCTTGGAGAACACGCAGGACGAGCCACACGCCATACGCCGGATCGAGCGCCTGCACCAGCACCACCAAGGTCACCAGGGCCGTGCAAAACGCGAAGGTGCGGATGTGGCCGATGCGGTGGGTCAGCCGTGGGACCGTATAGGTGCCGACCAGGAACCCGGCGTAATAGGCCGACGTCAGCACACCGATCATCGCCACGGAAAAACCGAGCGTCCGTCCCTGCAACGCGATATGCGTGTGGAGCAGGCCGACTCCCATCAACAGGAATACGGTGCTCAACAGCAACGGCGTAGCGGTGCGAAGACTGGTCAGCATGGGTAGGCAAGTAACCGAAACAGGAGACCAAAACATAGGGCAGAGTCGAATGGTACTTGCTTGAGACCAATCCGCTTGAAAAGCGCTATTCCCGCGAGGCGCTTTTCAATAGACGAATGTCTGGTCATCCACTGACTTCAAGATTGCCAGGCAGGGCGAACACACTGGAGCCTCGCTTGACGAGCCCTTTGGCTGTTGAAAAGCACCTCGCGGGAATGACGACCTCAGAGTAAGCGCCATTCGGATCAGGGCCGACTGTCTACACGCCCCGGACATCTGAATGAAGTTCGCACTGGACGGTCGCCCGTGTGCCAGAAGTCGGGTGTAAACGCACCGACGCGGCCAGTAGAGTGGCTGCACCCAGCAGCATGCTCCAGGTCGTCGCTTCCAACCGGGCATCGTGGGCAAGTGCCATGGCCACGCCGAGGCCGACTGCGAGGCCGACTGCATGATCAAACAGGGAATGCTCCGATGAGCCAATCGAAACGATTCCGCCTGATAGGCATGACCACACTTGCCGGCGTGCTCATCGGCGGCTGCTCCGGTGTTGCCACCAGGGAAATCGAAGCCGAGCGCGTTTCGCTGCACAGCGAACCAGTCAGCATGAATGCCAAGGATCTCCCGGAGGTGAACATCGATTCATCGGGCGCCGTAAAGATCGGCACGGACAATTTGTCGCTGACCGACGAGCAACGAGTTCTCGCTCGCGACTACCGCGCCGCCGTGGTCGAGCTGGTCGACCTGACCCTGTCCGATACCGCACGCATCACCGATCACGCCATGAGCCGGGTGCTGTTCGCCGCGCTGGTCGGTCGTGCAGACAAGGCGGGGGAGAAGATTGGCAAGCAAGCCGAAGCCCTGGTCCACTCGCCGCAGTTCTGTCACTTGCTGGGCAACGTGAAACAACAGCAGGATCGCATGGTGCAGTCCGTGGTGAAGCTGCAGCCGTACGCGAAGATCACCCCGCAAACCGTCGAAAACTGCAATGCCGGAAAGCCCTACGACGTGAATCTCTAGTCAGCGCGTCAGACAGCGCCATGTGCGGCCAAATTCACTTCCCGGGAAGCAGAAACATGGGCCAAAGTGCGCTTTTCGTGTGCAAAGCACTGGAAAGTCGACCCTGACCCGGATGGCACTTACTTAGGGCCTGGGCCATCCGATTCTCAACCGTTCGCGCTGAGCGTAGCCCGCGCAGCGGGCGGAGTCGAAGCGCCGCCAAGCGGTGGGCATGCCGGTATGTCCTTCGACTTCGGCCTTCGGCCTACGCTCAGGACGAACGGGCTTAAGTAAGCACCATTCGACTCTGACCCTTGTTTCGCCAACCTTCCGTTCATTTCACCTGTTTGAGACCGGCCTTCATCGATTGCCATATCTTGTATTGGCCCATCTTGGCCGGGTCAGGGTCTTCATACCCCTGCAGCCAGAAGCGGAACCAGTCGATATTGCGTTCGTACACCGCCAGCTTGTGCCTGGGCTGAAACTTGATATGGGTCTCGTCCGGGAACACGTAAATATCCGCCTGGTCTCTGCGCACCAGGGGTAGTGCATAGTCCAGCGTCTCCCGGTACTCCTGCTCGGGCAGCTGGAACAAGATCGGTGCCTTGATCCTGTCAAGCTGATACGCGGGCGAGAGTTCCTTCCATCGTTTAGGTGTTTCGTTCGGCGCGCCAAGCCGCCAAAATTTCCGAAGGTTGGAACGGAAGGCGTCCCGCAGGCTGTTGAACAGGTAGTAGGTTGGCGTCACCGAAATGCCGCTGACCGACGCAGCAGTCACTACATCCGAGTGTGCCAGCGTCCATAGCGTCACCTCGCTGCCATAGCTGAGGCCACCCATGCCGATACGGGCCGAATCGATGCGCCCGTGGGAAGACAGGAACTTCACGACGCCTTCGATGGCTGCACGCCCCTGGTCGTAATTGGCAACGACGTCAAGCCGAAGCTCCTTCGGGATCGCATTGATGCACAGCACCGAGATGCCATCCTCGGCCAGGGTGGCAAGCGGCCATTCGTCACCCAGCCCGCCGCGTAGAAAGCCATCACAGGTATAGAACGTCACGAACAACGGCGGCGGATGGCCGGCGCTCACTCTGCGTGCCTCGAATAACTGGCCGGTGAACTCCCGTCCCTGCGCGTCCTTCCAGCGGATCAGTCTTGCCGGCACCGTGACTGCAATATCTGACTCCAGCTTCTTGTTCGGCTCGAACAGCATCCTGCCTTGGCCATTGGACAGATCGATTGCTTCAAGGCCCGGAGGTCGATCGGCCTCCGCTGCAACGCATACCAGCGTCCCGGATGACAACGCAAACGTGGTATCCCAGTAGCGCTGGCTTCCGCTGCAAAGTCCGTTGGAAAGCACGATCGGCCGCACCGTTCCTGTTACGACGTTCCATGCGTAGATCGACTGTGCACGCCCCCTGTGAAAATCCATGGTCGTGAACAGGACTTCATCGCTCCCGGGCCGCCACTGGAGATCCGTGATGTACCGGTCGTGGCACAGCTTGGCCATACACTGGACCGGATGCGAGGCGAGCCTGTCCGGAAGCATGGCCAGCTCGACATACCGGCTCATCAGCAGTCCCTTCTCCTTCTTTCCAGGTATCAGCACCGCGATGCGTCCATCGCCCGGACTCTGGGCGATCTTGGTCGGTGACGCCGGGAGGCCCGGCGAAAGATCGGCCGCCTTTAGCGAGTGCACCGGCAGTTCCGGTGCAGACAGGTCCCGGGTTGTCATCGTTGCCAGGTCGACAGCCTTCAAACGGTTCGGCAACTTCGCCAGCAATGGTCCGGTCGAGAACCAATTCCCCAGGAACCGCTGCGTAGTCGGCCGCCCTTCAAGCTTGCTCGACCGAAACAACCCTGCAGCGATATTCACCGTGTCGTCGATCCGGATGCCGCGGTCGTACTCGGAGTCTTCCGCGGTGACGATCTCTTCCCGGGTCGCGCCGACGCTGTATGTGAGCGTTTTTCCGTCACCGCTCAGCTTGAAATCCCGCACATCGGCCTGATCCGAGGTCACCGCGCGCGACCCGGAACCATCCGCTGCAGCGCGCCAGACAGAGACACGGCCATCGAGGCGGGCTCGGTAGTAGATCCACTTTCCATCTGGCGACCAGACAGCGGGCGATGGCAGCGCGAGTCCAGTGACGTACTCGCGCAACGGCGCACCTCCATCCGCTATACGGAGCGGCGGAGATTTCCCATCCAAACTCTGTACATACCACGTGGTGTCGTACGTGTTGCGCTCGACCGATGCTTGCTCGGCCCGGAACGCCACGAGCCGTCCGCCAGGTGAGATCACCGGGTTGCCCAGGTCGGTCACCTCCAACAGACGCCGCGGCGAAATCGTTTCCGCTCGCAACGACCCGACGACAGCAGCGCCAAGCACAACGAGTGCAAACGTCGACACCCAATGCGGGCAGCGCTTCCTGGCGGAAGGATCGATACGCATACGCGCTATCACGGCCGCCCACGGGGCCGGTTGATGGAAAAGTTCCATGTCCCATCCCCTACCAATGCTTGGAAATCGAGACGCTGATAAAGCGCCCGATCGCCGAGTAGTTGGTGGCGTCGTACGGCACGTACGTCGCGAATGCGGAGGTATAAAGCGGAGGTGCGCGATTCAGCAGGTTCTGAACCGACAACCCGAGCGTCAGCCCCGAGAAGGCGCCAGCACGTCCACCGACGTCATAGTTGATCGTGGTGTCTACCGTGGTGAACGAGGTGGTCTTTTCCGTCCCCGCCACGACGCGGTTGGTCACACCGCCGGTGTAGTTGACGAAGCCCGATGCGCTGAAGCCGCCCGAGGCCCAAACCGCACCTATGCGGCCGTTAAGCCTGGCCGGATTGAAGACGGTACCAGCGAGTGTTTGCTCGGCCTGTCCGGCGCTGGTTGTCTGCTTGCTTTCGAGCCAACTGGCCGATCCACGCACCGCGAACTGTCCGCCACCAAGATCGAAGCGATACGAGCCTGACAGATCAAGACCCTTGATCCGCTGCCGCGCAGCGTTCAAGTACTGGTCGCTAATGATCGCTATCACCTTGCTGGGGTCGTAGGCGACGCCGGACAGGTTGTAGAAGGTGCTGCCGTAAACTGCGAAAAGCTCCTGAATCTTCTCGGGCGTCGGCGACTGATCCACGTAATCCGCATAGGCCGGGTTGCTCAGCGCCTGCAGATAGTTGAGCGGTAAAACCACCCGATCGGTGTAGTCGATGTCGAACCATGCCAGCTCGACGTCAAGCCCCGGCAGTGCCTCTGGGTGGAAGGCCAACGAAGTCGTCCAAGTCTGCGCTCGCTCGGCCTGCAAGTCGGCATTGCCGCCATAGGACATCAGCACGGTAGCATCGGCGGGACTTCCGCTAGCGCCTACTCTAGAGGCGCTCCACAGATAGGCGTACTTGTTCCCGTAGAGCTGCGACAGCGTCGGTGCCTTGAACGACTTCCCCCAGGAGGTCTTGAACGTGAAGTCGGCAGTGGGGTCATAGATCGCCCCAATTTTCGGCGTGGTCACTCGACCAAAACTGTCGTAGTCCTCGCCACGCATCGCAGCACTGAGTTCCAGCCGATGGATGCCCGGGATACCCGAGGCAGGCGAAACGAGTGGAACACTCAGCTCGGCATAGGCGAACCGAACATTTTCGTTGCCACCAGAGGGGCTGCCGGAAACCTTCGGGACATTGTGGTACTCATATTCCCGCGCTCCAGCCCCGATGGCCAAGTGCGCGTTCCCTCTCCAAACCGGGAACAGCGGGCCTTCGGCGCCGATCTCCCAGGAGCGGCTTTCGTTGTTGTAGTGCTCAAGGTCATCGAGACTGCTCCCCGCCGTCGACACGAGGTGACGCGCATAGACGGCATCGTCCTTGCCGTATGCCCCGCTCAAGGTGAGGGACCAGTCGTTGCGAAGAGAGAACGCGATGCTAGGCGACACCAGCGTGATCGACGCCTCCGGGCTGTAGCGGTAGTAGGAATCCGTCGTCAGACCGTAATACTCCGTCATGTCACGCTCGGTCCTGAGCGCGTCAAGCCGCAGTTCAGCCACATCACCGATTGACTGGTGGACGCTGACAAGGCCGCTCCGCGAGTCGCTGCCGTTGTAGATCGTATGCGGGTCGATCAGATACCTGGTGTAACTGCGTTGGCGCGTGTAGATGGGATCGACATCGGCATCCTTGAACGTTGCGATCAGCCCACCGCTCGCCCAGGTGGTGCCGGCAGTCGCGGTGTACTCGCGCGTCGCCAACCCGCCATCGGTCGCGCCACCGTAGCGCGCCCCCAAGGTCACCCCGTCGTAGTCAGGCTTAAGGATCACATTGGCCACGCCGCCCACCGCATCCGAACCGTAGATAGCTGACGCGCCGTCCGGGACGATTTCCAGGCGCTCGACCGCCTCCACCGGAATGGCGCTGATGTCCACTGCCTGGGAAAACCCGTCATAGGCCAGGCGGCGCCCGTTGAGCAGCGTCAACGATGCGTCGGCGCCCAACCCACGAAGGTTTAAGGCGGAGCCACCGGTGAGATCTTGGTTGCCGTTGCCGCTGGTAACGTCGGTGACGCCTGGGTTCTGCCCGCCAGTGAAGTTCTGCGGCACGCTGCGAATCACCTCGCCGAGGTCGGCGAAACCTTCCTGCTGGATCTGTTCGCTGCCGATCGTGATGACTGGCGAGGGTGTGCTGCCGCCGCGGATACGGGTGCCCGTGACGGTGACTGCATCCAACTTTGTAACGTCCTGAGTAGCCGCAGCCGGAGACGCTTCGGGCTTTGATGCTCGCTTCCGATCTGTACCCGCTGGCTGCTGCGATCCTCGTTTGAGGGCATAGGTCTGACCGTCGACTCGCTCCCACGCAAGCCCCGTCCCGGCGAGCAACTGCGTCAAGGCCTGTTCGGCGCCATAGTGTCCCGAAACCCCTCGGCTCTGTTTGCCGGCGATCAGGTCGGGAGCGAACACCAGTTGCCTGTCGCTTTGTGCGCCCCACGCACTGAGCGCCGTGGACAGCGAGCCCACTGGAATATCGTACTGGCGGACCGATTCAGTCGCCGCCGCGGTTTGCGCTTGCGCCATGGGCATCGCGGCGTACAGCGCCATGCAAAGCGCCACGCACAGGGCATTCCGGACGATTCCCCGACAAGACCGCTGGCCTGCTGTGTTCATGTGCTCCCCTCTGTAGTGGTGGGCGCCGAGGCGGCGCCTGCCATAGGGGTAACAACTGAGCGATGTGCAACCCTACCCAAACTTGAATGATCTGCAGCGAGCTCAGCGCGGCATCAACACGATCTCGTGCGCGTCGCTGCGGGCCACGCGCACCGGGAACACGGCGGAAAGGGCGGCGGCGATGCCCGCGTTGTCGCCGGTACGGAAGCTGCCACCTACGGGCAGGTCGGCCAACCGTGGGTCGCCCAAGCGCAGCTTGACCGCGGAATAGCGGTTGGCCTCGGCCACGGCCTGGGCTAGCGGCAGGCCACTGAAATCCAGGCGACCGTGCATCCAACCAGTGATGGCGGCCAGGTCAACTTGCCGCACGCGGATGCCAGAGACGCTGGCCCCGTAACGCGCCTGCTCGCCCGGCACCAATTGCTTGCGCTCGTTCAGCGCGGCGACTTCCACCCGCCCTTGCAGCAAAGTGATTGTGGCCATGCCGTTTTCGTCGCGGACCAGGAACCGCGTGCCGAGATCGGTGACGCTGCCATCGGCGGCGGTAACGACGAAGGGGTGCTCCGCATCGTGCACGACATCGAACATCGCCTCACCATGCTGCAGCGTGACCTCGCGTCGCTGACGGCTGTAGCGCACCTGCAGCGCGGTCTGCGTGTTGAGGACGATGCGGGTGCCGTCGGGCAACTGCTCGGTGCGTTGCTCGCCGAGGCCGGTGCTGTACGCCACTGGCTCTGTCTGCGTCATCAGCGGCAGCAGTCGGATGCCGCCGAACACGGCAATTGCCGCCAGGCTTGCCGCCGCCAGCAGTGGCCGCCAGCGTCGGCCTGTCGCCTGCCGTTGCCTGGGCGCGGTGGCTTTCATTGCCGCAGCAGTCATCTCGCGCATGCGCGCGGAGTTTTGCAATGGCTTCCACTGTTCCCAGGCACGCTCGGTTTCGGCGTAGGCGCGCGCGTGCGCATCGCTGCGACTGCGCCATGCCTCGAAGGCCGTCTCTTCGCTGCAGGCGCCATCGCGACGCTTGGCGAACCAGGCAGCAGCCTCCTCGCGAATGGCATCGTGGGTGGAGTCCATGTTGTTGCCAACACTCACAGGCTGAAACCCCCTACCTCTGCACGACACTGGATGATCGCCTTGGCGAGGTGCTTCTCGACCATCTTCACGGAAATGCCGCAGCGCTGGGCCACTTCGGCATTGCTCAACCCCTCGACTCGGCTGAGCAGGAACACCGTGCGACGCTTGTCCGGCATGCTGGCGACGGTCGCTTCCAGCGCCTCCAGGTAGCGCCTCGCCTGCCACTGCCGCTCCACGCCCGGCACCTCGGAGACGACGTCCAGTTCGGTGAAATCGGTGGATTGTTCGAGTTGATGCAGCGAACTCCAGCGCCAGTGATTCTTGAGCACATTGCGCGCAATGGTGAACAACAGGCTACGCAATGAAGCCGGTGGCTGGTCTTGCCGGTAACGCATCAACCGGCTCCAGGATTCCTGCGCCAGATCGGCGGCATCCTGCG
>Ga0207694_10003354_pt1 | contig 12745 bp, 11 predicted proteins | sample KBSC34metaG_FD_184353 | JGI IMG/M metagenome (GOLD analysis project Ga0207694, IMG submission 184353) | Corn rhizosphere microbial communities from Kellogg Biological Station, Michigan, USA - KBS C3-4 metaG (SPAdes) (version 2) | ecosystem: Host-associated > Plants > Roots > Rhizosphere > Soil...
GGCGACACGGTCCGGGCCGGACAGGCGCTGGTGCAGCTCTCATCTCCCAGCGTCGGATCGGTGCAAGCCGACGCCCAGAAGGCCTCGGCCGACCTGTCCTTGGGAGAGAAGGCGATGGAGCGGGCCCGGCGTCTTCGCGCCGACGGAGCCATCGCCGAGAAGGACGTCGCCCAGATCGAAGGTGACCTCCGCAAGACTCGCTCGGACGTGGCCCGTTCGCGGGCCCAGCTCCAGGCGCTCGGGCTCTCGTCCCGCGAGCCGGCCGTCAGCGCCGCCGTGCGCGCTCGCGTGGCGGGGACGGTCGTCACGCGGGACGTGCTGGTGGGCCAGGAGGTGCGCGCCGACCAGGCCACGCCGCTCATGACCATCAGCGATCTTTCGACGGTCTGGGTGCTGGCCGACGTCTACGAGCCGGAGATCGGCGCGGTGAAGGCCGGTGACGCCGTGGAGGTGACCGTCCCGGCCTACCCCGGCGTGACCTTCGCCGGACAGGTGGCGGCCGTCGGCGACGTGATCGATCCGGCCAGTCGCACCCTCAAGATCCGCTGCATGGTGTCCAACCAGGACCACCGCCTCAAGCCCGAGATGTTCGCCACGGTCCGGCTGCGCACCACGCGAACGATGGCGCCCCTCGGCATCCCCATGAAGGCCCTGCTCACCGACGGTGACAAGGCGATGGTGATCGTCGCCAGCGAGGGCAACGTGTTTCGCGCGAGGCGCGTGCAGGTCGGCGACGAGGCGGACGGCGTCGTTCCGGTCTACAGCGGCCTCACCGTGGGTGAAAAGATCGTCACCGACGGCGCGATCTTCTTGAAGCGAGAGCTCGACGCCAACTGACCCGTTCCGCGCGGAGCTCGCGGCCGGCGAGGAAGAGGCCTCAACCAAGGGAGAACAGCCATGGAGAAGGAGCAGCAACCAACGCTTCCGGCGGACGTCGAGATGGTTCCCTCGCTACCGGAGCGCGCCATCACCCTCGATGAAGCCTCCCCGGAAGCCGCCCGGTCCGCGCCGAGCTCGCGGGTCTTCGTCGTTCAACAGGACGAGAACGCTCCTCCCGCGACTCTGCAGGACATCGAGCGCGCGTACGTCACCTGGATGCTTCGGATCACCCGCGGCAACCGGACCGCCGCCTCGCGCATGCTCGGGATCTCGTACCCGACCATCATGAAGAAGATCATCGACTATCACATCGACTACCGGGCGCTCGGCGCTCGGCGCGCGAAGAAATGAAGGGCGGACTCGACGGGGTCTCGGATCGGGCAAGCATGTCCTTGAAGAAGACTCGCCAGATCTACTGCTCGGACCACTCGAGCTCGTCGACCCACGGAATCGACAGGAAGCCGCTGTGCAGCCTCAGCGTGACGGTCGCGCCGCTGCGCGGCCGCTCTCTCCCTCGAGGGAGCGCCGCTTGGCCCACGAAGGTGTCGTCGAGCCGGACGGCGTCACGCGAGCTCACCCGCACCCCCGCGAGATACGCCCTCCCAAGCAAGCCCCGCGTGCTGCCGCGGCGGTGCTCGGCGTCGACGACCTGGGCGGTCACCCTCACCGAGCCGCCGCGATCGAGCGCCGCGTTCGCCCACTCGACCATCCGCGCCGCGACCAACCACACGTGGGATCGAACCCGTAGATGGCGGCCAGCAGCACCACCCCCATGAACACCACGCTCCCTACGAATTGCTCCTTGGCGAGCGCGGGCGCGCGAGCGGCTTCGATCTGGGCGGGCGGTGCGGCTGCGGCGCCCGGCAGGTGGGCGGCAGCCGCCGCAGGTGCCGCCGCCGTCGCCTGTTTCCGCCGGCGTTTCCTCGACACGTCGACTCGAGCCTCCCACGGTGACCGCCGCCCCTTCAAGTGACCGACGCAACGGCGTCGCAACGGGTCGACTCCGGCCGTCGAGGAACGCCGGGGCGCCGGCCACATGTGCCATGAAGATGCGCTTGCCGAGTGTGGCGAAAGGCCCGGGCGCCTACGGCCCAGCCGACGGGCCCGGTTGAACCAGGGCGTAGCTGTTCCCGCAAAGGTCCTTGAAGACGGCTTGCAGCCCGAACGGCCTCGGCTGCGGCTCCTCGGTGAACTCCACGCCGCGCCCCTTGAGCTCGTCGTAGGCCTGGCGGCAGTCACCCGTGTAAAGGACCGCGGTCGGATTCTTGCCGATGTGCTCCGGGAACCATGAGGCCAGGATGACCTGCAGGTCCGGTTGCTTCCTGGGCGACACGGTGAGAAACCGGATGCCGGGCCCGGGTTGATCGACGCGCTTGACGAAGTCCAACTTTTCCGTGAACCACCGCAGCGCCTCGTCCTGGTCCTTCACGGCGACGGTGATGCACGCGAAACGATCGACGGCAGACATTGGATCCTCCTCGTTCAGAACGTGGGATGGGACAATCAGGTCAATCCGGTCCGACGGCCGCGGCCTCGAGCCTTTGCAACACCTTGGGCCAGCCCCCCTTCATCCCCTCGAAGGCCTGCCGTGACAGGGGCGAATCGAGATCGAAGCCCTCGTGGGTGAGCCGGAGGCGGGTCCCCTGCCCCTCCGGCACCAGCTCCCAGGTGATGATCGTGTCGAGGTTCCCGGTGGCGAACCGGTATCGGAAGAGCCGCTCGGGCTCGACGTTCAGCACCTGGCATGCCTGCTTGCCCCACTTGCCCATGTCGAGCTCGAAGCGGTGGCCGACGATCGGCCGCACGTCGCCGGCCGCCCACCAGCGCGCGTGCAGCTCCGGATCGGTGAGGGCCTTCCAGATCGCACCGGGCGGATGAGGATAGACGCGCTCTGCGCGGATCACGGCCGCCGCGGTCACGACTTCTTCGCCTCCTCGTTCAGCACCTCTTCCAGGACCGCCAGCCTCTTCTGCCAGTACTTGTCGAACGCCTCGATCCAGGCGTGGACCTTCGACAGGGGACGCGGATCGAGGTGGTAGTACCGCTCGCGTCCCCGCGGCTGCTCGCGGATCAGGCGCGCCTTGCGCAGCACCTGCAGGTGCTCGGAGACGGCCGGCCGGCCGATGTCGAACCCATGCGCGAGCTCGCTGGCCCCCTGGGGTCCGGTGCGCAGGCGCATGAGGATCTCGCGCCGTACGGGGTTGGCGAGCGCGGAGAACACGTCGACGTCTGGCATGCCGGCCATCATGTCGGAGATTCCCGACATGTCAACAAAGCCCGACACAACAAGTTACATCGACCGGCCGGCACTCGCATGGTGACGGGAAGGGCCCGCGAGGTCAGTCAGGTTCGGGCTCGTGCGGACCGCAGCAGCTCGAAAATATTGCTCTCGTTCGCATGAGCGTCGCCTTCGGCGCAGAGCCGCCGGAACAAATGGCCCGCGACGTCGCCGAAGGGCGTCTCCTGGCCCAGGCGACGCCCCAGCGCGAGCGCGTACTCGATGTCTTTGAGGCGTAGTGCGGGCGTGAAGAGCACGTTCTGCTCGTGATCGCCGGCGGCCATGCGACGCGTGTTCCGGACCACCTGCGGGCTCGCCGCCTGACCGAGAGCGATGGCTTCGACGACCGTGGAGAGCGGTAACCCGGCCCGCTCGGCGAGCGCCATCCCCTCCGCCGCCGACGCGATCTGGATGGCGCCGACCAGGTTGATCATCAGCTTGTAGGCCGTCCCCGCCCCGACCGGTCCGAAGTGCAACAGACGCTCGGCCAAAGGCGCGAGCAGCGGTCGGGCCACGCCCAGGTCGTCCTCGGCGGCGCCCACCAGCAACGTGAGCGCTCCGGCCGCCGCGGCCTCGGGGGCCCCCGTCACCGGCGCGTCGATGTAACGCAACCCTCGCGCGCGGGCCGCTGCCGAGAGCTCGAGGACCCAATCGTACGAGAGCGTCGAGCACTCGACGACCAGCGCCGCGGGCGCGAGCGGGGCGGCCAGCGCGCCGTCCGCGCCCCACCAGACCGCGCGCGACGATCGATCGTCCGCCGTCATCGCAAACACCGCGTCGGCCCCCGTGCAGGCCTCGGCCGGACTCGCCGCGACCAGCGCTCCGGCCGCCTCCAGCTCGGCGGCCCTCGCGCGGGTGCGGTTGAATACGCGAACCCGATGCCCAGCTCCGAGGAGCCGCCCCGCCATGCCCCGGCCCATCCTGCCCAGCCCGATGAACCCTACGTCTGCCATGCGCGAGAGGATAGTCCGCTCGACCTGCCGCTAGCGAGCTCGCGGACTACCGGGCCCAGGCGGGCCTGGCGACCCCGTCCGGATCGTACGAGCTGGACGTCTTGGCGGCCGGGCGAGCGCTCGGCGAGGCCGACAGGCGCTGCATCTGCAAGTCGATGAGACGATTGCGACTGGCCGTCACGGTCATGGCTCTGTCCCGATAGCCTTTGGCCTTGAAGAGAAGGTGGTGCTCGTCCGAGCCGCGCGGCCAGCGGAGGGGCAAGGAGACCTCGTGACCGTCGTCCGTGATCGCGAGGCCGTCGGGGGCACCGGTGACGTCGATGAGGATCTCGTCCCGCACGATGGCGGGCGCGATCTCGGGCAGGGCCGTCGGGGCCGGGGCGGGCGGCGCGGCGGCCGGGGGAGAGAGCGCGCGCGTCTCGCCCAGGCTCGCCGCCGGGGGGACCGGGCCGGCAGCGGGCGGCGAACGTTGCGCACCCGCCACGATCGCCACCACCGCGCCGGCGGCGATCAGACCGATCCCCGGGACGGCCAGCCGCCCCGCACCCCGCCTCTTGCGAGGGGTCGCCAGCTTCCGGCGGCGCGTTCCAGCGTCGCCGACCTCCCCGACCGCCTGGGACAGCGTCGTCGTTCGCCTGCCTCGCGCCGGCAGCTCCACCTCGTCAGCGGGCGCCACCAGGGTGCCGGTCCCCACCCCCCAGTCATCTCTCGTCGCCCGGGCCGCCCGACGCGGGAGAGAGAGCGCGTCGGCCTGCTCGGCTTCCTCGGCTTCCTCGGGATTCAGGATCAGGGTCTGGGCTTCCGTGGCCCGCATCGCCGCCGTCACCTTCATCATCGAGAGTCGGGCGCCGACCTCGACCATCGACTGCGGCCGCGCGCCCGGCTTCTTCGCGAGCAGCTCGGCCACCAGATCGGAAAGGGCGCCCGGGACCGTTTCATTCAGCGACGCGATCGACGGCGGCACCGCCGAGAGGTGAAGCGAGATCAGCTCGCCGAACCCGCGCCCTGGAAACGGCGGACGACCGCCCAGCATCTCGAAGAGAAGGCAGCCGAACGAGTAAATGTCGGCGCGACCATCCACCGACCGCGGGTCCCGGCACTGCTCGGGCGCCATGTACGTCGGCGTTCCCAGCATCGCGCCCTCGCGGGTCCGAAGGGTCGCGCCATCGACGACCAGCTTGGCGACACCGAAGTCCAGGACCTTGACCCGGATGGCCTCGTCCCGCACCAGGAAGACGTTTTCTGGCTTCAGATCGCGATGGACGATGTTCTTGGCGTGAGCCGACGCGATCGCCTCCGCGATCTGCCGCCCGACGTCGATCGCGTCCAACCAGCTCGAGAACCGACCCTCCCGCCGCAAGCGGGCCGAGAGCGGCTCCCCCTCCAGGTGCTCCATGACGATGAAGGCGCGCCCGTCGTGAACATCGCAATCGATGACCTTCACGATGCCGGGGTGCTCGAGCACCGCGATGGAACGCGCCTCCAGGAAGAAACGGTCGAGCAGCGTCGGATCGGCTGACAGCTCCGGCAGCAGGATCTTGATCGCGACCCGCCGAGGCATGCGCCGGTGCTCGGCCAGATACACCTCCCCCATCCCCCCGCGTCCGATTCGTTCGATCAGCCGGTAGTTACCTACGACTTCCGCGATCATCGCGCACCACCGACGCGAGCTTCTCGCATCCGATGTGGCTTTTCAACCCGGTCAAGGCAACGGCAAGTCCACGGTCGTCGGCTCGAGAGGCAAGCCGAGCGGCGAGTTGTCGTGGACCGTGCCCGTATAGGTCGTGAACGGCAGCTTACCGTACAGGTAGCGAACCTTGCCCGGGCCCGACAGCGGCGCCGCGAGCACGATGCTGATGGTCGCCGCATCTTTGCGGCTGACGGAGGTGGGGGTCACCGCCACGCCGTTGTCGAGGACCAAGAACCCGACGATTCCGGTCGCCGGGGTGAAGTCGGTTCCTCCGCGATGCCGGAGGTGGACGTCGATGCTGGTCTTGGCGGCGTCGGCGTAGGAGACGGACGCGATCTCCGGCCCCCGATAGGCGGCCGGCGCGCCGGGGACATGGAAGTGGAAGGCGATGGCCGCGCCGAGGCGCTGTCCCAGGGTGTCCTGGGCGGCCTTGGTGTAGTGATCGGACCCGTCGACCGGCACGTCGATGGCCGTGCCCGCCAGGTAAAGGCTCGGCGGGCCGTCGGCGTCGTGCTGCGCCACCCGGATCGGCTGCATGGTCAGATCGGTGCGGTTCTTCTCGGCGATCGGGCTGGTCGAACGGCCCAGCTGGAAGATGAACAGCGGCAGGTTGCCGAGATCGGCGCGGTAGCTCTGCGCCAAGGTCTGCAGATCGCTGCCATATTGCGGGCCGGGGACGGCGTTGGTCGCGTCCGTCTCTCCCTGATGCATGACGATCAGCTCGACGCCGCCCGCCTGGCGCGCCTTGGTGAGGGAGTTGCCGTAGAGAGTGGTCGGGTCGGCCGGGTTGCTGGCGTTGCGAGCTCCCCAACAAAATGGGGCTCCCATCGCGCAATCGAGCGGCGAGCTCCCCCTCGCGGCCGGAACGATCCCGATGGGCACCCCTGGAAAGAAGCCTGCCAGTGTATTGGCCAACGACGGGATCATCGAAGCGCCGGAGCCCATGTCGTAGTCGACCTCGCCCGGCGCCCCGCCGCTGTCGTACGGGTCGGCCAGGTGCTTCCAGACCCGGTCATTGCTGTAGAGCCCCGTCAGGTCGACGGCGGTGGTGGTCGTGGCGCCGCCGTAGCCGACCATGTTCGATTGGCCGATGCACAGAACGTTCATCCCGACGCCGAATCGGTGGGTGCCGGTCGCGCGGGCGCCTTCGGCGTTGTCCGCGTACAAGGCCCGGACCATCACCCGGTACCAGCCTCCCTGAGGGATCACCAGGTTTCCTCCGTAGGTCCCCGTGTCCGAGGACATGCCGAGGGCCGTCCACGGCACGACCACGGAGCTGTTCTGGTTGAACGCGACGATCTGGGCCTCGATGGAGGCGACCGCCGATCCGGTGAAGGAGCCCCGGACCGCCACGGTCTGCGAGCTGCCGCCGAGCACGCGCTGGATCACCTGGTAATCCGCGAAGTCGGTCAGGGTGACGGTGCTCGGCGGGTGAACGATCGGGGCGCCCCCGCCCCCGCCGTTGCCTCCGACGCCGGCGCCGCCGGCCTGCCCCGCGGAGCCGAGCAGACCACCCATGCCGAGCTGACCGCCCACGTCCCCCTGGCCCGCGGCTCCGCCTCTGCCACCCTCCTCTGCCGAACCGGCCGCGCCGGCGGCACCCGCCGCTCCATTGCCGGCCTCGCCCCCGGCCCCGCCCGCGCCGATTCCGGCGCCGCCACCGAGCCCCTGCCCGCCGCTCCGGCCGCCGGCACCGGACCCCCCGCCTTCACCGGCTGCGCCGCCGCTGGCGCCGGCGGTTCCTCCCGCGGCTCCGCCGGCGGTACCGCCGCGCCCCGCTTGGCCGCTGACGCCCGCGCCGCCCCGCCCACCTCCGCCTCCCATCGACGAGCCTGCGCTGCCGCCACCTCGACCCGCGGAGCCCGCGAGCCCGCCCACGCCGTTCCCACCCAGGGCGCCGCCATCGTGGCCGGCGCCCGCCGCGCCGATGGGCTTGCACGCCGTCGACGAATCGCAAGCGGCCTGCGCTAGCCACGCGCCCAGCAGCAGGCCGCACCACACCGCATTCTTCGACCTCCCGTTCATTGTCACTCTGTCGTCCTCCGGTGGGCTCGTTTGCGCCGACGCAGGCACGGCGGGGGTCGTTCGATGGCGCCAGCTTAGTCGTCGACGGGGAACGGACGCAAGTGTGCTTCAACGCACACTCGAGCCCGTTGCGCATATTCGCAACGAAATTCACCGGCACGGTCAATTCCGGTCGGACAAGCCCGGAGTCACGTCCGCGCCAGGGCCTCGGGCACCCCGATGCGGCCAGCGCGGCGCGCGGGGGCGCCGCTGGCGACGGCGGCCAGCACCGCCACGAGCGTGAGCCAGGCCAGGACGCCGATGGGCGAGAGCACGATGGGGAGCGACACCCGAAACGCCAAGCTCCCGACCAGCGCGCCCACGCCGGCCGACACCGGCACCGCCAGCAGCACGCCGGCCACACCGCCCAGGGCCCCGACGACCAGCCCCTCGCCCGCCACGATCCGTACGATCGCGGCCGGCGTGGCCCCGAGCGCCGCCATCACGCCGAGCTCGCGGGTGCGTTCGACGACGGCGGTCCCCATGGCGGCGGCCAAGCCGAGCGTCGCCACCACGGTCATCAGCGCCGCCAGCGCGAGCAGGAGCCCGATCAACACCACCATGTGTTCGGTGACCGCGTCGTGCAGAGCCTCGGTCGCCACCACCTGGGCGACCCTCACCCCACCGGAGGTCAGGCCGGCCTCGATGGCCGCTGCGATCGAGGCCACGCTGGGCTTGGGCCCGCCTGGCGCCTCGGCGGTGGCCACACCGACATAGAGCAGATTGATCGCGTTCGGCTCGGGCGACCAGCCTGCACCCTGGAACGCGTTCGCCGGCACGTAGGCGGTGGCGGGTGAGCCGAGATCGCGCACGAAGCCCACCACCCGGCGGCGATGCGTGTGCCCCTCCGCGGAGAACGTGACGAGGTCACCGACCGCCGCCTCCGGAACCGCCGCCCGCGCCATGTGATTCAACACCACGCCCCCGTCGTCGGCTCCGCTCAACCAGCGGCCCGCCGCGACGGGAAAGTCGATCAATGTGGTGTTCGAGGGGACGCCGACCATCTGGAACCGGCCGTGCCCCTGATCGGGGTAGGTCTGCACCACGGCGATGTCGCCGGCCTCGCCCCAGGTCGCGTTCGCCACCCGCACGCCGTCGAGCGCGGTGACGCCCGGGACGGCCCCGGCGATCCGGAGCGCCGGCGCCGCGGGTGTCGCGGACTGGAGCCGCACGGCCAGCGCAAATTTGCGCCCCGCCGACATCTCGGCGAGCCGCGCCCCGAAGGCGCGCGGCAGGTTGAAGGCCGTGAGGAACGTCGATCCGGCCGCCGCCAGGAGCCCGACGATCAACAGCAGGCGCCCCCGCTGCCGAAAGGCGTTGCGAACGGCCAGGCGGCCGAGCCCGTTGCTCCCCCGTCCTCCCGCGATGGCCCGGAAGAAGCGCGCCTCGAACCCACGCCCGAAACCCTCGACGGAGGCGGCGCCCACGTGATCGAGCGCCCTGCGAACGTCGATGCGCGTGGCACGCCAGACCGGGCGGACGGCGGCAGCGACGGGAACACCCAGACCGAGGAGGGTCACCACCACGCCGACCCACAGGGGCACCGACCGGTCGCCGAGCTGGATGTTGAGGTTCGCGGCGACCATCGAGACCAAGGCCCGCGCCGCCACCACCGATGTGGGCAGGGCGAGGACGAGCGCCCCCAGCCCCACGGCGCTCATCATCACGACGTAGATCGCGACGATCTGCGACGTCCGGCCGCCGATCGCCCTCATCACGCCGAGCTCGCGGATCTGACGGGCCATCCAGGCCGCCACGTTGCTCTCCACGAGGATCCCGCTCAAGAGGAGGGAGAAGCCGGCAAAGCCGATCAGCATCGCCATGACGGCGGTCATCTGGCCCTGGTGCGGATGCCGTCCGGGTGGCGGGATCTGGATCTCGCGCACGGGGTGCCCCTGGGCGCCCAGCCAGGCGCCAACCCGGGTGGCCGCCGCCTTCACCGCCGCCTCGTCGAGGGGGCGGTCGCGCACGACGATCTTCAGCTCGTCGAGCGGCCCCGGATGGCCGAGCCGCGCGTAGGTCTCGGGGGTCGTGTAGCCCCAGACGGTCTGCTCCATGGCGGCCGGCGCCAGGCTCGAGTCCCAGACCAGGCCGCTCACGCTCACCTCGGTCGGGGGACCGTCGGGCAGCTGAACCGTGAGCGACGTTCCCGTCCGAGCGTGGACGAACCGAGCAGACATCTGGTCGATGAGGAGGGTCCCGGGCGGCGGCGGCCAGGCCCCCTCGAGAGACGTCACCCGGGCGATCCGGAGCTGCGTGAAGTCCGGAATCACGAACAACAGAAGCGAGCGCCAGCCGCGCCCATCGCGGATCCGGCCCCGCACGGTCGCGCGGCCGTCGGCGTCGGCCACCTCGGGCAGGGCACGGACCCGGCTGACGAGCGCCGGATCCACCGCGTCGAGCTCGATCGTCGCCGACGCCGGGTTCGTGGCGCGATACGCCCGCGCGAGCTCGCGAGAGGCGACGGCAAATCCGCCGAGCGTCGTCCCGAGCGCAAAGAGCGCGGCGGCCACAGCGAGCACCAGCGACAGGACGCGGCCCTTCGCCGCGGCGGCGTCGCGGATCACCTTTCTCCAGCGCGGACTGGGCCAGCGGGCCCCGTCAAACACGTTGGCCCCCGGGCGCCGAGGGGCGGGCGTCGGCGACGAGCCGCCCATCCGCCAGACGCAGGACCCGGCCGGCCCACGTCGCGACCTCGGGGTCGTGGGTCACGACCACGACCGTCTTCCCGCCCGCCGCCAGCGCGCGAAAGAGGCTCCAGACGGCGGCGCCCGTGTGCGAGTCGAGGTTCCCGGTGGGCTCGTCGGCGACGACGACCGGCGGGTCGTTGGCCAGGGCCCGGGCGATGGCGGCGCGCTGCTGCTCTCCGCCGGAGAGTGCGAGCGGGAACTTGTCCGCGTGCTCGGCGACGCCCACCTGGGCCAGCAGCGCCAGCGCCCTTGGCCGCCGCGCCGCCGCGGCGTACCGCCGGCCGAGGTCCATCGGCAGCATGACGTTCTCGGCGACCGTCAGGGTGGGCAGCAGCTGGAAGGATTGGAAGACGAGACCGACCGTCTGACCGCGCCAGGCCGCGAGCTCGGTGGGCGGCAAGCCGTGAACCGCGACGGTCCCGACCTGAATCTCGCCGCGGGTCGGCCGGTCGATCCCCGCGACGAGGTTGAGCAGCGTCGACTTGCCGCTGCCCGATCGTCCGACGATGGCCACCAGCTCGCCGGCGTCGATGGTGGCCGAGAGATCTTCGAGGGCGTGGGTGGGCCCCGAGGGGCCCTCGTAGTCCTTGAAGAGATGCCGCATGGCGATTAGCGGCGAAGGAGATCGGGAGGCGGGAGCGGCGGCGTCGGTCATGGCGTCCATTCGTTGTGGTCCCTTGGTCCTTGGGTGGTCGCTTGGTGGTTCCGTCGTTTCCGAACATACTGTTCAGGAATGTCGACTCAACCGACAACGGGCGGCCATCCGTCCGCTACTGAACTTCGAACCGCCAACTGTCCAGGAACGACCCGGCCGCCACGTCGATGATGAAGCGACAGCCCGCGGCCGCCCCAGCCACCGGCTCGAAGGCGCGGCCACCGAGCCCCGAAGATCGGCGGGTGCGACGAACGAAGCAGGCGTTATCGGACGCGCTGCTCGTGCTCATGCGGCAAAAGGGGTTCGAAGCCGTCACGGTGGAAGAGCTGATCACGCGCGCCGACGTCGGCCGGTCGACCTTCTACACCCACTACGCCGACAAGGAAGACCTCCTGCAACAGGGCCTCGATCGGCTGCGCCAGGGCCTCGAGGCTCTCCAGAGGCAAGGACGGCGCGACATGAGCGGCCAGCCACCGGGCTTTGCGTTCAGCCACGAGCTCTTCGCGCACGTTCACGCCCACGCCGACGTCTTTCGCCTGATGGCGGGAAAGAGGAGCGGCGCGATCGTCCAGCGGCACTTTCAACGCATGCTGCACGACCTGGTGCGCGCGGAGATGCGCCTCTCGCCCGCCGCGGCCCCGGCCCGGCCGGCTTCCTCGGAGGCCGAGGCCGCCGTCGGCTTCGTGGCCGGCGGCCTGTATGGCCTGCTCGCCTGGTGGATCGACGATCGGCTGCGCCTATCGATCGCCCAGGTCGAGGAGCTCTTCAGGCGCCTGGCGGTCCCCGCCGCGCGCGCGGCGGATCGGTGACGTTCAGAAGAGACCGACCAACCCGAGGCCGGCCACAGCGAGCGGGCACCTCGACATCAGACCGCGTTGGCCACGATATCGAAGGAAAGAAAGATCGTGTCCTTGATGGTGACGATCCCGCCAACGAACGAAAATGGCGTGATGTCGAAGTCGGACTGCTTGATCTCGAACGTGCCGATCGCGCGGAGCGTCCCATTCTCCAGCGACACCCGCGCCGGGATCTTCACCACTTTGCGGACCCCGTGCAGGGCCAGGTCTCCCGTCAGGCGCACGTCATAGGTTCCGTCGCCCCGCCGGCTGGACTTCGTCGAGCGGGTCTTGAAGGTGATCTCGGGATACTTGGTGACCTCGAGGACATCCTCGCGAACGGTCCACTCGATCGTTCGACCTTCACCGACCTTGTCATCGTCCAGCAGGTGAAGGGAGCCCGATCGCACGGTGATCGAGAGCGCGCCTGTCGCCATGGCGCCCGGAACGAACGTGACGGTCCCGCTGAAGTCAGCGATCTCGATCCGATGGTCGTGCAGCGAAGAGGCCGACAGGCCGCTCGTCTGCGTCTCGACGATGAAGCGGCTCCTCGCCGCGTCGATCCGGAGCTCGGTGGTCGCCGGAGGCCGAGGGCTCGCCGCTGCGGCCTTGGGAGGCGCGGCCTGGCTGATGCCTCGCCCCCCCAGCACGAGGATGGCTGCCACCGCGATGCGACACCCGAGCGTCTCCATGGGCGGAC
>Ga0207694_10003357_pt1 | contig 12741 bp, 10 predicted proteins | sample KBSC34metaG_FD_184353 | JGI IMG/M metagenome (GOLD analysis project Ga0207694, IMG submission 184353) | Corn rhizosphere microbial communities from Kellogg Biological Station, Michigan, USA - KBS C3-4 metaG (SPAdes) (version 2) | ecosystem: Host-associated > Plants > Roots > Rhizosphere > Soil...
CGGATGCGGCGTCAACGAGGTTTATCCGGCCGAAAACCGCAAGCTGGCGGAGCACATCGCTCGGGACGGATTGGTTGTGTCCGAGTTCCCCATGGGCACGCCGCCCTATCCCCAGAACTTCCCGGTTCGGAACCGGATTATCGCCGGGATGAGTGCCGGCGTCCTGGTGGTCGAAGGCGGGGAATATTCCGGCTCCGCCATCACCGCCAAGCTCGCTGCCGAGCAGAATCGCGAGGTTTTCGCTGTCCCCGGAAACATCACTTCGAAGATGAGCTGGGGACCGAACCTGCTGATCAAGCAAGGCGCCAAGCTGGTCCAGGAATGGAATGACGTGGTGGTGGAACTGAAGGCCGAAGATCGGCGCTGGCTGGTGGAGCGCTGCCGTAACAGGCTGAATCTGAAGGAGAATAATGCGCCTGAATCAAACGACCCGATACAATCATCTCTAAGCTTCGGGAACCAGGGGATCGGTCGTTCGGTTCTGGAGAGCTTAAAATTGGACGCCCCCGTAGCCCTGGACTATCTGGTGGAGACCCTGCCTGGAACCTCGCCGTCTGAGGTTATCGCCGCCCTATTCGAGCTGGAATTGGCCGGCATGGTCCGGCAGCTGCCGGGGAAGAGCTTCATAAAGGTCTGGGCTGACTAGAGTTACCGCTTCGGCCATGCTCTTTGGCCGCGTCATGGTAAGATTTCGGTGTTTGCGGGCGAACTCGTATATATAAGAAGAGGGGCCTGCGTTTCGTATAGAAAGCTGACGTATCCATCTATGGCAAAGAACCTCGTCATCGTCGAATCACCGGCGAAGGCGAAAACCATCGGCAAGTATCTGGGCAAGGACTTCGTGGTCAAGGCGTCCCTTGGCCACGTTAAGGATCTGCCCAAGAAGAACCTGTCAGTGGACGTGGACAACGACTTCACCCCGGTCTACGAAGTCATCGAAGGCAAGAAGAAGCTGATCGCCGAGCTGAAGGCGGCCGCCAAAGGCACCGAGAACATCTATCTGGCAGCTGACCCGGACCGCGAGGGGGAAGCGATTTGCTATCACCTCCAGGAGGAGCTCAAGGACGTCAAGCAGACCAAGAACAGTCCCAAGATCTTCCGGGTGATGTTTAACGAGATCACCAAGAACGCCATCCAGAAAGCGTTCGAGAAGCCCACCGTAGTCAATCTGCATCTGGTGGACGCGCAGCAAGCCCGGCGCGTGCTCGACCGGCTGGTGGGCTACAAGATTTCGCCGCTATTGTGGGATAAAGTCCGCCGTGGGCTTTCCGCCGGACGCGTGCAGACCGTGGCGTTGCGCCTGATTGTCGACCGGGAGCGCGAGATCAAGGCGTTCCAGACCCGGGAATACTGGACCATCGACGTCAACCTGGCGGCCAAGAAGCCTCCGCAGCTCACGGCGCATCTGGCCAAGAAAAACAACGACAACGTCGAGATCGCGAATGAAGGCGCGGCCCAGGCGATTGTCGCGGCGGTGGACGGAGTTGATTACATCGTTCGCTCCGTTACCAACAAGGAAAAGCGCCGGAATCCGGTACCTCCGTTTATTACATCGACGATCCAGCAGGAAGCGGCCAGGAAACTTCGTTTTAGCGTGAAGCGCACCATGATGCTGGCGCAGAAGCTGTATGAAGGAGTCGAACTGGGCAAGGAAGAAGGCGCCACGGGCTTGATCAGCTACATGCGTACCGATTCCGTCCGTGTGTCGAACGACGCTCTGGACGAAGTCCGGGCCATGATTACCGACCGCTGGGGAGCCGAATATCGTCCCGCGCAGGCCAACATCTACAAGGGCAAGAAAGATGCGCAGGATGCCCACGAAGCCATCCGTCCGACATCGGCGATGCGCACGCCCGAGAGCGTCGAGAAGTTTCTGGCTGAAGACGAGCTGAAGCTGTACCGGCTGATCTGGATGCGCTTCGTCGCGTCGCAGATGACGCCCGCGGTGTTCGATCAGACCACCATCGACGTGGACGCCAAGGGCAAGGATGGCGCCGCTTACCTGTTCCGCGCCACCGGCAGTGTTCCCAAGTTCGACGGCTTCCTCAAGGTGTATCAGGAAGGCAAGGACGAAAAGGACGAGGAAGATGACGAGCTGAAGAACAAGCTGCCGGCCGTTGTCGCTGGCGAGGTCCTGAAGTTCCGGGCTATCGTACCCGAGCAGCATTTCACCGAGCCGCCGCCGCGTTTCACCGAAGCGACTCTGGTGAAGGAACTGGAAGCCAAGGGTGTTGGCCGTCCGTCCACCTACGCGTCCATTCTTTCCACGATTCAAGAACGGGAGTATGTCCGGAAAGATGGCGGCAAGTTCACGCCCACCGAGCTCGGCATGGTGGTCACGGATCTGCTGCTTGAAAGCTTCGATGACTTGTTCGACGTGACTTACACGGCTCGCATGGAGGGCGAGCTGGACGACATCGAAGAAGGGAAGCTCGATTGGCGCGTGGCCATGAGCGAGTTCTACGAGCGGTTTCAGAAAGACTTGAAACACGCCGAACGCCACATGACCGACATCAAGCGCATGGAGGAGCCCACCGACCAGATTTGCGAGAAGTGCGGCAAGCCCATGGTCATCAAGTGGGGCCGCCATGGCAAGTTTATCGCTTGTACCGGATATCCGGAATGCACCAACACTCGCGAGATCGCGCAGGAGGGCGTGACGGAGCAGGACGAGGCGGAATACTGCGACAACTGCGGACGTCCGCTGGTGCTCAAGAAGGGACGCTTCGGGCAGTTTCTGGCGTGCTCAGGCTATCCCGATTGCAAGACCACTAAGCAATTGGGCGCGGGCCAGAAGCCGCAGGATGTTCCGCTCGACGAGCCGTGCCCGCAATGCAGCAACAAGCTGGTCAAGAAGTTTGGACGCTTCGGCGAGTTCGTCGCCTGCAGCAATTACCCCACCTGCAAGTACGTCAAGCAGAAAACCATTGGAGTGAAGTGCCCCAACTGCTCGGAAGGCGAGATCATCGAGCGGCGCTCCAAGCGCGGCAAGACCTTCTACGGCTGCAACCGCTATCCCGAATGCGATTTCGTGGCCTGGGGCAAGCCGCTGCCGGAGAAATGCCCTGAGTGCGGCGGCAGCTACCTGATCGAGAAATTCCTGAAGGCCGGCGCGTTCGCGCAGTGCCCCAACGCCGAGTGCAAGTTCAAGAAGGCGCTGCCTCCTCAGGCTCCGGCCGAGGTTCCCGAAGAGGTCCAGGCGTAATGGAGTCTAACCTCTAATGGCAACCGCAGTCGCAGTCACCGCGAGCGGACCTCCCGATTACGGTCTCGACGCGCCGCGCATCGTCCGAGGCATGTTCAGCCGGGCCGCTTGGATCATCGCGATCGCGCTGGTGCTCTACGTGGTAAATCATTCCGAATATCCGGGACCCGCCGCGCGCATGTGCGGTGTTCTGGCGCTAATCGGGCTGATCTTCCTGGTCATAGGTTCCGTGATGGTCTGGTCGAGCCGGGTCGCAAAACTGCGGCTGCGTGACCAGTTGCTCGATTCGCTGGCGCTGCGCGGCGATGAGCGCGTGCTCGATGTGGGCTGCGGGCGAGGACTGCTGGCGATCGGCGCGGCCAAGCGTCTGAAGAACGGGAAAGTGGTCGGCATCGACGTGTGGAACCCGTTCGATCTTTCCGGTAACACGCCCGAAGCCGCCAAGGCCAATGCCAAGACCGAAGGCGTCGCCGACAAGGTCCGCATCGAGAATGGCGACGCGCAAAAGCTGGTTTATCCCGACAATCATTACGACGTGGTGATGTCGAGCCTGGCGTTGCACAACATACCGGAGCAAGACGCGCGGGCCAAGGCGGTCCGCGAAATGGTGCGCGTGTTGAAGCCCGGGGGCAAGCTTGCAATCTTCGATCTCTTCCGCACTGGCGAGTACGCCAAAGTGCTGCGAGCCGTGGGCGCCAAGGACGTGGAACTTTCAAAGACCGCGTTTTTATGGTGCGTACCGGGGCGGAGTCTCACCGCGCGGAAGTGATTTTTCGTTGTGGACGTTGTCCGCACTACTAGAGTCCTGACGCCGGCTGACGTGGAATCCGCCTACTGCGCCGGAATCTTCCCCATGGCCGACGCCGCGCGCGGGACCATCACCTGGCACCGGCCTAAGACGCGGGCCATTCTTCCTCTCGATGCATTCCATACCTCGCATTCGCTGCGCGCTTTGCTGAGACGGCGTCCCTTCGAGATTACATTTGATCGCGCCTTCGCCGCCGTCATGGATGCCTGCGCGGATCGGCCAAGCACGTGGATCAACAGCGAAATTAAGACGGTCTACGGCGAGCTGCACGCGCAAGGCAAAGCTCATTCAGTCGAGGTCTGGGTGGAGGGCGAACTGGCTGGCGGACTTTACGGGGTTCACCTAGGGGGCGCATTCTTCGCGGAATCCATGTTTCATCGGCGCACGAACATGTCCAAAGTGGCGCTGGCGGAACTGGTTTCCCGGCTGCGGGAGAGATGCTTCGCACTCCTGGAAGTCCAGTATCTGACCGAGCATCTGGCGCAGTTCGGCGTGATCGAGATCCCGGATAGGAAGTATCAGACTCGCCTGAAAGAGGCGCTGGAATGCTCGTGTAGTTTTGGATGATCGCGTCGGGCGAGGCGTGCCTCGCCCCTACGAGGCCGGCAGGTTTTGTAGGGGTCGGGCATGCCCGACCCGCCAATGATTAGCCGTGCTGCCTTCGAGCATGCACCGCCGCGATCCTTCGCGACCCTCGACCCGCACGGAACCCCGGCGCGGCGAGATGCGAAAGCCCGTTCGAGCCCCCCGATCCAGCATAAGGGAATCGAGCGGCCAGTCCGAATCGGCGCACATTTGGATTCGGCCGTCTTGGCCGATCAAGACCGTCATGACCTTCATTTCGTCGCAGCTTTCCCCGCGTTCGAGCGCCGCCAGGGCGGCATCCATCAGACCTTGCGCTTGCTCGACGAATTCGGTCACCCAGTTCTTATCGCAATCCCGGCAGGAGATTTGATTGATAATTTGTGTCGGGACCTATTATCAGGTTTCTCCGGGGGTGTTATCCTTAGTCTTCCGGTAGTCTGAAGTGTTAACACGCAGGTCATTCTTGTCCGCAGGGACGGGTGTACTCGCCGCGCCCTTCATCAACCGTCGTCGTTTCTCTCTATTTGCCGGCACTTTAGAGCAGCCGTACTCGTCCCTTACCGTGGATCTGGTGCGCGAATCCACCGTGATCGACATGCTGGGCCTGCTCACCCTGGATTTCAAGAAACTGGACGTCTGGCGAACCCGGCCGGCGACCTTCCGGCTGGCGGACTTTCAACGCCTCAAGGATTCCGGGATCACCGTCTTCCACCCGGCTGTGGGCTACGTCGAGGGCGACACCTACGCCGAGTCGTCGGCCGATATCAACGGTTGGGACGCCTTTATCGACTCCTATCCCCAGTACTTCATTCGGGTGGACTGCCCCGCCGATGTTTCCCGCGCCAAGGCTGAGGGAAAGCTCGGGATCATCGTCGGCGAGCAGAATTCGAATCATTTCCGAACGTTGGATGACGTGGATGCCTTCTACAAGCTGGGTCAGCGCGTGTCCCAGCTCACCTATCGCGGCAACGCCTTGGGCGGCGGGTCCACCGATTCCGCCGACAAGGGGCTGACGCCTTACGGTGAAACAGTCCTGGCGCGGATGAACCAGCTCGGTATGGCGGTCGACATCTCGCATTGCGGCGATCGCACCACGCTGGACATAATCGCAGCTTCGTCGAAGCCGGTTCTAGTCACGCATTCGAATTGCCGAGCCTTGGTGCCGCGCAGCGCCCGGTGCAAGACCGACGCGGCCATTCGCAAGCTGGCGGCCAAGGGTGGCGTCATGGGCGTCACCATGGAACGTTTGTTCGTGGGGACGGGAAGCACGGTAACGATCGAGAATGTCCTCGATCATGTGGATCATTTGGCTAAGATCGCGGGCGTAGAGCATGTCGGCCTGGGAAGTGACGTTGATCTCGACGGTCGGGATGGTGCTCTTGCGCCGAAGAAGAACGACCTGGACGGCCTGCAATACTCACAGAAGGTTTTCGAGCTGACCGAAGGACTGATCCGCCGGAAGTACTCGCCAGCGGATATCAAGCTGATCCTGGGCGGCAATTTCCAGCGAGTGCTGGCGGACATCTGGGCCGCCTGATACCTATGATAGAATCGCGGGCGAGGTCACACTCCATGAAGCGCTTCTGCGTTTGCCCTATGTTGGGCTTGATCTTGACGCTGCCACTGGCAGCCGGCTCGGTCCGCGTCATCCAGACCAACGCCGCGGGCGATACCGCGCTGTTCATCGACCCCGCCACGAATAAGGTTGTCCTGACGGTGAAGGATTTGGAAGCCCCGCACGGAGTTACCTCGTCGCCGGACGGAACTCGCGCGTACTTTACCGTCGAATCCGACAGCACGGTGGTCGCGGTGGATACCAGGACCGGGAAGCATCTGGGCAAGGTGGCCCTGAGTGGACATCCGAATAACATCGCTGTGTCCAAGGATGGCAAGCTGATTTTCGCCGGCATCGCGGTGGCGCCGGGAGGCGTGGATGTGATCGACGCCGCCACCATGAAGAACGTCAAGACCATCAAGGTCAAGGGCGCCGTGCATAACGTCTACGTGACGCCGGACGGGAAATGGGTGGTCTCCGGTTCGGTCGGAAGCCGCGTCCTCACCGTGATCGACCTGGCGAAGCTGGAGGTCGCCTGGGATCATACCTTCGATAAAGGCGTGCGCTGCATGACGTTCGACAAGGCGGCTGATGGTTCCGCCGCGCATGTTTACCTGCAGCTTTCAGACGTGCACGGATTCGCCGTGCTGGATCTCAAGACGCGCGAAGAAGTCGCGCGGATCATGCTGCCGAACGAGCCCAAGGTCGGCGAAGTCCACAGTGGGGCGCCCTCGCACGGCATCGGAATCACTCCGGACGGGAAGACCCTCGCGGTGGACAGCTCGGTCGCGAACGGCGTGTTTTTCTACTCCATGCCGGATCTCAAGGTGGTCGGGTTTGTGCCCACCGGGCCGACGCCGGATTGGCTGACGTTCACGCCCGACAGCAAGATGGTCTACATCGCAAATGCGGGCGCGAACAACGTATCCGCCGTGGACATTCAGGCGCGCAAAGTTGTCGCCGTTATTCCCGTGGGCGAAGTTCCCAAGCGGAACGCTACCGTCGTTGTTCCCTAAAGAGCCGTCCCCTAGGGGATCACTTTCCGCTGCTTAATCCAGTCGATCAGTACATCGCGCAATAGGACGCCCTGATCGCGGCGCGGGAACCTCTGGCCGCTGTCCGCCCAGCTCTGCGCCACGAAATCGGTGGTGACCAGCCGATATACCCGCTTCGGGTCCAGCGACGCCGTCACGACCGGGTCCGTACGGCCGGAAGGGTCTTTCAGCGCCGACAGTTGATCGCCCGGAATCTCGAGTGTGACCATGCTATTGTCGAAGGGCATTACGTTCCAGACATGGCGGGCCAGCAATTGGCCTGCGGGCAGAATATCGCGAACCCCACCCCGGTTGGTAAACGCGAAGTCCGCGGGCACCCTGTCCAGCATGGCGCGCTCCATCAGGGCTTTCACCTCATTCCGCGGGATCTCCCGGGTCGCGCGGCCAATGGGAACATCCACCAGCGCGGAGACTTTCGATTCCCATTTATCGACCTGCGCCTGAACCACCGGATCGGCGGGATATACGCTGTCATCCACCGCAATCCCCGTCCACTCGTGCGCAACGATGCGCCGGGTGGCCGTGTCATATTGCAGCACCAGGCGTCCCACCTGGCGGCCGTAGCCTTCGGCATGGATGACGAACCTTCCATCGATTTCCACGGGTTCTTTCCAAGGGGTATGCTGGTGCCCAATCGCCACCACGCTTACGTCCGGCAGGTCGCGTAAGATCGACTCCGCCTCGGACTTCTCCAAATGCCCCAGCACGATCACCATATCGACCCGTTGTTTCGCCTCGGCGACGATGGGTCGCAAGGTTTCGATGATGGGCGCCGAGTGATAGGGGCCCAGTCTGTCTAAAGTGGTGTTTTGCAGGAGAGTCTGAAGCATTGCGCCGATTATCGCGATGCGCAGACCACCGGCATTGCGAATCACGTAGGGCGGATTTAGCATCCGCTGCCCGGAAGTGTTCAGGGTGTTCGCGCTGACGGTGGGGAACGTCGCGATTTGCATGTAATCGCGAATCTTTTGCCAGCCGTAATCGAACTCGTGATTGCCCAGGCAGTTGACGTCGATGCCCAGGTTGTTGGCGATCTCGTAATCCGGAACGCCTTCGAATACGGTGCTGACCGGCGTGCCTTCCACCAGATCGCCCGCGTTCAGCGTTAGCGACGCGCTGGCCGCGGCTCGTTCGCGCTGGAGCAGTGTTGCTAAGTGCGCGACGCCCCCGATGCCGTCGGGATCCGGCTGCAAACGGTCATGCAGATCGTTGAAGTGCAGGATGGTGAGCTGATGGGCAGTGCTCTGGCGGCAGCCGGCCAGCAGCGCGGCCCACAAAAGCAGAGGTGCAAGGAGAAATGTTCGGCGGCGAAGGACCAAACTCAATTATCGCGTTACTTCGACTGCGCGCCGCGAGCCCACTCTTCGATGGTCTTCCAGTCCGGATCGTTGCGCGATTGAAACTGGCGCCCGCCGCTATGGAAATCGTCGCCGCCCGCCGTGCCCGCCAGGGGATGCTTCAAAATCGGGCTGGACAGCAGATTAGCCGAGTTCACCAGCCTGGAGACGGCTTCGAAGTTCTGCCGCGACTGCTCTTCGGTCCAGGTGGTCGCGCCCGGCGCCAGTGGCTGCAGGCGGAATGCGTTCCCCGCATTTGCGTGACAGACAACGCAACGCGCGTGACCTTCGCGTTTCTTCAGGAAAATCGGCTCCACCTTCGCTTTGTAGGTCGCGAAGTCGAGCGACTGGGCCGCGGCAAACGACGCTGCGATCACGATCACGATTGCGAGCCGGGAGGGAGTAGTCATAAGTGGTCCGCGCGGCCCATAATATCACATGGGATTCGCCGTGTGGATCGACGCCGAGAACGGTCTGGCGTGGGCCCAGGGAACGCATGAATACCGGCCCATGGGCAGCGCGGTGATCGCGTCGACGGACCAGTTCCGGCCTCGCGATTTTCGGAGTTCGCGCCGCCCGCCGGCCCACCTGCGCCGATCTTTCATGGGATTCTTCGGATCGCTCGAGGAAGTCAACGTCCGTCTGCGGCTCCAGGGCAGGTGGAAACTAACGGCGACTCCGGCTCATTTGCTCTAGGAGGTATACTTTAAAGTTTGCATGCAAAACGAACCTATTACGGACATCGCCCATCTGGGACATCTGGAGATGTTTACTCCGAAACCCGAAGAAAGCGTGCGCTTCTTTGTCGACATCATGGGGATGACCGAGAGCGGCCGGGAGGGCGACTCGGTCTACCTGCGCGCCTGGGACGACTACGAGCGCCACACCCTCAAGCTCACTGCGGCTAAACAGCCTGGAATGGGCCATATGGGCCTTCGCGCACGCAGCCCGCAGGCGCTCGAGCGGCGTGTCGAAGCCCTCCAGGGTACCGAATTCGCCATCGGCTGGAATAAGGGCGATCTGTGCCACGGGCCGGCCTTTGTATGCCAGGATCCCGATGGTCACAAAATCGAGCTGTATTATGAAACCCAGTGGTATGACGCGCCTGCAAACTTGAAGCCTGCCCTCAAGAATCAGGCCCAGCGATTCCCGGCGCGCGGCTGCAACGTCCGCCGTCTGGATCACTGGAATGGCCTGGCGGTCGATATTAAAGCGAATCGTGAGTTCTTTGAAAAGTACCTGGGCTTCCGCCTGACCGAGCAGATTGTCCTGGACACCGGCGTCGAAGCCGCGATGTGGATGACCTGCACCAATAAGAGCTACGACTTCGCTTACACCAAGGACGCCACAGGAACCAAAGGCCGCTTCCATCACGTGACCTACGCCGTCAATAGCCGCGAGGAAGTCCTGCTAGCCGCCGATATTTTCCTGGAACATGGAGTCAAGATCGAGACCGGCCCACACAAGCACGCGATTCAGCAGACGTTTTTCCTGTACGTTTACGAACCCGGCGGCAACCGCGTGGAGATCGCCAACGCCGGCGCGCGTCTGATCCTGGCACCCGACTGGAAGCCCATCCGGTGGACCGAAGCCGAGCGGAAAAAGGGCCAAGCCTGGGGACTCAAGACCATCGAGTCCTTCCATATTTACGGAACGCCCGCCGTTCCCGGCCATCCCGGTAGCGGGCCGGAATCCGGCTCGTAAATTCACAAGTGTTAAACTAAACCTTTTGCGCAACCATCAACGAATTCAGAAAGAGGCCAAGTAGGAACCATGAGTCAAAGCCTGGAAGATCTTTTACAGAGAGCCGGGAACCCGGTACAGATGCTCCGCAATTCGCAAATCGGAGCCTACGTGTACCCGGTGGTTCCCTCCGAATACTCGAATTGGCGCGATGAACAGCGCGCCTGGCGCGATAGCTGCGTGCTCTTCGACCAGTCGCATCATATGGCCGAGATTTACCTGAAAGGACCTGATGCGATCAAGCTGATCTCGCATCTCACGATCAACAGCTTCGCCAATTTCCCAGTCAACCGCGCGAAACAGATGGTTCCGTGCAGCTACGATGGCTTTGTCATCGGCGACGGGATCCTTTTCCATCTGGAAGAGAACCACGTGGTGTTCGTCGGACGCGCACCATCCGTCAACTGGATCCAGTTCCACGCCGAGACCGGCGGGTACAAAGTGGATGTGGTCCGCGACGACCGCTCGCCTTCCCGCACCGGCGGCAAGGCCGTAGTTCGCAAGATGTACCGCTATCAGATTCAGGGTCCGAATGCCGAGAAGGTCATCGAGAAACTGAATGGCGGACCGTTCCCCAACATCAAGTTTTTCCACATGGACGTGATCAGGATCAAGGGCCGTAACGTGCGCGCGCTGCGGCACGGTATGGCTGGAGCGCCCGGTTTGGAAATCTGGGGCCCGTACGCCGAGGGCGAGGAAATCCGCGCTGCGATCGTCGAGGCCGGCAAAGATTTTGGCCTGGTCGAGGTCGGCTCGCGCGCATACGCGACCAACACACTCGAATCCGGCTGGATCCCGTCGCCTCTGCCCGCCGTCTACACCGGTGACAAGATGAAGGCGTATCGCCAGTGGCTTCCCGCAGCCGGCTACGAAGGCACCGGATCGATAGGCGGCAGCTTCGTATCGAGCAACATCGAAGATTACTACATGACGCCCTACGAACTGGGCTATGGACCGTTCGTCAAGTTCGACCACGATTTCATCGGTCGGGAGGCGCTTGAGAAAATCGCCACCAAGTCGCATCGCAAGAAGGTAACGTTCGCCTGGAATTCCGACGACGTAATGAAGGTGTTTAAGTCGCTGTTTGAGAAGGGCGACCCATTCAAGTACATCGATCTTCCTCTGTCGAACTACACCTCGGCGTCGTACGACAAGATTCTGGCGAACGGGAAAGCCGCCGGGTTCTCGATGTTTGCCGGCTATAGCTATAACGAACGTTCCATGCTCTCGCTGGGCGTCGTCGATCCGGATATCGAGATCGGTAACGAGGTCACGCTGGTCTGGGGCGAAGAAGGCGGCGGCACGAAGAAAACTACCGTAGAGCGCCACCGGCAGATCGAAATCAAGGCAATTGTCAGCCCGGTCCCGTACGGAGAAGTCGCGCGTAAAACCTACGCCGCAGGCTGGCGTACCGGCAAAGCGTAAGCATTTTCTAAGAGGTTGCTGAAAGGGGCAGATTCGTCTGTCCCCTTTTTTTATCTCTGGCATTGTGCCGATGTGATAAGATCGAGTTGAAATGAGGAATGCTCTTCTTCTCGTTATCGCAATCCCTGTTGGCTACTTCTTGACGGCAATGCAGTTCTCCGGAACCAAATCGTGCCCTAAGTGGCTTCGGGACTTCGTTCTGAATCGTCATAGCCGTTGAGCCGCCTCCAGCACCGTCCGTCTGTGTGACTGTGGCATAGTGAAAACATCTTGCCAAGTCCTGTTCTGGTAGCCGGCGGCGCCGGCTACATCGGAAGCCACACTTGTAAATTGCTCGCCAAAACCGGGCGCGAGCCTGTCGTTCTCGACAATCTCAGCACGGGGCATCGCTGGGCCGTCAAATTTGGTCCGCTTTACGAAGGCGACATTGAAGATGGTGAACTGGTCCAGAAGATCGTCCGCCAGCACGGCATCTCCGACGTGATCGATTTCGCGGCGAAAGCGTACGTCGGCGAGTCGTACACGGATCCCGGCAAGTACTTCCGCGAGAACGTCGGCAAGACCATTCATTTTCTGGACGCGCTGATCGCGTCGGGCGCCAAGACCATCGTATTCTCATCGACCTGCGCCGTGTACGGCGATCCCGAGACTATTCCGATTACGGAATCGGAAAAGAAGAAGCCCGTGAATCCGTATGGCGAGACCAAGCTGTTTGTCGAGCGCATGCTGCACTGGCACGGAATCGCTCATGGGCTGAAATGGGTTGCGCCGCGATACTTTAACGCAGCGGGCGCCGATCCCGAAGGCGAGCTGGGCGAACTGCACGAGCCGGAAACGCATCTGATCCCAGCCGCATTCGAGGCGGTTCTGGGAAAGCGTCCGCAGCTCGAAGTTTACGGCACCGATTATCCGACTCCCGACGGGACCGCTGTTCGCGACTATATCCACGTCTTCGATCTGGGCCGTGCGCATATTCTCGCCCTCGACTACTTGCGCGGGGGTGGCGAATCGATCTCCGTCAATCTGGG
>Ga0207694_10003359_pt1 | contig 12740 bp, 11 predicted proteins | sample KBSC34metaG_FD_184353 | JGI IMG/M metagenome (GOLD analysis project Ga0207694, IMG submission 184353) | Corn rhizosphere microbial communities from Kellogg Biological Station, Michigan, USA - KBS C3-4 metaG (SPAdes) (version 2) | ecosystem: Host-associated > Plants > Roots > Rhizosphere > Soil...
GTCTTCCTCCGCTTCGGCGCCGGCCACGACGCCTTCCCCGTCATCGCCGGCACCGTCGGGTTCCGCCTCGGGGCCCGTCTCGCCGCCGAGCGCCGCCTTCACGGTGACGATCCCCCCGCCGTCCAACGTCCCGTCGTGGAACTCGCCGAAGATGAAGGCCCTGGACCGGGTGGCGGCCGCCCTGCAGTCCGGGCACGACAACTCCTACATGGGAGTCGGCCTGACCGGTCAGAACTTCACCACCGGTTCCTACGCGGCCGGAGCCGGGACCGACGACAGCCCGCTCATCGTCTTCCGCAAGCCGGTCTCCGATCCGACGCTGGAGCACGCCGCGATCAAGGCCGCCGCGCCGTACAGCGTGGTGTTCCAGGACACCGTCCTGAACGCCTCCGAGCAGTGGTACCTGGGCCACCGGCTCCAGCAGGACACCGCCTACTGGAAGGCCCAGGGCGTGGAGTTCGGCACCGCGCTGCAGCTGAACGGCACGATCACCGTCTTCACGTCCGACCCGGCCAGGGTCGTGCCGCTGCTGGAACAGCACTACGGCTACGACGGCCGGGTCTTCGTGGGACGGCAGTGGCCGCCGACGGGATCGTAGAACCCGCCGGCGCCGCCTACAGATACAACCCGGTCCCCGAATCGTCCCCCGCCGAAGCCACCGGCTCGTTCCCGTCGCGGGCCGCGATGAGCTCCGCCAGCGTCACCCCGCCGATGGTGCCGCCGGCCGCGCCGCCGCGACCCAGCTTCGCGGCGGCCAGGCGTGCGGGGTCGGCGCCTTCGCGGTCCAGCCAGGCCAGCGCCTCGGCGCGGGGCAGGGGGCCGACCTCGATCTGGGCCAGGCAGCGGCCCGGCCTTATCACCGCCGGGTGCAGGCTGGCGAGGTTCTCGTTGGTGGTGATCGCGACCAGGACGTCCCGGCCCTGGCCGAGGAGGCCGTCGGTGAGGTTCAGCAGGCGGGACAGGGCCTGGCCGCTGGTGGCCTTGGCCTCGCCGCGGATCAGCTCGTCGCAGTCCTCGAGCAGGAGCAGGCGCCAGCGGCGGCGGTTCTCCTCGTCGTCGCCGTGCCCGTGGTACTCCACGCCCATCGCGACCTCCATGAGGTAGCCGGGGGAGGAGAACAGGGCGTCGGGGTCCAGGACGTAGTCCACCTGGCACCAGTCGCGCCATTCGCGGGCCAGGGTGCGCAGGGCTGTCGTCTTGCCGGTGCCGGGGGCGCCGTGGAGCAGGATCATGCGGCCCGCGGCCTCGGTGCGCCGGACCGCCATCAGCTTGTCCATCGCCGTCGCGGCCGAGGCCGAGTAGTTCTTGCGGACGGCTTCCCAGGGCTCCGCGGTGATCGTGCGGACGGTGCGGTACGGGCCGCGCTGCGGGGCCGCGTACCAGAAGCCGACGGAGACCTTCTCCTCCTCCGGCTCCTCCTCGGCCGCGACGCCGTCGGTGGCCTGGTCGAGGATCTTGGTGGCCAGCTCCGGGGTCTCGGCGACCACCGTGACCTCGCCGCCGCCGCTGGACCAGCGGACCGAGCGCGCCGTCCAGCCCGGGCCCGCGGTCAGGCACGACTCCCGCTTGTCCTCCACCACCGAGCGCAGGACCTCGCCCTCGGCCGGGACCAGCGTGGCGTCCTCGCGCAGCGCGTCCAGCCGGGCGTGGCGGGCGTGCGGCTGCACGCCGGTGGTGAACGGCGTCAGCAGCAGCGCGTCCACCACGTCGTAGGGGGTGTCCGAATCGTCGACCGTCACCCGGAACGGCAGCCGGTCTCCCGGGTCGCTCGCGGTGCGTCCGTCCGGGGCGGGCGCGGTGTGCCCCCCGGGGTCGGGCGCCGGTCGCGTGGCAGGCCCCTGAGGGCGCTGGCGGGGCAGCGTCATGTCCTCGATGATCCCGCTCTTCGACGCCCGACCACAACACGTTTGTCGAGGTTCATGCGTACTCGGCGCGCCGCGGGGGTGGTTTTACCCCCGCTTTGCCGAGCCGGGGACCGGCCCCGCGAGGGGCGAAGATACGATGACCGACCATGAGCTCGCCCGATGACCAGACACCCTGGGGGACGCCCCAGACACCTTCCGGCGCGGCCGGTGGCGCGCAGCCGCCGTATGGACAGGCACCGTCCGGGCAGGCGCCGTTCGAGCAGCCGCAGACCGGCCCGTCCGGCAACCCGGCCCCGCCGCCGATGATGTCCCCCTACGGCATGCCGTTGAACGGCGGCCCGGGAGGCTCAGGCGGCTACGGCCCCGACGGCCACGGCCCGGGCAGCGGAGGGCCCGGGGACGGAGGCCGCCGCCGCAAGACCCTCATCGCCTCGGCCTTGGCCGTGGTGGCTGTGGTCGGCATCGGCGGCGCGGTGGCGTACTCCACGAGCGATCACTCCAAGAAGCCCGACACGACATCCCTGGCCGGCGCGGGGGCCTCGGAGTCCGGCGCCTCCGACGGCAACGGCAACGGCCTGGCGGTGTCCACCACCGGTGGCAAGCCCGACGGCGACAGCATGGTCGGCGCCTCGACCAACGGTGCGCAGGGGGCCGACGTCCCGAACTCCTCGGCCGCTCCCACCAGCTCCTCCAGCCGGACCACCGCCCCCGGCGGCAGCTCGGCCCCGGCCACGTCGAAGAACCCGGCCACCTCGGCCCCCGGCGCCCCGGCGCCGTCGACCTCGGCGCCCAAGCCGAGCACCCCGGCCGGCACCACGAAGCCGGCGGTGAAGCCGCCGTCGACCGACTGCACCTACCTGGACCTCCCGGCCTCGCAGATGCCGCAGATCAAGGAGGGCTCGACCAACGTCAACGCGGTCAAGGAAGTCCAGTGCCTGCTCAAGAAGAGCGAGCTGGGCATCAAGCCGCTGGCGATCGACGGCCAGTGGGGCCCGGACACCCAGTCGGCGATGACCGCGTTCCAGAGCTGCAACAACTCCCCGACCGTGCACAGCCCCGGCGGCACCCCGCCGTACCCGAAGCTCGCGGTGGACGGCGTCGCCGGCCCGCAGACGTGGGCCGACCTGTACTTCTGGGACAACCAGTACTTCAACGGCACGTCCTATTACTGCAACGGCACGCGCTGACCGCTGTCCCTCAGTGTTCTGCCTACCGTCAGGCGGCGCGGGTGACGTCATCCGCGCCGCGGTGGTAAGCATGGGGCCGTGGGCGTCCCTCTGGTGATCTTCATAGGGTTCTTGCTGGTCCTCATGGCCGCCGGAATCGTCGCGAACGTCCGGCGCAAGCGCGCGCTGGTCGCGATGGCCGCCGTCAAGCAGTGGGAACTGGTCAAGAACGACCGGCGGCTGCCGGACACCTTCGGCGGCCGGCCGTTCGCCGCCGGCCACGGCCGCGTCGCGCGCATCGTGTTGCGCGGCCGGCACAACGGCCGCTCGATCCTCGTCATCGACTACGAATACAAGACCCCGGGCAGCGACGGCGACGACACCCACCGCCACTGGGCTGCCTGCGTCGACGACCTCCCGGCCGCGCTGCCGGCTCTCGAAGTCGTGCCGCGCACCGGGCTCCGGCGTCTGGCCTCCGGCTCAAGCATCCTGCGCGGAGCGCCTGAGTTCCGCACCGGCGATCCCGGCTTCGACCAGCGCTACGTCGACACCACCTTGAGCCATCAGCTCGCCGCCGACCTCCTGGACGCCAAGGTGCTCCGGCTGATCGCCTCCTGGCCCGACTTCGCCTGGCGCATCGAGGGAAACAGGCTGCTGACCTGGGGTAAGGGAACGGTCAAGCCGGTGTGGGTGGAGACCAGCCTCAACATGCTCGTGGCGCTCGCCGAGACCTTCCCGGACTCGGTCTGGCGCGGGGTGCTGGGCTGATTCGTCCCCCGACCACGCCGTTCGACCCATCTGTCATGGGATGATCAGGTGTCATGACGGCTCAACACCTCCTGTTCCTGCTGGGCGTCCCGTTCTTCTCCGTCGTGGTCTCCGCGCTCGCACGACGGTTCGAGCTCAACGGGCCGCTCGTGCTGGTGGTGATCGGGCTGCTGGTGTCGGTCACGCCGTTCATCCCCGACTACGACCTCGAGCCCGAGTTCGTGCTGATGGTCTTGCTGCCGCCGCTGCTGTACCAGGCGGCCGTGGAGACCTCCGTGCCGTCGCTGCGCGAGAACTGGTCCGCGGTGCTGATCCTGTCCGTCGGCATGGTGCTGGTCACCACTTTGCTCACCGGTTTCGCGATGCACTGGCTGATCCCGGGCATGCCGCTGCCGGTGGCCTTCGTGCTCGGTGCGGTCCTCGGCCCGCCGGACACGGTCGCGGCGATCTCCATCGCCAGACGCTTGGGACTGCCGCGCCGGACCGTCGACGTGCTGGTCGGCGAGGGGCTGTTCAACGACGCCACCGCGCTGACCGCCTTCCGGATCGCGCTGGCCGCGGCGGTGGGGGAGACGGTCACGGTCTTCGACGCCGTCGGGCGCTTCGTGCTCTCGGCAGCCGGCGGTATCGCGATCGGCGCCGTGGTGGCGATGGTCTGGGATCCGATCCGGTTCCGGATGCGCGATCCGCGCGCCGAGAGCGCCATCTCGCTGATACTGCCGTTCGTCGTCTACATCACCGCCGAAGCGGTGCACGTCTCCGGCGTGATGGGCGTCGTCATCCTCGGCCTCTACCTCGGCCACCGGCGTGTGCGAGCCGGCTATGCCACCCGCATGCTGGACACCGCGCTGTGGGACGTGATCGTCGAGATCCTGGAGGCCACGGTCTTCGCGCTGATCGGTCTGCAGCTGATCCCGATCCTGCGCGATGTGGACGCCTGGGGCGCCTGGCAGCTGATCGGCTACGGCTCGGCCGCGTTCGCGATCGTCGTGCTGGCACGGTTCGGCGGGGTCTACACGTTCGGCTACATCGGCCGCTTCCTGCTGCACCACATGCGCCGGGGCGGAGCGCTGGAGCCGCCGCCGGCCCAGACCCAGCGGCCGCGGATCCTGTTCGTGGTCAGCTGGGCCGGCATGCGCGGCGTGGTCTCCCTGGCCGCGGCGGCGGCGATCCCGTTGACGGACAACGCCGGCGACCCGCTGCCGGACCGTGAACTGGTCCAGTTCCTGACCCTGTTCGTGGTGCTGGCCACCCTCATCGTCCAGGGCCTGACCCTGCCGCCGCTGATCCGCCGGCTCGGCGTCGAGGCGAAGGACGAGGAGAAGGAGGACGCGTTCGCCTATTGCAGTGCGATGGGGACCGCCGCCAACGCCGGCCTTGCGCGCCTGGACGAACTGGAGGTCACGCTTCCGGACCCCGCCGTGGACCGCATGCGCGACCAGGCCCGCTGGCGCGGCGACCGCGCGAAGAAGTACGCGATGCAGGTCGCCGCCGGCGGCCCGAGCGCCAGCGCGGCGGCGGTCGAGGACGCGCGCCGCTCGATGCTCGACGCCGAGCGCGCGGCGATCGAGCACCTGCGCGACATGCGGGAGATCAACGACGACGTGTATCGCAGGGTGCTGCACCAGCTCGACCTCGAAGAGGCCTTCATGGAGCGGCGTTAGGCGGGCACCCCGCGACACGGCGAAGGGCCGGGCGATCGCTTCGCCCGGCCCTTCGCCGTGTCGGACTTCTCAGTGCCCGAGCATCATCGAGACCAGCTTGACCGCGACCAGCACCGTGGCCACCGCCAGGTACGTCCGCAGCACCGCCAGCCCGATCCGCGTCCCGGCCGAGAACCGCACCTGGCCGAGCTGGTGCAGCGGCGGCGTCCGCCAGTCCTCGCGCGCGGTGCGGTCGATGCTCTCGGCCGCGTAGCCCGGCGCCTGCCGCGCCCGCAGAGCCCTGACACCCAACCCGCCGCCGATCACCAGGGCGACCGCCACACAGCCGCCGAGGATCGCCTCGATCTGGCCGGCGGTGATGCTCTGGTCCAGCACCGAGCCGGTCAGCACCAGGGACAGCGCGACCAGGACCGCGATCACGCCGCTGGTGAACACGGTGGTCTTGCGGCTGTTGACCCAGGGCCCGAGCACTTCCTTGTCCACGCACAGCAGCAGCAGGTACACCGAGGCCGAGGGCAGCAGCACGCCGGCCAGGGCCTGCACGCCGACCGTCAGCACGCCCTGCACGTGCTCGCTGGCCACCAGCACGACGGTCGCGGCGAAGGCGATGATCCCGGCGTAGACCGCGTAGAAGCCCTTGGCCTGCTTCACCCCGCGGTGCAGCGAGTGGTTGATCTTCAGGCAGTCGCCCATCGCGTACGCCGTGGACAGCGACACCGCGAACGCGCCGATGATCGAGGCGTCCAGCAGCGCCACCGCGAACATGTCGCCGAGCACCCGGCCGCCGTAGACGGTCAGGCCGCGCGCCACGTCGGCGGTGTCGGTGAACTGCCCGGCCAGATGCGCCGCGGCCACCGCGCCGAGGCCGATGGTCGCCGCCGCGCCGACCACGACCACGACGATGCCGATGCCGAGGTCCGCCTTCTCGTACTTCATGAAGCGCGGGGTGATGCGCTTGTCGATGACGTAGCTCTGCTGGAAGAACAGCTGCCAGGGGGCGACCGTGGTGCCGACGATGCCGATCACGACCAGCATCACCGCGGCCATCCGGCCCGAGCCGCCGGGCAGGACCGGCGTGACGAAGCCGTGCGCCATGGTGCCCGCGGCCGGGTGCGCCATGATCGAGATCGGGATGAGCAGCAGCGAGCCCACGCACAGCGTCAGCGCGATCCGCTCGAAGCGCTGGAAGGAGCCGCTCATCGCCGCCGCCACGATGATCAGCGCGGCCATGACCACCGAGGGCACCTTGGGCAGCCCGAGGTAGCCGGTCGCCAGCGTGATCCCGATGAACTCGGTGACCAGCGTCAGGGCATTGAGAACAAAGAGGTCGATGACGCTGAACGCGCCCCAGAACCTCCCGAAGCGCTCGAAGATCAGCCGCGCGTGCCCGACGCCGGTGACCGCGCCGAGGCGCAGCACCATCTCCTGGTTCACGTACAGCACCGGGACCAGCAGCAGCAGCGTCCACAGCAGCTTGGTGCCGTAGTCGTGGCCGGCCTGGCCGTAGGTGGCGAACGCGCCGGCGTCGTTGTCGCCGACCATCACGATCAGCCCGGGGCCGACGATCGCCAGCAGGGTCTTGAGCTTGGCCGACAGTCCGCGGCGCACGCCGTCGTCGTCGAGCTTGATGGTGCCGAAAGCGCCTTTGATGTCGCCGACGTGAGCTTCATCAAGGACAGCGCACTGAATTGCGCCGTGGTGCGTCGTCTCGCGGACTTCGCTGTTCAGCGTGGCCGTGGTCATGGGAACACCCCCTGCTGCCGAATAGGAGCGGCTGGTCGGGTGGCACGCGTCCGCCCCGCCGGACGCGGTGGGGCCGGGCGGGGCCCCGGTGCGACCGGGTGGTGGCAGAGCTCTGATGCGGTTAACGCGCGCCGGGAGAACGGTGGGCGGGGTCGTGCGCGATGAAGGGCCGACTGTGGCCCGACCTACTACCGGATTTCATCGCTACCACCTCCTTGCCCGCCGTGGCGCCGCGGCGCCTGTGTCTCGCGCGGATCCGCCCTCGCGGCGGACCGGTCCTGCTCGACACCTCGGGGAGGCGTACCCGGGAGGGTCTTGCGCCGCCCGCCGTCGCGTCATCGCGCGGCAAGGCCAAGACGGGTCCCGGCCACCTCTCTCGTCAGAGCTTCGGCACTTCACGGCGTAGCGTCAGCTGCGCAGCCACTTGGGATCACCCCTTAAGCCGAGGAGATCTGTCCTGATCCGGAGGGTCTCTCGACCGATGGGATCAGTGGCCTTTGTCCGTGAAGACGCCTCACCGAACGAGGTGTCCTAACGGACACAAAGGATCCTCTCGGGACGCGGGGCGTGTCAACTCACCTCGTCACAGGTGGGTAACGATGTGGCAACGGCGGCAACCGGAATGGAGTAGCCGGGCGTTCCTGGGTATCGGGGTCGTGCCTGGTGTGGGCCGGTGCGGCGAGGGGCTGCCGCCGGCGCCCCGGGATTATTACAAACGGCGGGACGGCCGCCGGACGGGTGTCATCGAATGCCCCGCATAGCATGCAAGGGTGTTTAGAGAGTCGACGACCACGGCACGTCTGGTGCTGAGACCTTTGACGGAGTCCGACGCCGAGGACATGGTCGGGGTCCTGGCCTCCCCGGAGCTCTATACGTTCATCGGAGGAGAGCCACCGACCCTGGAAGCGCTGCGGGAACGCTATGCGCGGCTCGCCGTGGGGCACTCTCCCGACGGTTTGCAAGAATGGGTGAACTGGATCGCCAGGCGCGCGCAGGACGGCGTCGCGGTCGGCACTGTGCAGGCGACGGTGTGCGACGGCGACCGCGACGGCGACGGACGCGCTGAGGTGGCGTGGGTCGTCGGCGCGGAGTTCCAGGGCCGCGGGTACGCGGTCGAGGCGGCGTCTGCGCTGGTGGCGTGGCTGCGGGAGCGGGGCGTGGCGGACATCCGCGCGCACATCCACCCCGGGCACGCGGCCTCGGCCCGGGTGGCCGAGCGGATCGGCCTGGCGCCGACCGGCGAACTCGACGACGAGGGCGAGCGGATCTGGCGCGCGCACGGTGCGCCGGAGCACGTGGTGGACGTGGTGGACGTGGTGGACGTGGACGAGGATTCCGAACGGACGGAGAAGACCCGGTGATCGAGCTGAAGACGCCGCAGGAGATCGACAAGATGGCGGTCACCGGGAGGTTCGTGGGCGAGACCCTGGCCGAGCTCGCCGAGCTGGCGCGCCCCGGGGTGAACCTGATGGACCTGGAGCAGCGTGCGCGCCGCCGCATCAAGGAGCGCGGCGCGGTCTCCTGCTACTGGGACTACGCGCCGTCCTTCGGCCGCGGCCCGTTCCGCAACGTCATCTGCCTGTCGGTGAACGACGCCGTCCTGCACGGCCTCCCGCACAAGTACACGCTGCGCGACGGCGACGTCCTGACCCTGGACTTCGCGGTCTCGATCGACGGCTGGGTCGCGGACTCGGCCCGGACCGTCATCGTCGGCACCGCGCGGCCCGAGGACGCCCGCCTGGTCGAGTCCACCGGCGTCGCCCTGGAGGCCGGCATCGCCGCCGCGCTCCCCGGCAACAAGCTCGGCGACATCAGCGCGGCCATCCAGGCCGTCGCCACGCAGTACGGCTACCCGGTCAACATGCAGTTCGGCGGCCACGGCCTCGGCCACACGATGCACGAGGACCCGCACGTGGCCAACGCCGGCCGCGCCGGCCGCGGTCTGGTCCTGCGCCCGGGCCTGACGCTGGCACTGGAGCCCTGGTGGTCCGCCACCTCGAACGAGATCTTCACCGACCCGGACGGCTGGACGCTCCGCTTCCAGGACGGCTCGCGCGGCTCGCACTCGGAGCACACCATCGCGATCACCGAGGACGGCGCGCGGGTGCTGACGCGGGTGGATTGAGCTCTCTATAGGGAAATCCCGAGCCTGCTGGCGGCCCTGGCGACGCACCGTTCGCCCGGGCCGCCATCTGTTTGCGCGGCCACGTGGTCGTGGCCGGCCGCTGCGCAGGCCTGACGGTCGACGAACGGAGCATGCCCGCTGTTGACACCGCGCCCACCCCGGCGGGACCATAGAACCGAACGTTCGGTCGGTTGAGAGGTGGGTGCCGTGACGGCCGAGGCCAGGACGCAAGACGTGCCCGAGCTCCAGGAGCGCTTCGACGGGCTGATCGCCGCCGACGAGCGGATCGAGCCGCGTGACTGGATGCCGGAGGCGTACCGCAAGACGCTGGTGCGGCAGATCGCGCAGCACGCGCATTCGGAGATCATCGGGATGCAGCCTGAGGGCAACTGGATCACCCGGGCGCCCTCGCTGCGGCGTAAGGCGATCCTGCTCGCCAAGGTGCAGGACGAGGCCGGGCACGGGCTCTACCTCTACGCGGCCGCCGAGACCCTCGGTGTGGACCGCGCCGACCTGCTCGACGCGCTGCACAACGGGCGTCAGAAGTACTCCTCGATCTTCAACTACCCGACGCTGACCTGGGCCGACATCGGCGCCGTCGGCTGGCTGGTGGACGGTGCGGCGATCATCAACCAGATCCCGCTCCAGCGCTGCTCCTACGGCCCCTACGCGCGGGCGATGGTGCGCATCTGCAAGGAGGAGTCCTTTCACCAGCGGCAGGGCTTCGAGCTGCTCCACGACCTGTCGCACGGCACGCCCGAGCAGCACGCGATGGCGCAGGACGCGCTGGACCGCTGGTGGTGGCCGTCGCTGATGATGTTCGGGCCGCCGGACGCCGAGTCCTCGCACTCCGCGCAGTCGATGGCGTGGCGGATCAAGCGGCACTCCAACGACGAGCTGCGGCAGCGCTTCGTCGACATCAGCGTGCCGCAGGCCGAGGCGCTGGGGCTGACCATCCCGGACCCGGACCTGCGATGGAACGAGGAGCGCGGGCACTACGACTTCGGCGTGATCGACTGGACGGAGTTCCAGGAGATCCTCGCCGGCAACGGTCCGTGCAACCGGCAGCGCGTCGCGACGCGCGTGCAGGCGCACGAGGACGGCGAGTGGGTCCGGCAGGCGGCGTTGGCATACGCCGCCAAGCACAGCGACGGCGAGAGGGATGTGGCGGCGGCATGAGTAGCGGTCTGCCTCTGTGGGAGGTCTTCATCCGCGGACGGCGTGGGCTGTCGCACCAGCACGTCGGGAGCGTGCACGCCTCGGATGCGGAGATGGCGCTGCGTAATGCGCGGGATCTCTATACGCGGCGCGGCGAGGGAGTCTCCATTTGGGTTGTACCGGCCGCTTCGGTGTCCGCGTCTTCGCCGGATGAGAAGGAGCCGTTCTTCGACCCGGCCGGCGACAAGGTGTACCGGCACCCGACCTTCTACCGGATTCCGGAGGGGGTGAAGAACCTGTGAGCGCCGTAGTGGACTCTGCGCTGGTCGGACAGTACGCGCTCCAGCTGGGCGACGACGCGCTGATCCTGTCCCACCGGCTGTCGGAGTGGTGCGCGCATTCTCCGGAGCTGGAGGAGGACGTCGCCCTGGCGAACCTCGCGCTGGACCTGCTGGGCCAGGCGCGGACGCTGCTGACGTACGCCGGTTCGCTGGAGGGCGCGGGGCGCTCGGAGGACGACTTGGCGTTCCTGCGCACGGAGCGGGACTTCCGCAATGTGCTGCTGGTGGAGCAGCCGAACGGCGACTTCGCGGTGACGATCGCGCGGCAGCTGTACTTCGCGACGTACCAGAGCGAGCTGTACGCGGCGCTGTGCGACTCGGCGGACCCGGAGCTGGCGGCGCTCGCCGCGAAGGCGGTGAAGGAGGTCGCGTACCACCGCGACCACGCCGTGCAGTGGACGCTGCGCCTCGGCGACGGGACCGAGGAGAGCCACCGCCGGATGCAGGCGGGGCTGGAGCGGCTGTGGCCGTACACGGCGGAGCTGTTCACGCCGGACCCGGTGACCGCGGAGCTGGTGGAGTCCGGCGTCGCGGTGGACCCGCGGACGCTGCGCCCCGCGTGGGAGGCGTCGGTGGCCGGCGTGATCGAGGCCGCGACGCTGACGATGCCGGCCGACGGCTGGCAGCCGCGCGGCGGGCGCGAGGGGCGGCACAGCGAGGGGTTCGGGCTGCTGCTGGGGGAGATGCAGGCGCTGCACCGGCAGTATCCCGGGGCGAAGTGGTAGGGACATGAGCGGCGCGGAGGTGGTGACGATGCTCGATCTGGCGGCGTTGGAGGCCGCCGCGTCGGCGGTGCCGGATCCTGAGCTGCCGGTGGTGACGCTGGGGGATCTGGGCATCGTGCGCGGCGTCTCGGTAGCCGACGACGGCGCGATCGAGGTGCGCATCACGCCCACGTTCGTGGGCTGCCCGGCGACGGAGGCCATCGCGGCGGATGTGCGCAGGGCGGTCGCGGCTCGCGCGCCGCATGCCGAAGTGCGCACGCGCATGGTCATGTCGCCCGCCTGGTCCACCGACTGGATCAGTGACGATGGCCGGCGCAAGCTCGCCGAGCACGGCATCGCTCCGCCGCATGCGGGCGCGCGGCAGGGCGGCGGGCCGGTCGCCGTGGCGATCGGGCGGCGGCCTGCCTCTCCTTCCCCCTCCCCCCACCCGCCCACCCAGATCCGCGCAGCCGGCATCGCCGCACGGCAAGCCTGCCCCCGCTGCGGCAGCTACGACACGCGCGAGCTCAGCGCGTTCGGCAGCACACCGTGCCAGTCCCTGCGCGCCTGCCGGGCGTGCGGGGAGCCGTTCGGGGCCATCAAGTCCCTGTAGACCGCATCCCTTGTGAGAACTCTGTGACCTTCCTTCCTGTCGTCGGCCTGGACCGGCTCACTGATGACGCCGTGCGCGTCGTGTTCGAGGTGCCCTCGGAGGAGCGGGACGGTTTCCGCTTCGTGCCGGGGCAGCACGTCACCGTGCGGGTGGCGCTCGACGGGGTCGAGGCTCGGCGGGCTTATTCGCTGTGCGCCGCGCCGTGCGGTGAGGACGTCGCGGCGCGGCTGAGTATCGCGGTCAAGGAGCTCGGCCCGGGCGGTTTCGGGGAGATCGCGGCGAGCAGGCTCGGGGTCGGGGACCTCGTGGAGGTGCTGCCGCCGGCGGGGCGTTTCGTCTTGCAGGAGGGGCCCGAGCACGTCGGTATCGTCGCCGGGAGCGGGGTGACGCCGGTCCTGTCCATGGCCGAGGTCGCGCTGGCTCGCGGAGATCGCTTCACTCTGATTTACGGCAACCGTACTACCGCTTCTGTCATGTTCCTGGAGGAGCTCGCCGACCTCAAGGACCGCTACGCCGAACGGCTGATGGTGCTGCACGTCCTGTCCCGCGAGCCGCGCGAGGCGCCGCTGCTGACCGGCCGCATCGACGCCGAG
>Ga0207694_10003369_pt1 | contig 12726 bp, 10 predicted proteins | sample KBSC34metaG_FD_184353 | JGI IMG/M metagenome (GOLD analysis project Ga0207694, IMG submission 184353) | Corn rhizosphere microbial communities from Kellogg Biological Station, Michigan, USA - KBS C3-4 metaG (SPAdes) (version 2) | ecosystem: Host-associated > Plants > Roots > Rhizosphere > Soil...
GCTAGCGGCCCTCGGGCAGACTTGGATGCCTTCCCCGTCGATTTTTTGGCGGTTGTTTTCTTGGCGGAAGACTTGCCTTTGGGAGCAGGGGTCGCCGCCCACACCGCCAGCGCGGTGCTCAACGCCAGAATGACGACGATCGCTTTCGAGCGCAAAATGCTAGCGCCCCGGAAGGATTCCCGACAAGTAGAGGCCTTGCGGTCCATCCGCCGCCGGCCGCGTTTGCACAGCGGCTGGGACACGGGTGCCACGCCCCGCGCGCGGAGCTGCCGCCGCCGGTGGCGGATTCACGCCCTTCAAAACGTGGAACGCTACCGCATCGCCCGGCTTGAGCTTCTCCTGAACCTTGCGAATATCGTCAAGCGAGTTCACCGGCTGGCGGTTGATCGCATCGATCACGTCGCCATTCTGAATGCCGATCTCCTCGGCGAAGGAGTCCTGCTCCACCAGCGTCACCATGACGCCGCGCCGGGCGTCGACGCTGTCGCGCTCTTGTTCCGTCAGAGGACGAGGTCGGAAGCCGAACTTTACTTCGGTGGGAATCTCGACTTTGCTGGTGATGGTTTCAAGCGGCTTGCCACCGCCCACGATGTCGGGACGGTCTTTGTAGAGTTCGCTGCGATCGGCAACGGTGACCTTGACCGTAACCTGCTTCCCGTCGCGGTCGACGCTCAGCGAAGCCGTGCCGCCCACCGGGGTATCGGCGACATGCGAGATGAGATCGTCGCCATCCTTCACCGCCGTTCCGTTCACGGCGACGATGATGTCGCCAGCACGCAATCCGCCCTTATCAGCGGGACCGCCCTTGGTGATGGCCTCGACGATGGCGCCATGGTCGACGCCCAACGCTTTCAGCGTGACTTCGGGCTCTATGCTGCGATCCAGGCTCACGCCGATGGAACCGCGGGTTACCCGGCCGAGCCGGATGATATCGTTATACGCGCGGGCGACCATATTCACCGGCAGTGCGAATCCGACACCTTCGGAGCCACGCCCGCTGGTGGCGATCATGGTATTCACGCCGATCACCTCGCCCCGGATGTTCAGCAGCGGACCGCCGCTGTTGCCCGGATTGATGGCCGCGTCGGTCTGAATGAAATGCTGGAACGTGCGTGCGCCGAGTTGCGCGGGACTGCGTCCAATCGCGCTCACGATCCCCGCGGTTACGGTCGCTTCGAGGCCGAACGGCGATCCGATGGCCACGGCCCAATCGCCCACTTGCACCGAATCGGAATTGGCGATCGTTACCGGCTGCAACGGTCGGCCCGTATCGATCTTGATCACCGCCAAATCCGTCTCGTAGTCCGTCCCAATCAGGCGCCCGCGGTAGTCCGCCGGATCTCCATGCAGGCGCACGCGAATCTTGGTGGCGTTCTCCACCACGTGATTGTTGGTGACGATGTAGCCGTTCTTGTCGACGAGAAAGCCGCTGCCGGAAGCCTGGCGCTTGGGCGATTCACCAGCATCGGGCCCGTCGTTGCCACCGCCATTCGGACCAAAGAACCGCTTGAAAAAGTCGGGCACTTCATCGCTGTTGTCATCGGGAGCCTGGCCGCGGGCCGCGCTCTTCTCCGCAGGCGCCACGTCCACCGTGATGTTCACCACGCTCGGCTCCAGCTTCTTGGCCAGCGCGGTGAAATCGTTCCCCAGCGCCGATAGTCTCGGCACGGTCAAGGGCGTCGCATCGGGAGCGGCGTTCTGATCGCGGGCCGCGTTCACCTGAGTGTTGATCAACGTCCCGATCAGGATGCCCACCGAAAGAGTGAACAGCATCAAGGCCATGGACATCAATTTTTGCTGGCGCATTTTTTCGAACAGCTTCATGGCGAATCTCTTTCTCCCTGGGCCTGAGTCTGTGTGCAGGGCCTGTACTGGGCTATCGTTACCGGCGTCGCTTTCCATTATACGGGCCGCAAGCGCATGGACGCGACCCGGGGCCCACGGGTTCCGCTCGATATTCGTGGCAGCGGTCTACTCAGCCAATAGCAGCCCACAGAGGGCTAATAGAATCCGGCGCAAGCCCAGCTCGCGGCTCTCCGGATGGAACCACTCCGCAGTCGTGTGCGCACCGCCGCCCTGCCCCCCCGCGCCGATGGACACCGCCGGAATTCCCAGCGACAAAGGGATGTTGGCATCGGTGGAAGAACAATCCAGCCGGCTGCGGATGCCCAGGAACGCATCCACTGCCAAAAGGCAGTTGAGAATCGGCGCGCCTTCTCGCAATTCGCCTCCCGGACGCGAACCGATTTCTTTCAAACGCGCCGTGACCCGGCCGCCGGTAGCTCGAGCATTTTCGCTATCCGCGGCTTGCGCCACGCAGGCGGTCAGCAGCGAAACCATCTCATCGATCTTCTCCGGCTTTTCGGATCGCAGGTCCACCTTGGCGCGCGCTTCCGTGGGGATGCAATTGATGCTGGTCCCGCCCTGGATCAATCCGAAATTGAAAGAGGACGGGGTGCGGGCTCGTGAGGCGCGCCCACCGCGAAATCGGCGGAAGTGAATTCCGCAATCACTCGGCTGAGCGCGTGCACCGGATTGCCCGCGCCGTAGTCGCTCCAGCTATGCCCACCCGGGCCGGTGACGGCCACTTCAAAGCGCCGACTGGCCAGGGCCCGGCAGGTGATGTGATCGGTGTTGGGTCCGTCCAGAACCAGGAAGGCCTTGGGCCGGGAACCGTTCGACTCGCGGCACAGGTAGCGCATGCCGCTCAGGTTGCCCTCCCCTTCCTCACCCACGTTGGCGATCAGGAGGGGTGCCAGAGGCGTATCCGGCAAGGGTGGTGCTGCGTTCCAGGCCGCGGCCAGCGCGAGAAGGGCAGCCAGACCGGCGCCGTTGTCGGAAACACCAGGTCCCATGAGCCGGCCATCACTGGAAAGCTTGATTTCCTCAGGAGATCTGGGCGCGAGTACGGTATCCAGATGCGCGGTAACCGCCACCGTCGCGTTGTCGCGCCGGCCGGGTAGCCCGGCAATCACGTTTCCCGAACGATCCACGTGGGATTCCCAACCCAAGTCCTGAAAGCGCTCAGCCATATACTCAGCGCGTTTTTGCTCCAGGAAGGTCGGCGCGGGAACCCGGCACAGCTTGAGGTGTTGCTCGTTGATCCAGGCCCGCTCGCGGCGGAACCAGTCGAGGGCCACGCGCAGCTCCGGTGCACGGGCAAGATCAGCGATCGAACCGGCTAACAGCGGCATTCAGGATTCTTAGCTCTTAGTCTACCGTGACGGCAGGAGTGTACGGCTCAGATTTTCTGATTGGGATAGCGCGCCCGCATCCATGCCACGAATTCTTCCGGTGCCGGCATGGTCGAGAGGCGCCCCTGGCGGACCAAAGCCCAATCCTTGAACCGGCCGCTTTCTTTCACCTCAGCGAGCGAAGTGGGGGGATCCAGCCGGCTCAGAAACGTCATATCCACAACGGCAGATTTGGGATTCTTAGGATCCGGCCTCCCGGCCGAACGGACCGCAGCTAACCCCACGATTCCTGTAACGCCGGCCGCCGAATTGCCTCTAGAGTGGTAGATGAACACTCGATCACCCGACTGCATGGCGCGGATAGCCCGTACTGCCTGCGGATTCGTCACACCGTCCCAAATGGTCTGTTTTTCCCGTTCCAGATCGCCGATAGAGTAAGTGTCGGGGTCGGTCTTGGCTAAGTAGTAGGTCATGGGTGGATTACTATCAGGCTTAAAGTTCCGGTACGGTGGTTACTGGACACGTTCCAACCCCCGGAGTCTAATCGAATGGTACCAGTAAAGTCTGGCGCGGCCCAATGATAAAGGTTTACAATAAAAAGTACTTATCGGCGACGCTGGAGGAGGCGCGCATGGCAACCGCCAAGATCAATATTCCTTTTGTATTGCTAGCCCTAGCGTGTATTCCTGCCTGGGGTCAGTCCGGAAAAAACGCCCCTCCCGCGATCCCTCAGGCGGTGGATGCTCCCCGCGTGACCGCTTCGGGAACCGAGACCGTAGCCCTGCCGGTAGACCCACACACTTATCAGATTGGACCCGAAGACATTTTAAAGATCGAAGTGTATCGCGAAGATCAGTTGTCCCGGATGGTGAACGTCCGGCCCGATGGCAAGATAACGTTGTTGCTGATCGGCGACGTCCAGGCAGCAGGCTTGACCCCCGAGCGGCTGACCGCCCAGATTAAGGAAGCCTATTCCCAATCCCTCGTCAATCCGGAGGTCACTGTTTCGGTCATGGGGGTGAACAGCAAGGCCTTCGTCATCACGGGGAAGGTCAACCGCGGCGGGAAGTTCCCCTTAGTGACGCCTATCCGCGTTTTCGACGCGCTGGGCCTGACGGGAGGGTTTCAGGACTTTGCGGATACCAAGAAAATCACCATCGTGCGCGGTGGCGACCGCCTGTATTTCAACTACAAGGATTTCGTAAAGGGCAAGAAGGACGCAGTGGATCAGAACATCTGGCTGGAGAACGGCGACACCATCTTGGTGAAATAGCCACCCCAAGGACTCCCTAGCATGCAACCATCAGAGAATTTCACCGTACCGCGACGAGCTCTGGACGTCGAGGATTTCATCGACATCCTGCGACGCCACAAAGGCTGGATCTTTGGGCCTTTTCTGTTGACGCTGGTGGCGAGCGTAGTGGGAGTTTACCTTTGGCCTGACAGCTACGATTCTGTCGCCGTGGTCAAGATCGTTCCGCAGCAGGTGTCGCAGAACATGGTCCAGTCGTCGATCACCAACGATCTGGCCGACCGGATCAATTCGATGGCTACCACGGTGCTCAGCCGTAACGTTCTCATCAATATCATCAATAATTTCGATCTCTACAAGAGCGAGCGCAAGCGGCTGCCCATGGAGGATGTAGTCGATAACGTGATGAAAAGCAACATTCACATTATCCCCATGATGGCTGGGGCAGGCGCCAAGACGGTCCCGGCTTTCACCGTCCAGTTTACTTATTCGGACCGGATACTGGCGCAAAAGGTAGTTCAGGACGTGGTGGGCCGTTTCATTGCCGAGAACCAGTCCAACCGCTCCAATGTCACCACCGAAACCGGTCAGTTCTTTAAGGACGAGGCCGACCGGGCAAGAAAGGAACTGGAAGAGCTGGAGAATAAAATCTCTCAGTACCGCATTCAGAACAACGGACGCCTACCCGAGCAAACCGACGTGAACTACCGGAACCTGCAGACGCTCCAGACCAATTATCAAAATCTCGCCAATTCAAAAAATCGGGCTGAACTGGACAAGCTCTCGCTGGAAACGAATCTGCAGATAGAGAACGCTCATAAGGCGGAACTGACCAGGGAAGTGCCGCAGAGCGGCCCCACGGTCATGAAGAGCGAGCGAATGCAGGAACTCGAGCGCCAAGTTCGAACCCTGGAGGATGCGCTCGCCTCCGCTCGCCAGAGATTCAAGGACACGTATCCGGACGTGCAGAGTCTTAAGAGTCGTCTGGAACTGGCGAAGCAGCAGAAGGCGGATCTTCAGAAGGAAGAATCCGAAGCCAAGACGCCCGCCGTGGTGGCTGCCTCACCAGTGAACCGGCAGTTGCAAATGCAAGTGGTCGACGTGAACGGAAACATACAACGTCTGGAATCCGCCATCCAGCAGAGGGTCCTGGAAGTCGCGAGCCTGGACGCGCAGATCAAACAGACGCAGGATTCAATCAACAAGCTGGAGACGCAGATCAGCTCGGCGCCACTGGGACAGCAGCAATACGACGATCTGCTGCGCCAGCGGGATATTGCCAGCAAGAAGTATGTCGATCTGGATGCGCGTTTGAGCACGGCAGAGATCTCTAAGAACCTGGAATACCGCGGGCAAGGTGAACGGCTGGATTTGCTGGACGCAGCCTCGCTGCCGCAGTCTCCCACTGAGCCTAAGCGGCCGATGGTCATCGCAGTCGGCGCGGGACTCGGACTGCTGCTCGGCATAGTCATGGCAGCCGCGCGCGAAATGAAAGACACGTCACTTAAAAACTTGAAAGACGTGCGTGCATACACTCAAATGGCAATTTTGGGAAGTGTTCCACTGCTGGAGAACGATTTCGTCGTCCGCCGCCGCAGGCGTATCGCCTGGCTGGGATGGACCACCGCATGTTTGATGGCGGCGGTAACGATGGCTGGATCGGTAGCTTTTTACTACTACAAGCAGTCGGTATAGGCATTCGGAGGATAACTTAGAATGAGTCGAGTTCATGATGCGCTCCGCCGCGCGGAAAAAAGCGGGGAACTGGCTCCGCCGGTGGCCCAATCCAACCCGGTGGTCCACCCCAGCGGCGAAACCCGGCCTCCCTTAACTACGCCTCCCCCCGGCGTCGAAATGGGAGCGAATCTGGCCGGCTTACTGGAACTGGTGGAAGAAGTTCCTTTTCGCACCGCTACCGATTCCCTGCTGATTGACGCCACTCGCCCGCACCAAGCTCCGATGGAAGAATTCCGCACGTTGCGGACCCGGCTCAATCACATGCAGAGCCTCCAACCCATCCACACCGTGGTGGTCACCAGCGCTTCGCCCGCTGAAGGGAAATCCCTGACTGCGGCGAACCTGGCGTTGGCCGAGGCGCATCTGGCGGGCAACACCACACTGCTCGCCGATTTCGATTTCCGCCGCCCGCTCATCCACACCATGTTCGGAATCGATCGCGGCCCGGGGATCACGGATTACCTGCTTGGACAAGCTCCGCTGCACAAGGTGATCAAGCGGCTCGCCGGAACCAACCTGTACATCATGCCGGCCGGACAAGCGGTGATCAATCCGCTCGAATTGCTGAACCTGCGCGAAGTCAAGCACCTGATGGACCGGCTGCCATCGCTGTTTCAGTGGGTGATCATGGACAGCCCGCCGCTGCTGTTCGCCGCCGACGCCAATTTGCTGGGCACGTTGAGCGACGGGACCCTGTTGGTCGTGCGCATCGGGCACACCACCATCGATTCGGTAACGCGCGCCGTGCAATCGCTATGCAACAACAACGTTCTCGGGATTGTTGTGAACGGTGCGCGCCGCGGAGAATTGTACAGCAAGTACACCTACTATCACTCCTACTACACGCCCAAGGACGAAGACGAGGGCGAGGCCGACGCGGAAGACCAGCCGGAACTGGCGGCCGTCGGCGCGGTGGAAGAATCGAAGAAATAACAACCTGCTCAGGCGCTCGCAAAGGGGCAGGTTTTCCGCAGCGGGCATGCTTCGCAGCGCGGGGCTGACCGCCGGCATACGTCCTGGCCGTGCCGTTTGAGCAGCTGGTGCGCTGCGATTAACGGCGGACATTCCTTTCCCAATTCAGCCTGCAACGCTTCCCGCGCACCTCGATACATGGCTGAGTAGTTTTGGTGCTCCGGGACCAAGCCCAGACGCACCAGCACCCGAAGGCCGTTCGATTCGGGCGCCAAGCTCGGGACCGTTCCCGTGAACAGAAGGATCTTCTCCGCCCCAGGCTCGCCGATCACGGGAAATTTCTGAAGCGCCTTACGCGCCTGGATCGGATCGAGCGCCAGCACGCGCCGCAGATTTCCGCCGAACATATCGCGAACCAGGCGGGCGCTTTCCTGAATCCGCCGCGCGCGCAGTTCCGGAAAGATTCCACCCATCGCCGTGATTTCGGCGAGTTGTTCCAGCGAAGCCGTCAGCAAGTCCGCGGGACGCGTGCCAAGTCGCTTCTTCAGCTCCCGGAAAGCCTTCTCGCGCCTGTCATCGGAGACCAGGTAGGCGATATTCTCGTAAAGAATCAATTCAAACGGATCGCGACTGGCGGGCGGCGAGGGCGGGCCGTAATGATGTTCGAGTTGTTCGACAGCTTTCCAGAAACTCAGGCGCACTTTAGTACAAGAGCCGAGTTCTTGCTGCCGAAGGCGATGCAGTTTGCCACCGCATATTCGATCCCCACACGGCGGCCCGTCTCCGGTACGTAGTCCAGATCGCACTCGGGATCGGGAACTTCGACATTATTTGTGGGAGGCAGCACGCCGTCGCGCATGGCGAGCAAAGTGGCGGCCACGCCGGCTGCGCCGCAGGCGCCCTGAGGATGACCGATCAGGCTTTTGAGCGACGATCCCGGCAAACGATAGGCGTGCTCGCCGAACGCCAGCTTCACGGCGCGGGTTTCGATGCGATCGTTAAGTTCCGTGCCGGTGCCGTGGTAGTTGAGATAGCCGACTGCTTCGGCCGGCACTCCGGCCTGTTCCAGCGCGAGAGAGATCGCGCGCGCCGGTTCTTCGCCGCATTCTTCCAGACGCACGCGGTGATACGCTTCACAAGTGGAACCATAGCCCGCGATCTCGCCTAAAATCGACGCGCCGCGAGCCAGCGCTTTTTCCCGCTCTTCCAGCACGAAGAACCAGGCGCCTTCGGCGATGACGAATCCGCCGCGATCGCGCGAGAAGGGCCGGGAGGCGCGCTCGGGCTGATCGTTCCACGTCTGCGACATGATGCGCATGGCGATAAATCCGCGCATGATCAGCGGCGCTATGGGCGCGTCCACGCCGCCGGCCACGATCGTGTCGAGGCCGCCCGCTCGTATCATTTGCGACGCGTAGCCCAGGGCATCGGTGGAAGACGTGCATCCGGTGGTGATGACATGGCTCAGCCCGCGCAGCCCGAAACGCATGGAGATTTCGCTGGCCAGGGTGCCCATGGTGGAAGTGGGAACCACATACACGCTGCACTGCCGCCAGTTGCCGGAATGGTACAGACGATATTGCTCCTCGGTAAATTCGACGCTCCCGCCGCCCGACCCGACCACCACTCCGATTCCGCGAAGTTGCTCGCGGCTCATCGCGGCTGTGTCCAGGCCCGCCCACTGTAGCGCTTCCGTCACGGCGGCAACAGCCAGAGGGGTGGCGCGAGAGACGTGCGGACGGTCCTTGGCCGTCACGTAATCTTCTTCGCGGAAATCCTTAACCTCACCCGCAACACGGACAGCCAGACCGGTTGTATCGAAGCGGGTGATGGGCCCCACACCGCTGATACCCTTACGTGTCGCGCACCAGAACGCCTCGGTTCCGATCCCGTTGGGGCTCACGGCGCCTATTCCAGTGATGACCACGCGACGTTCCATAAGAGTTGTCCGCGTCGCGGAGAAGCCGCAGGGGACTCTGTTAGTATAAGAGGGTTCCTAACGTGCAAGGGAACGTCGTGCAGGGGAGAATCCATTAGTGGGAAACGAATCGGGCCGTGCCGCGCCCGCTCAGCGGGATCAAAGCTGGCGTCATCGGCGGAATGTGAACGGCTGGTTCTCCTGGGAACGCTAACCGGTCTCATTATGTTACGGTCTGGCAGACGCTTTGCTATGGGGAAAAATAGCGCGGCAAGAGGCGCAAAGGAAGCCGGATGGGGTAGAATGACAGTTTATCCAGCCGTCGAGTCCTCTGGGGCGCGAAACTTACGCGAAACCCGGTTTGGCGGCGGAACGTCCAAAAAAATCAGGCGCAGAGTGGAAAGGAACCCGGTCTAGATGCAGTTTCCCAGGCCTCGAGGCCTGCGCGTGCCCATTTCCAAGGCGCCGGCAGCGTCCAAGGTGCCAGCGGCGCTGTTTGGCCTGTTGGTAGCAATTCCCCTTTTCGGCCAGCAACAGCCTGCGCCGCAGCAACCCAAGCCTCCGAATCCGTTCGAGCAGGTTCCGCAAGCCCAGGAGCCGGCGCCGCCCAAACCGGAACCCGCCAAGCCCGCGACGCCCGGGCCGGCTGCACCCAGCACAACGGCAGATCGCCCTCCGAGCGATACCATCGAATCCATTAACTTTCAGGGCGCGCGCAAGGTGCCCCAAGACACACTGCGCGCCATGATCTTCAGCAAGCGTGGCGACGCCTACGACGCCGAGTCCCTGCACCGCGATTTGGTTACTTTGTGGAACAGCGCCCGCTTCGACAACATCGAATGGACCCGCGAGGCGGGCCAAACCGGCTGGATCATCACGTTCAAAGTCCAGGAGCGGCCGGTGGTTCGCACCATTAAGTACGACGGACTGAAATCCATCACTACATCCGAAGTCCTGGACCGATTCAAGGAACGGCGCGTCAGTCTAACGCCGGAATCGACCTATGACCGGAACAAGGTCCAGCGCGCTCAGATCGTCTTGCAGGACTACCTGGCGGAGCGCGGCCGGCAGTTCGCCACCGTGATGCCGGAACTGCAACCATTTCCTCCCTCCTCCCTGAACATCGTGTTCAAGGTGGACGAGGGACCAAAGGTAAAGGTCGGCGACATTAAGTTCGAAGGCAACACGGTCTTCAGCAACCTTCTAGTACGGCGGGCCATGAGAAATCTGCGGCCGTTCGGCATCCCGTATTCGAGAGTGGCGGAAAACATCTTCAGCCGAACCTATGACTCCACGAAGCTGGAGGAAGACGAAGGGCGAATCGTCCAGTTCTACCAAGCGCAAGGCTATTTTACGGCCCGCGTGACGGGTCAGTCGGTCAATATCGTGGACGTCGGAGGCGGTAAGTTCCGCCTGCCCCTGATCAAGCCAAACCGGCCCGGCAAGAACGCCAACATCTCGATCAGCATCGAGGAAGGCCGCCTGTATCATCTCAACACCATCAGTTTTGTGGGAGTGAAGTTGTTCCGCACGCCCGAAGAGCTGTTTCCCCAGATCTTCCGCATGAAGCAGGGCGACCCGTTCTCGACCGAACGGCTGCAGAAGGGCTTTGAAGAGCTGCGTAAGCTGTATGGCAGATTCGGCTACATCAACTTCCTGGTGGAGCCCGAGCCCGAGCCGATCCCCGGCACCGATAAGATCAACCTGACGCTGCGCTTCGATGAAGGCAACCAGTTCTTCGTACGCCGCATCGATTTCTCCGGGAACACCACCACCCGCGACAAAGTCATTCGCCGCGAGCTTTTGATCGACGAGGGCGACCCCTATAACACGGACCTGTGGCGATTGAGCATCCTGCGCCTGAACCAGCTGGGGTATTTCGAGACGCTGAAGGAAGACTCGTCCGTCGATATGAAGACGGATAACAACAACCACACGGTCGACCTGACGCTCAAGGTGCGCGAACGCGGCAAGAACACGATTCAGTTCAGCGGCGGCATTTCGGCCATCTCCGGCAGCTTCGTCGGGTTCTCGTACTCCACGAACAACTTCCTGGGCTTGGGCGAGACTTTGAGTCTATCGAGCCAGCTGGGAACGCGAACTACCGACGTGAGTTTCGGATTCACCGAGCCTTACTTCCTGGACCGGCCCATGCAGGTTGGATTCACGGTGTTCATGAGCCGCTTCAATTTCGACCAGGCCCGCGAGGCCTCGGTTCTAGCCGGCGCCAATCTGATCCCGCTGTATAACCAACTGGGCACGCAGAATCTGCTCAACTACGTGTCGAATACCAAGGGATTCACCACGTTCCTCAACTACCCGCTCAAGCGAAGTTTCCAGCGCTTGGGCATCAGTTTCGGATACAGCATTCAGAATGTGCGGACGCTGACCGACGCGGCGGCTCAGTATTACGACTACATCAATTTCCTTCACATCAACGGACCGGACCAGAATTCGCTGGAAGGGATTCGCACCTCGAGCATTACCCCGACCTACAGTTACAATTCCGTAAACAATCCCCTCACGCCGACGGCCGGCACGGGCTTTCAGGCATCGCTGCAGTTCGCGGGCAGCATTCTGGGCGGCAACGTGAATCAAATCGAACCAGTGCTCGATTTCCGGCACTTCCGCAAGGGTTTCAAGCCGGGCCACGTGATCGCGATGCACGTCTCGGCGAAATATGTCACCGGGTACGGCGGCAAAGTTGCGCCTCCGTTCAATCGTTTCTATATGGGCGGCGAAAACGATGTGCGCGGGTTCGATCTGTGGGGCGCGGGTCCCTGGGCTTACGTTCCGAATTCAGCGCCTGTGAATATTCTGAATACGGATGGCACACCGCGGCAGCAAAAGTTCATCGATCCCACGACGGGAGTGGTCAGCCTTCAGAATGCATCGCAGACCATCCCGACGTATCAACTGGTGTTTCCCGGCGGCGACACCAACATCGTCGCGAACTTCGAATACCGAATCCCGATTGTTGGACAAACCGTCAGTCTGGTTCCCTTCTTCGACGCGGGCATGAACCGCATATCGAACAAGAGCCAGTTGAAGCTGAATCCTGGCCGTATCACCGATCTGAACGGCCAATTTCCCGAAGCGGCCTTCGGCGACTCAGCCGTGATTGCGCCGGGAACCCAGATTATCCGGACTTCCGTTGGGTTGGAGCTGCAAGTATTGATGCCGGTGTTCAACCAGCCGTTCCGGATCTACTGGGCTTTCAACCCGACCAGGGTCTACGAGTATCTGCAACCCCCGATTGTGGCGGATCGAAGCTATTTCCCGAATGCGGCGTCATTCACCAACTCGATTCTCACGTTCGGGCAGCCGTCGCCGCTGTTCGAGAGACGGTCCCAATTCCGCTTCACCATCGGCCGGACGTTCTAAGCCACATGCTAGGATGTTAAAAAAGGCAAGCCAACACGTTAAAAATGAGGAGTTCTCTTGTGAATAAGTACTCACTGATCGGTCTGGTTTGGGCCTCTGCCACGCTCATGGCGCAAACGCCGGCGGCAGTCCCCACCAAGATTTGCGTGGTCAACTTGCAGAGCGCCATGCTCAGCACCAAAGATGGGCAGGCCGCCGCGGATGAGTTTCGAACCAAGTTTTCCGAGCCTGAGGAGAAAAAGCTCCAGGCGAAGCAGGCCGAAATCACCGATCTGAGCGACAAGCTCCAGCGTGGCGCCAATACCATGTCGCAGACCGCCCAGGACGAC
>Ga0207694_10003370_pt1 | contig 12725 bp, 10 predicted proteins | sample KBSC34metaG_FD_184353 | JGI IMG/M metagenome (GOLD analysis project Ga0207694, IMG submission 184353) | Corn rhizosphere microbial communities from Kellogg Biological Station, Michigan, USA - KBS C3-4 metaG (SPAdes) (version 2) | ecosystem: Host-associated > Plants > Roots > Rhizosphere > Soil...
CCGGCTCGCGCACTTCCATCTCGAGGATTGAATGCATGAAGGGCTGTAGAGAAGCCTGAGCCTGCGTTTGACTGACACCCGGCTTCAGCCGCCCGAACGCATTCACCCAGCGAGTCCGGCGATTCGCGAGGAACGTCTTATTGAAGGGAAGTACGTCGGGCTGCATCATGATCGGAACGAACATTTGCGCGGCATTGGCGAGATCGATGCCGTAGAACTCGGGTTGCGCGACGCCGACGATGGTCATCGGGATATTGTTCACCAGGACGCTCTTCCCCAGAACCTTGGGATCCCTTGCGAAGTGCGTTTCCCAAAAGCTGTAGCTCAGGACCACGATCGGATGGCCGCTAGGGGTCTTGTCGTCGTCGGGCGTAAAGGTTCGTCCCATGGCGGCTCCCACGCCCAAGGTAGGGAAATAAGTGCCCGAGACCAACTCGGCTTGAACCCGGTCGGTAGCGCCGTCGGCGGTGAAGCTGCCGTTGAAGGAAAAGCGGGCGAACATCGCCGAGAATACTTCGTTGTGGTCCTGGAAATCCCGGTACATGGGATATGACACGGCATTCGGGCCCCAGTTACCTCCGTAATGCTGGCCGCGCATGACGAAGAGCACCAGCTCCTTGGGATTCTTGACCGGCAGTAACCGCAGGAGAACCTGATCCAGCAGGCTGAAAATGGCGGTGTTCGCGCCAATGCCCAGAGCCAGGGAGAGCACGGCCACAGTCGCGAACATAGGAGCTTTGTAGAGCGAACGGAAGGCGTACCGGATGTCGGCCCAGAGGTTACTCATCGAATAGGAATACTGGGCTGCCAGGATTTGGTTTCCCAAAAAAACGCGAAAAAATGAAACGATAGTAAGCGGCATGGCAAAGCGAACACTACTTGCAGTGCTGGTCGTACTGGTCGTGGCCCTGCTAGGGTCCTCTACCGCGATCGGCTTCTTTCAAGGCTCTGCACCGGAACAAGAAACCGCCTGGGTCTGTCCGATGCATCCCGATTACACGATGGACGCCACCGGCAAGTGTCCTCGCTGCGGGATGGATCTGGTTCGCGCCGCGCCTTTCGATGTTCGCGATTACAACTTCGATTTCCGTACCGAACCCGCCGTGGTGAAGCCCGGCCAGAAATTCCAGATGCGGTTCAAGATCTTTCATCCCGGCACCGGCGAACAGGTCAAGAAGTTCGAGGTGGTCCACGAGAAGCAATATCACCTATTCGTGATCAGCCAGGACATGGAGTATTTTCAGCACATCCATCCGGAAGAGGGGCCCGACGGCACCTGGACCATCGACGTGACGCTTCCCAAGCCCGGCTATTACAAGATCCTGTCCGATTTCATGCCCAGCGGCGGAGCGCCGCAATTTATCGCGCGGCCGCTGGTTACCGCGGGTTATTCGGGCGATCTGGAATCCGGCAGCGCTCACCTGGTTCCCGATACGAAGCTCTCGAAAGCCGTCGACGATATCACGGCGACCGTCGTCTACGATCCGCAGACTTGTATCGTCGGCCTATACTGCCATCTCAACTACCACCTGACTGATACCGCCACCGGCCGTCCGATTACTGATCTGCAGACGTACCTCGGCGCGTTCGGCCACACGCTGATCATGAGCGAAGACATGGTGGATTACGTGCATTCCCATCCGCTGGATATCCTGGCGATGCCGGATGACGATGGCGGCCCGCCGGTGTTCCTGATCCCGCCGGGAGCCGACCTCGAGAAGCTGCGGGGCGGACCGGATGTGACGTTCGAAGGTCTGATGCCGAAGCCCGGCAATTATCGCGCCTGGACGCAATTCCGCCGGAATGACAAGGTCCACACGTTTGCATTCACGTTCAAGGTGATGGAACCGTGAGAAGATTGGTCGCGATTTTGATTGCTTTCACGGCGGTTGGACTTTCTCACGAGACGCTGACGACCACCGTTCTGTTCGATCGCGAAATCGTGCGGATCCTCGATAAGCATTGCGTGATGTGCCACACCGAGAATGGTCCGTCGTTTCCGCTGATGACTTATGAGCAGACTTGGCTCCAGAAGCGACCGATCCGCGCGGATGTGATCGCTCGTCACATGCCGCCGTGGGCTGCGGTTTCCGGATACGGCCAGTTCGCCAACGAAAATAGCCTTACGCTGCGCGAGACGCAGTTCATCATCTCCTGGGTGGAGGGTCTTGGTCCTCGCAACGCGGGAACCATTTTCACGAACACGGCGACTCCAGGCGCGGCACGGCCCAAAGATGTGCAGGCGCATACGGATTTTGGGACGTGGCAGTTGGGTGAGCCGCAGTTGAAGCGGCAGCTGCCCGCGAACACCATCGAGCGACAGGCCGACGTTGTGAAACGCACGGTGATCGATCTCGGACTTACTTCGGAGCGCCGCCTACGCGCGCTGGAATTTATGCCTAGCGATCGTCGCGTGGTCCGTGCGGCGTTTTTCACGGTTCAGGAAACGGGTCAGTGGATCGGTAGCTGGACTCCTTGGTACGGATTCTTGAGCCTCCCGAAGGGCACGGCGTACCGGCTGCCAGCGGGTTCGCATGTTGTCGCCGAGATCCACTATCGCGGGGTCAAGGAACGCGTCGCTGAGCGCGGGACGTTGGGCTTATTTTTCGCCGATCAGCCGACGGATTTGGTCTCCGATGTGGTTCTCGAAAAGAAGACTCGTCTGGATGCGGATACGTTTGTCGTCGCTTTGCGGCCGGAAATTCAAGCTGGCGTGAAATCGATTGAAGTATCCGCGCGCAAGCCCGACGGCGGAACAGAAGTATTACTCTTCGCGAAGGACATCCCACTCGACTGGCCGACACCCTACATCCTCAAGGAGCCAGTGCGGCTTCCTCGACGTACGATGCTCACCGTTACCGGAACGGCCCGTGCGACCGTCAGCGTCTATCGAGCGCGCAAATGAAGTTCTTCCAGCTCTTCGAGGGTGCGCGGCCAATCCTTCCCGAGCAGGCGGCTCAGAGCTCGATCGGCTAGAAGGTGTCCCCCGGTCTGGCAGACGGCGCAATAGTTGGTCTCATTCGACGCGTAGCGGATACGCTGGATCTTGGCGCCGCAGCGCGGGCAGGGGAGTCCGTAGCGGCCATGCGCGGCCATCTCTGGGCGAAATGCCGTCACTTTCTCCGGAAATCCGCCGGCGGCCTCGCTGCGAAGACGTTCGATCCATTCCTGTAATACCCCTTGTGTGGCAGCATGAAGCGTCGCGATTTCGTCGGCCGTCAATCGCGATGTCAGCGTGATGGGCGATAGCCGGGCGCGATGCAGAATCTCGTCCGAATACGCATTGCCGATGCCGCTGAAGACACGCGGATCGGTCAGGGCGCGTTTCAGCGTGTGGTTGCCGACGGTCAGGCCGCGCGCGAATTGATCGACCGATGCCGTCATCACATCCATGCCACCAGGATCGAGCGCGGCCAGTCCCGCCTCGCCCGCGGCCATGTGCAAGGACGCGCGCTTTTGCGACCCAGCCTCGGTCAGGGTGAGGCACCCGTTGTCGAATACGAAAGCTGCCAGGGTACGACGTCCGTCCGCTTTCTTCACGCGCTCACTCCAGTGCAAGCGCCCGGCGATCATTAGGTGCAGCACCAGCCACACATCGTTATCGAATCCAATCGCAATGCGTTTGCCGACACGCCGGATCGATGAGACCTTGTGCCCCAGGCAGTCGCTCACCGGCGGTTCGATCGTGCGCACAAGAAAGACGCTGGCGATTTGAGCTTGCACGAGTGTGTGCCCCAAGATCCGCTGGTCCAGTGCGTCGATGTAGACGGTGATGTCGGGAAGTTCCGGCATAAGGCCCGTATATATGAAAATACGAGTATGACTGCTGCCGAAGCCTTAAGGCATCTTCGATACTCCGGGTGGGCGTCCCGAAAGCTGCTGGACGCCGCTCGAAATCTCAACCCTGAGGACCTGACACGCAACGTTGGCGTGTCGCACCAGAGCATTCTGGGAACGCTGTGCCATGCTCATTTCGCGGACCGCATCTGGTATGCGCGTGTGGTGGATCCGCAGGAGCCGCTGATCAAAGAGGCGGATCTGCCTAAGCTCGAGCGGGACTGGGCGGATGTCCAGCGCAAGTGGGAAGCCTGGGCGGAAGGGGCCTCCGATGCCGATCTGGCGCGTGTGGTGTCCTATACGTCACTCGACGGGAAAAACGCGTTTGAGAGTGTCGTATCCGAAGTAATTCTGCATGTGGTCAATCACGCGACCCTGCATCGCGGGCAGGCGGTGGGCATGATACGGCAGTTGGGGATTGCGCCGCCGGTCACCGACCTGATGATGTATTATCGCGAGCAGTCGACTGCCGCGGCATCCTAAAAGGCGTGTCTCAAAAACCCATCACCTGATATCCGGCGTCGACGAACAACACGTTGCCGGTTACGCCGCGGCCCAGATCGCTAGCCAGGAATACTGCAGTGTCGGCGACCTCCTCAGGCGTACAGTTGCGACGCAACGGTGCCCGCGTAGGCATCGCTTCGAGCATCTTCGAAAGTCCCGCGACGGCTCGTGCGGAAGCGGTTTTCACCGGCCCGGCCGAGATCGCGTTGACGCGGATATTCGACGGACCTAGGTCGCTCGAAAGATAGCGCACACAGGCTTCGAGCGCAGCTTTGGCAACGCCCATCACGTTGTAGTTGGCCAGCACGCGGGTCGCGCCCAGGTAGGATAGCGTGATCACCGAACCGCCTTCGGTCATTAGCGGCGCGACGGTGCGCGCGGTGGAGACTAGCGAGTAGGCGGACACATCCTGTGCCAGGAGGTAGCCCGCGCGCGAGGTTTCGACGAACGGCTTGGTCAGATCTTCGCGGTTGGCGAAGGCGATGCTGTGAACCAAGGCGTCCAGCCGCCCGTGCTGGCGGACGGTTTCGGCGAGCTTGGTCAGATCCTCCTCGCGCGTGACGTCGCACTCGAAAATAGCAGCGGCGCCCAACTCGGAGCCCAGGTCCGTGACGGTTTCTTTCTGGCGTTCCCCTTGATACGTCAGCAGCAGTTTGGCGCCTTCGCGTCGAAACGCTTGGGCGATGGCGTACGCGAGACTCCACTTGTTCGCGACGCCCAGAATTAGCGCGGTCTTCCCCGCGAGCAGTTCAGGCATGAATTGTTATTCTACCGGGTTCCGCCAGACTGTACACTGAATTTATCCTCCGTTGGACCTCTTAACCCCACTCATGTACGTGAAAGGCGTTGGGCCGGCTCGCGCCGCGATGCTCGAAGCTAAGGGCCTGAAGACCGTGGAGGACCTGCTGACCTACGCCCCTTTTCGTTACGAGGATCGCAGCAACGTTAAGCAAATCCGCGCACTGGCTCCCGGAGAAATGGCCACGGTGCTGGCCGAAGTGCGGACGACTCGTCTGGCGGGCTTCCGGCGGCGCGGCCTGGGTATGTTCGAAGCGACCTTCACCGATCCCTCTGGCGCAGTGCTGGCGGGGAAATGGTTCCACGGCGGATACCTGAATGACATCCTGACGCCCGGTCTAAAGGTCGCACTGTTTGGCAAGGTCGAGTACGATTCGTACTCGCGCGGCATCGCGATGATGCATCCGGAGTTTGAGATTCTCTCAGGCGACGACGACGGCGATTCGTCCTTGCATACGGGTCGTGTCGTCCCAGTCTATGAGGCGGCGGGGAAGGTTAACACACGTGTTTTTCGTTCACTGATTCACCGGATTCTGGAGAGTCTGCCGCCGCAAAGCGATCCGTTGCCTCCGCATATTCTGCAACAGATGAAGCTGCCGGATCGATGGGCCGCCATCCGTGGGCTGCACTTTCCACCGGCGGATTCGGACCTTCGGCTGTTGAACTCGTTCCGTTCTCCGGCGCAGTACCGGTTGATCTTCGAGGAATTCTTTTGGCTCGAATGCGGACTGGAGCTGAAGCGCGCCCGCGCCCGCCTGGATCCGGGGATCGGCTTTCAATTGACGGAGCGCGTGCGGGAACGCATCAAGCAGATGCTTCCGTTCAAGCCGACGGGCGCACAGAAGCGCGTGCTGGGGGAGATCGCGAAGGATATGGCCGCGCCGCATCCGATGTACCGGCTGTTGCAAGGCGACGTCGGGAGCGGGAAGACGCTGGTGGCGGCGGAAGCCGCGATTATCGCCATCGAGAATGGCTACCAGGTGGCGGTACTGGCGCCTACGGAAATCCTGGCGGCGCAACATTATTTCTATTTCAAGAAGCTGTTTCAAAAGCTCGGCTACACCACGATTCTGCTGACCGGTTCGAGCACAGCACGCGAGAAGACGCAGCTCAAGAAGCTGGCGGCCGCGGGCTTGGCTAAGGTCGTGATCGGGACGCATGCCCTGCTCGAAGCCGACGTGGAATTCGCCAAGCTGGGGCTGGCGGTAGTCGACGAGCAGCATCGCTTTGGCGTGGAGCAGCGCCAGAAGCTCCTTGAAAAGGGCGGGCAGCATCCCGATGTTCTGGTGATGACGGCGACGCCCATTCCCCGCACCTTGGCATTGACCATCTATGGCGATCTGGACGTGAGCGTGATCGACGAAATGCCGCCGGGAAGGAAGCCGATCGTCACCAAGCACGTGGAGGACGCACGCGTCGAACAGGTCTATAGTTTCGTACGCACGCAAATTGACCAGGGTTCGCAGGCTTACGTTGTGTATCCGGTGATCGAGGAGTCAGAAACGCAGGCCATGAAGGCCGCCCAGAAGATGCACGAACATCTTTCGAGAGTGGTCTTCCCGGATGTGGCCGTGGGCCTGCTGCACGGCAAGCTTTCCTCGGACGAAAAAGAATCGGCGATGGAGCGATTCCAGCGCGGCGAGACCAAGATCCTGGTGTCGACCACGGTGATCGAGGTCGGCGTGGACGTGCCCAATGCGACAGTCATGATGATCGAGCAGGCCGAGCGCTTCGGCCTGGCGCAACTCCACCAACTGCGCGGGCGCGTGGGCCGGGGCGCGGAGCAGAGCTACTGCATCCTGGTGACGGAGAAGATGAGTCCGGCGGCGAATGAGCGCATCCGCACGCTGGTAGAATCATGCGATGGATTTTACATCGCCGAGATGGACATGAAGCTGCGCGGCCCCGGCGAGTTCTTCGGCACCAAGCAATCCGGACTCCCGGCACTGCATATCGGGAATATCATACGCGACCCGGATATTCTGGAAATCGCGCGCAACGAAGCGGCTGCGTTTGTGGCGCATCCGCCTGTCGAAAGCGATCTGCGCAAGGCCATCGAGTTCATCCGCGACCACTGGCAGCGGCGATATGGGCTCGTGCAGGTGGGCTAATGCGGGTCATTGGAGGAGAATTTCGCAGCCGCGCTCTCAAGTCGGTGCCGGGTCTGGATGTACGTCCGACTCCGGATCGTCTAAGAGAAGCCTTGTTCAATGTGCTGGCGCCGCGCATTGCCGGCGTGGTCTTCGCCGATCTGTATGCCGGAACGGGCGCGGTCGGGATCGAAGCGCTCAGTCGCGGTGCGACGCGAGCCATCTTCGTCGAGCAAAATCGCGCCGCGGTCGGCGTGCTGCGCGACAATCTGAAGTCGCTGGGGCTGGAAGGGCGCGCGGAATTGCGGCAGGGAAGAGCAACCTCCCTCATCGGAAGGATCACGGCCGATATCGTGTTCCTGGACCCTCCCTACGACCTTCACAGTGAGTACGAGACGGCGCTGACGAAGCTCGGCGATATTCCTCCGGCATTGGCTGCCCCATTGATAATTGCCCAGCACGACGTGCGGCTCAAGCTAGATCCCGCGTACGGCGCGTTGCGGCAGACGCGCGTGCTACGGCAGGGGGACAACTGTTTGAGCTTTTACGCCGCAATCAACTAAGGCTGTCGCGGGGCGATCAGGTAGTCGCGGTACATCCAAATGCACCCGGCGGCGACCGCGATGACGATCACCACCGCGATCACGATCACCAGCCATCGGCCCGAAACGACTGGAGCGGGAGACCTCATGTCTATTGCGAACTGACGGCTCCCGACGCGCCTTGCCCGTTGGTCAACGTCACGCTCACTTTCGTAACCGCCGTAGCGCTTCCCTGGGTCACGCTGAAGGGAACGGTCAGTTTAAACTCGCCGCCGGTCGCGTTCGACGAAGTGTTGTTGAACCATGTAGCGTAGGCGGACGACAGCGTAACCGGGATGGTTGCCTGAGAGAGAGTGTTCCCGCTCGACACGGTGAACGTGAAGCTGCCGCTCGATACCTCGCGTGTGTTGGAATAGCCGGTCACCACCACGTTCACGCCGCCGGTTACTTGCTGGAGCACGACCTGAGAGATCACCGGGACGGCGGGAGCGATGACGATGGTCTTGATGACGTCGGGACTGCCGGGTACACTCGCGGTCAGCGTAATGGTGCCGGCCACTGTGCCTGTGATCACGGTGACGTTGGGTGCCGTGGTGCTGCCTTTCGGAATGGTGAACGTAATCGAACGCGACCCATTCTGGAATGCCACCAGTTTGTCGTCGCCGCCGACGGAAGACGCGAACCCGAGAGCCAGCGTGCCGTTGATATCGCCTCCGGCCGCGACCGGAACAGATACTGTGATGCCGGGCTGTTGGCCAGAACCGGTGCTGCCCGGTACCACGATGGTGAGTGGCACGGCGTTGACGATGATGTTGATCGTGGCACTAGAAGTTCGTCCGTCGGCATCCGTTGCCAGGAACGTTACCGGAAATGTCCCGGCCGTAGTCGGTGTTCCGCTAATCGCCCCGGTGGACGAATTCAAGAGTAATCCGGGCGGCATGCCTGCTGTGGAGGTAACCGAGAAAGTGTACGGTTGGGCCCCCCCACTGGCCGAAACGGTCTGAGATACGGCCGCGCCAATCGAAGTGAGGAAGTCGGTCGCTCGGATCGAGAGAGGTAACGAAGCCACCGACAGGGTAAAGTTCTTGCTCGCGCTGCCCCCGGCGGAATCGAGCGCCTGAACCGTGAAGGAGGCTGGTCCCAAAACTGTGGGCGTGCCGGTGATCGCCCCGGTGGACTGATTTAATGTCAGTCCTGTGGGCAAACTTCCGCTGGTGATCGTCCACTTTGTTACTGGTTGTGTTCCGCCCGTTGCCGTGAGGGTCTGAGAATAGGACTGAGTCAGCGAAGCACCCGGAAGCGATGTCGTGGTGATGGTCAGCGGCTGAACGGTACCAATCGTAATTGAGAAGACCTTGGTCGCGATGCCGCCGAGGAAATCGGTTACCTGGGCCGTAAACTGGAACGCTCCTTGTGCCGTGGGCGTTCCACTGATCTGCCCACTGGTTGTGTTCAACGTCAGACCGGTGGGCAGGGTTCCGGTGAGCACGCTCCATTTATAGGGAACAGAACCGCCAGCCGCCGTGAGCGTGGCGGAATAAGCCACATTCGGCGAGCCGTTCGGAAGCGAGAGGGTAACGATCCCAACTCCAGTGCCCACGTTGAGTGTGTAGTTTTTTGTCACGCTCGCTCCCGTGGAGTCGCTCAGAGTAACCAGTACGGGGAACGATCCGGATGTGGTGAGTGTTCCCGTGATGATTCCGCTGCTGGAGTCGATGCTCAGGCCTTGCAGATTTGAGACGCCGAGACTCCATTTGTAGGGCGGAATCCCGCCGGTAGGAGTGAGGGCGGTTGAATACGGGACGTTCTGGGTCGCAGACGGCAGCGTAAGCTCGTTGATGCCGAGTGGCCCCAGTGTGATCAACAAGGTAAAGCTCTTCGTCACGAAGACACCTGGAAACTGGGCGTTCGCCAGTTGAACCGGCAGATTGAGCGTCCCCGTACCGTTTCCGACCCCGGTGATCAGACCGCTCTGGGATAATCCCCATCCTGCTGGAAACACCGAGCCCTGGGGGACAGACCAGACTAAGTTCTGCCCCGTACCCTGCAGCTGGAAGGAATACGGTTGGTTCACCGTCGCGTTCGGTAGTGCGGTGGTGAGAATGGAGATGCCGTTCACGACGGTGATGCTGAGGGCTTGCGTCGCCGTTTGCTGCGTCGCCTGGTCCAGGAGCTGAATGGTGAACGGATAGACGGCATTTACGCCGGGCGCGGTACCCGACAGTGCGCCCTTAAACGGATCCAGACTGATGCCAGGAGGCAGGACGCCGCTCACGATGGACCAAACATAACTGCCGGTGCCGCCGGAACCTTGCAGGCTGACAGGATAGGCCTGGTTCGCGTTGGCATTGGGGAGGACTGTGGTGGTGATCTGGAGTGGGTTCACCACGAGCAGGGTGTAACTCCGAAAGCCGGAACCCGACTGAGAGCTGACCCCTATGGGGACCGTAAGCGACCCAGGCGTTTCTTGGACGATAGCTCCCGAGCATGACTTGTAACAAAACGCTCCCGTTGTCGCAGATGCGGAGCTCACCGTAAAGTTCGGTGGCCCATCTATGGTCCAACTCATCGGACCCGGATCACCCGAAGTCTGCAGAATAACCGTCGGATACGGTTGGCCGATGATTGCGGGCGGCAGGGTACTCGTCGTGATAGTGATGCTATTCTGCGCCGCAACCGTCAGTGCCGCTGCGGCGAGTACAAGCCCAATCTTTGCGAGTCGGCTCATTGCCCGGCTCCTTCGGTTTCCACCAACGCGAGCGGTACGAACAGAATTTGGCCGCTGGCTGCATCAAACAGCTTGATAGATCCTGCATCGAGGCCCGTCAGTCGAAACGCCGAGGGCGCCATGCCGAACAAGCCTACGGGTTGGCAAGCACAGTCGGATGCCGTGGCGGTTCCTGAACCGACATCGATCGCGGTCACCAAACCGCTGTGATCCGCGAGCAACAGGGTTTTGCTGTCAGAGGTCGCGGCGAGGGCTACGGGTTGCAGCGAGGAATCGGCCGACGCCAGAAGATTGGATACCACCACGAAGCCGCCGATGCCGGTCAGCATTTGTACGCCTGCCGAACTGGCTAGGGCCAAGTCGTGGGCCCCCGGAAAAAACGCGATGGCTGCCGCGCTCTCGACGGGCAGGCGATTCGCCTCGCCACTGGGACCGAAGGCATACACGCTTCTGGGCCCCGCGGTTGCCAGCCATGTTCCGTCATCGCTGACCGCCAGCTCGGACGGTGCGGGTCCCACGAGTGACACGTCCAATCGCCGGATCGCGGGGGCATCCGGTAATCCGGTGACCACTTGTATTTGATGGATAGAGGCGTACCACAGCGCGGCGGAGGATCCGCGCGGGCTCAATACTACGGAGTCCGGAGCGTTACCTGCGCCATCCAGCGGGGCCAGTCCATGTTCCAGTGTATAAACCGACACGATTCCGGTATCCGCAGCGGAAACCAGGACGTAATTCCGTGCCTGCGATGCCGCGATTTGCGAGAAGTCTTGATCCACCGGAATCGGAGCTCCGACGGCGGCGGCTGCCGGGATTCCGTACACCGGGCGCACGCGAGGGCCGTCGGGAATCCAGCCCAACTGGGGCGCTGCCACCTGCGCGAATGTAACGCTGGCCGCGCCCAAGACGCAAGCCGCGAGAATATTTGGTCGCATTTTACGGGCCTCCGACGCTAGGGGTTCCGGGCGTGAGCGTAATGGTTGACGGAGAAGGACTGCTGCTGCCGCCCGAGTGCGTGGCGACGATGGCGCCTGCTGCCGCCGCGCCTCCCGCGATACCTAGAATGATCACCAATTTCGCGGCTGTGCTGAGGCCGGCGAATCCGGATGCCGTGGCGGCTCCCGCCAGGTTGGTTTGGGTGATCACTGAGCTGGCGGTCAAACCCTGAAACGAAGCGGTGACGCGAATCTGCATCGGTCCGCTCTGATTATTGGGACGAATGCCGCGAGCCGTCGCGCGGCCCTGGTTATCGGTCACCGCCATGAGCATGTGGGATCCGTCGGAGAAAACTCCGCTGGCGCCACTATCGGGAAGGAAAAAGATCACCACGGCTCCGGCGATCGGTTTGTGATTCTGATCTTCCACTTGAACGATGGGCTCACGGTTCACCCGCTGCCGGATATTGTTGATGGCGCCTTCGCCCTCGACGATGTTAATGCTGAGCCCGGTGGGGGCCTGCGCCCAGGCCGGTGTGCGGAGCAGGTTCAGCAGAATCAAGAGAACCAGCAAGACCCGCGGTGCTGCGACGGTCATGGTACCCTCCGAACTCATAACAGTAACATTCCTGGCTTGCTCGGGCCAAGCTGTTCATATCCTTAGGTGAGCTTAAGGTGAAACCCTTATCCGCGCGTGCGCGTTCCCAAGACCATCTAGTACTTTCGTGGATGGCGATTAGGGGATAGACCTTAAGACCCGCGATCGCTGAATCGTTTTGTTGGCCTCTTTCTGGCGATCGAGAACAGCCAGTTTTCGTTCCCGCATTTCCGAAATCGATTAGTCGTGACGCGAGGAGTCCTGAGGCCGCGCCGAGGTCGAGATCCACCACGAGGAGGCTCTGGGGCGCGCGTTGGTGTAGGATGTCATCAGGTCGTCCAAAGGAGAAATCGCATGAATGTCCGCCACGTCGTGCCGTCCGTCAGCCGCCGGCTCCTCTTCATCGGATCCCTCATATTGGCGGCTGGCCTGCAGCAGCCGATTCACGCTTCAGATGTAGACCTCTCGAAGTTCAGGATCCTCATCGAGCCGCAATACATCGCGGCGCTGGGAGACCCCGGGGCAACCTCCGGCAATAGCGCGCAATCATGGGGCGTCTGGAGCCAGGACCCGGGGCCGCGCGGTTGCAAGCTGGACCTCTACCCTCAATTGAAGGCGGCCGGCGGCGTGGCGCCGTCACAGTGGAAATTCGACGCTGCGGACTGGTGGCTGGAGGAACACGGCTTGATCATG
>Ga0207694_10003371_pt1 | contig 12724 bp, 7 predicted proteins | sample KBSC34metaG_FD_184353 | JGI IMG/M metagenome (GOLD analysis project Ga0207694, IMG submission 184353) | Corn rhizosphere microbial communities from Kellogg Biological Station, Michigan, USA - KBS C3-4 metaG (SPAdes) (version 2) | ecosystem: Host-associated > Plants > Roots > Rhizosphere > Soil...
ATCATGGGGAGCCTGTGGGGCGCGACCGCGCCAACCACGACTTATGCCGGGACCATCTATGCCGACATCGTGCTCGATCCGGGCGGCGCGGTGCCGATCGATGCCGGGGCCGATGAACGGGCGGTGTATCTCGCAATCGGCGAGGCGAGCCTCGATGGCGTGCCGATCGAGCCGATGACGCTCTATGTGCTGAGGCCGGGGATTGCGACTTCGCTCACCTCGAAAAGCGGCGGGCGGGTGATGTTGTGCGGGGGCGAGGCTTTCGCGACGCCGCGGCATGTCTGGTGGAATTTCGTCTCGTCGAGCAGGGAGCGGATCGAGGAGGCGAAGCGGGCCTGGACTGCCGGGGAGTTTCCCAAGGTGCCCGGGGACGACAAGGAATTCATCCCAATCCCTGCGATCCCGAAGACCGTGAGCTATCCGTAATCGACTCCCCTCCCGCTTGCGGGAGGGGTAGGGGTGGGCTCGCGCTCACAATGGATGATACCGTTCGTGGAGGTCGGGAGCCCACCCCCAGCCCCTCCCGCAAGCGGGAGGGGAGAAAGAAAGATGGCCTTCAACTTACAACGTGTGGACCTCCACACCGGCGTCTCGCTCGACGTCGCCGTGGCGGGCGATCCGGCCAACGCGGCGATCATCCTGCTTCACGGCTTTCCCGAATCGCACCGCACCTGGCGCCACCAGATCCCTGAACTGGCGAAAGACCATTTCGTCCTCGCCCCCGATCAGCGCGGCTTTGCGCGGTCGTCAAAGCCGGCCGAGGTCAGCGATTACACCCCGGACAAGATGGTCGGCGATCTGATCGCGCTGGCCGATCATTTCAGCATCACCACCTTCACGCTGGTCGGCCATGACTGGGGCGGCGCGATCGCGTGGATGGCTGCGCTGCAGCGGCCCGACCGTATCGCGCGGCTGATCATCGTCAACGCGCCCCACCCCTTTGTCTTCCAGAAGACGATGTTCGACGATTTGGCGCAGCGCGAGGCGAGCCAATATATCCGCGCCTTCCGCAACCCCGATCTCGAAAAGCATGTCGATGCGATCGGCCTGTCTGCGTTCTTCGACGGCAGCTTCATGCGCCATACCGATTTCGACAAGGTCGCGGGCGAAAAGGCGGCCTATCTCGACGAATGGAGCCAGCCCGGCGCGATGACGGCGATGCTCAACTGGTACCGCGCCAGCGCGATCGTCGTGCCGGCGATGGACGAAACGCCGGAGCGGCCGGCCTTCCTCAACGCGCCCTTCCCGCCGATCAAACAGCCGACCCTGGTGATCTGGGGCATGGGCGACAAGGCGTTGCTGCCGAGCCAGCTCGAGGGCCTCGACACGCTGGTGCCCGACATGACCCTGGTGAAGGTCGATGCCGGGCATTTCGTGCCCTGGGAGGCGCCCGAGGCGGTGACGGCGGCGATGCTGGAATGGCTCGGCAAACACTGAAGCGCGATGCGCCCACCGACGGACGCATCGCAACCCAGCGCTAGTGCTTCGCTGCGACCCAGGCGCGCTGCTGGGCGCCGACGACGTCGATCAGGTTCCCCATGGTCAGGTTGACGTCGATGCGATGCAGCCCCCAGTCGGGCAGCTTGTGCCCGTCAATGACGACGTCGCCGACGATGACGTTGGTACGCTTGCCCGCCGGATCGGGATGGATGGTGATCGCCAGGAAATTGTGATTGTCCTGAGTGCGGCACTCGGCGCTCAGCAAGCCGGGGACTTCGACGAACGGCGCAGCGATCGGCGTCGGCGGAGTCGTCCAGGGGCCCTGTTGTTCACCGCTCGCAGTCACCATTTCGGCGCCGGCGCCGAGATAGGCGTGCAGCGGGGCGGAGCCGCCGGCGAGCGCCGCCGGATTGACGCACGCCGCTTCGAGGCCGGGGCCGGCCGAGGCACCGAACAGCTTGGCATCCGCCGGTGGCGGGCTGTCGGCACGGAACGACGCGAAATTGATCACGCAGCCGGTCTGCCCGTTGGCACGACAGAGCGGGATCGTCTTGAAATCGCCACCGACGTCCTTGCCGACCGGCACCTGCAGCCGATAGCCGGCCAGGATCACCGACACGATCTGGCGCTGAACCGGCTTCCCGTCGATCTCGTTCTTGACGAGCTGGGCGAGGACACCGGAGCCTTGCGAGTGGCCGATCAGCACAACGCCGCGCCCGTGATTGTCATGCGCGAGATAATAGTCCCAGGCGCTCTTCACATCGGCATAGGCCATTGCCCGATCGGTCGGGATCGGGGCGCCCCGCATATTGGCGTGGAGTGCAGCGAGCGTCACCTGGCGGTAGAGCGGCGCATAGCGCCGGCAGACCGTGCCGAAGCGGGCGAACTGCTGGTTCACGACGGCGATATCTTCCTTCCCGACCTTCATGGTGGCGTTTCCGTCGGGATCGAGGGAAATCGTCGGATAGACATAGAAGCAGTCGATCGGCGCCTTGGGATCGGCGCGGAAGTGCTCGATGCTGGTCGAGCCGTCGGCCTTGAGAACGACCGCATTCTGATCGGAGCGGCCGCATACGTCCGCGGAACCGCCGGGGCGGCACAGCCATGTTGCCGGATCGGCGTAATCGGGCGTCTCAGGCGCCGGTGAAGGCGCCGCATTGGCGGGGGTCACGCCGAGCAGGGTGGCGGCGATTCCGGCGAGCGCCAATACGCCGCGGCGTCCTGCTCCCCCGATTGATCCCGACACCGAGCTTCGCGTCGCGCCCGCATTTCGCATTGTGCCTCTTCCTTCCCGTGTGTGTTCAGGCGCAGCGCGCGCAACATGCGAAGCAGAGTCCGTCAGCCGTTGATCGACCTGCGGCGCTCAGGACTCTGCTCGCACCAAAATTGCCTTCTAGAATTTCGCCCGAAGCCCGACGCGATACCGGCGACCGAGCGGATCGTAGAGATCGAACCGCCCGCCAAGGCCAGGCGCCGAATATTGCACGGTTGCCGGGATGACCGGAACGTCGACCGGATCCTTGTCGAGAAGATTATCGATCCCGACCGTCAGTTTGAGCGGCACGCCGCCGACCTTGAAGCTGAACACACCGGTCAGATCGAACGTCGCGTAGCTCGGGACGTGATTGTTATCGACGTCTACGCCGCTCACCCAGTTATTCTGGAGCTTTGCCGCGCCAAGGATATGGCTGTTCAACGTGATGGCGACAGGGCCCTGTTCGTAGGTCGTGGTGATATTCGCCCTGAGCTTTGGCTCGCCCGGGTTGAGATCGCCGATCTGGCCGGCAAAGTTGGTGACATTGCCCAGGGCATCGACCTGCCTGAGCACGGGGACATAGTTCGCAAGCGCGCGGATATCGACGCGCCCTGCCCCGACCGCATGCCTGTAATCGACTTCGAAATCCCAGCCCTGAGTCTTCAGGCTTGCGGCATTGATGGGAACCGTGTCGATCATCGTGATCGCGTTCGTGTTGTCACGATGGATGAATTGGCAATATGCCGTCTGCCCAGCGAAGCAGAATTGCAATTCCTGGGCCGCGCTGATCGAGGTGATCGCGTCCCGAAGCGATATACGGTAATAGTCGACCGAGAAGGTTAGCCCCCTGATAAAGCTTGGGCTGTAGATCACCCCGGCGGTGAGGGTGCTGGCCACTTCGGGCCGGAGATTGGGGTTGCCGCGCGCGTTGGTATATTGCGCATAGGTGTTGCCCGAGAACGGATCCAGGACCGGTTGCTGCGTGAGGATGCCGCCGGAGAACAGGTCGTTCAGCGTTGACGCGCGGATATCGTGGGACAAGGTGCCCCTGACCCGCAGATCGCTCGTCACCTGATCGGAAAGCCCGAGTTTCCAGGTCACGACGCTGCCGCTGGTGCTATAGTCGGTCACGCGTGCGGCGCCGTTGAACTCGAGGCGCTGCGCCAGCGGCAGGTCCTTGAGGATCGGAATCACCGCCTCGACAAACCCCTCCTTGACGTCCCGCTGCCCTGAGAAGGGTTGGAAATTCTGCACCGCATATTGGCGGTTGAGCGCCAGATCGTCCTGCGTGGAATGCGCCTTGTTCTTGATATAGTCGCCGCCGAACGCGACCGACACATCGCCCGCGGGAAGGCTGAAGAGAGTCCCGGTCGCATCGAACGAGACGACATCGAGCTGGACGTTCGAGCGCTGATACGCGGTGCCATGGGTATAGGCGATGGCGGCCGGCGATGCCACGCCCACACCCATCACGTTGAGAGGCACGCAGCCATTGTTCGGGCTGGTCAGCGTCGACCGGCAGACGATCGCGCCCGTGGCCGGATTGCGAACCGCATCCACCGCCGCGAGGAAATTGGAGATGATGGTGTCGTTATAGGCGTAGAGGCTCGCCGTGACATCGCCGTGCGTGTAATAGCCATGCCACTTCCAAGTGTCGCCGATCGTGCCGTTCAGGCCGATGACGCCGCGCCAGACGTCACGCGTATTGTGCGATGTCGGCGGCCCGAAATCGACCGTATCCTTGCCGAGATTGAACGCGGCCAATCCCTGGTTGGCCAACTGAGTCTTTATCGCCGGGTCGAGATAGGCATTGTCGGCGTTGATCCGCAGATTGCCCTGCCTGAGATAATAGAGATAGCCGTTCTCGTTATAGTTGGACTTGCCGTAGAACCCTTCGACATAGGCGGTGATGTTGGGCGTAAGCTCATAGTCAGCATGCGCGAAGAAATTGGCATAATTCAGCGCCGTGGAAATCGCACGGGCCTCGCCGACCGTGTTGTCCACATCGCCGCCATATTGCACCAGGCCGGACTGGGTACCGAAATTATAGGGTATCGGCGAGCCGGTCGGCCCGACGAATTGAATGCCGCGAATCGACGTATTGGTGACGACGGTACCGTTCGGCAAGATGCCGGAGACGATGACGCCGCCCGGTGAGACGAGCGCCGGGCCGGTATTGCTGACGGTGATCTGCCTGGGCTGGCCGTTCGTCGCCGTATAGTTCGGATTGTTCACGACGGCGCGGCTGTGGAAGAAATCGCGCGCGCTGAGGTCGACGCCACGCGGCGTGTTGGCATAGTCGAACTCGGCGACGATGTGGCCCTTGCCGCCAGCGAACTGCAATCCTCCGGTGATGTTCGCCTTGATATATTGACTGTCCCCCCGCTCAGTCTCCCCGGTATCGACGTTGACGCCAAGGCCTTTATAATCATGGTCGAGCACGAAGTTCACCACGCCGGCGACCGCGTCCGAGCCCCATGCGGCGGAGGCGCCGCCCGTCACCACCTCGACACGCTTGATGAGATTCAGCGGCATCGTGACCGTATCGACGCCGCCCGTCGTGGTGGCTTCGACCACGCGACGGTTATCGAGCAGAACGAGGGTGCGCGTGGCGCCGAGGTTGCGCAGATTGACGAACTCGATTCCGCCGCCGGCAACGTTGATCGCCGGATTCTTGGCTGAGGTCGTGCCGCCGAACGCCGGCATCTTGTTGAGATAATCGGCGATCGTGACCGGCGCCTGGCGCTCTATCTCGGCGCTGCCGAGGACAGTCACCGGCGTCGGTTGCTTGAAGCCGTTCGCGACGACGCGCGACCCGGTCACGACGATGTCTTCACCAGTTTTATCGGGGGTGCTTGAGTCCTGGGGCGGTGGCGGCGGCGGGGAGGTTTGCGCCCCTGCCACAGACACAAAGGCCAACGACGCTACACTGCCCAACAGAATAGACCGGATCATTCCGCTTCTCCCCAAGATCACGCACTTTCGGCGCTGTCGGTGAAACATGAACCGGCGGCCCGCGGAATGCAATACTCTTTCGCTCGTGAGTGAGTGTCCGTTTGCGAACAATTTCCCGCCTGCAGGGGTCTGCAAGAGGCCCGAGCGCGATCGACTGAGGCAAGCAGGTCCGGATCGGACGATTCCGGCGCTGGCACGACCGGTTTCGCTATTTATCCGGCCAATGGCCGGGTATGATCCCCGGATGTTCGACCTGTTCCTAACCCCGGCCTATGCGCCGTTCACGGTCGCCTTTCTGGTGATGATCGGCATTGGCCTGATCGAAGCGATCGGGCTCGGCCTGGGCAGCCTCGACCTTCACGCCCATATCGGCGGCGGCGATGCCGATGGCGGGCCTGACCTGCTTGGCTGGCTCGGCCTTGGCGATGGGCTCCCGGTGCTGATCTGGCTGACCGCGCTGCTCGGTTGTTTCACCCTGGCCGGAGTCGTGATCCAGCAGGTCGCCACCGGCGCTTCCGGTGCGCCGCTTCATTGGGGGATCGCCATTGCTGGCGCCGCGGTGATCGGCCTGGCCAGCAACGTCTTCGCTGCACGCGGCCTTGCCCGGATCATGCCGAGCTACGAATCGACGGTCGTCAGCGTCGAGGATCTGCTGATGCGGCGCGGCACGATCCTGGAGGGCACCGCGCGGCGCGGCCATCCGGCGCGGGCCAAGGTCGTCGATCAGCATGGCCAGGCGCATTATGTCATGGTCGAACCGCATCATGATACTGATGTGGTTTCGCCCGGCGAAACCGCGCTGCTGGTACGGCGCGCCGGCCCGACCTTCTTCGTGATACCCGACGTCGCCTCTTCGCTTCGCCCGATCTAATTCAGTCGACAGGAGTCTGCCTTGAACGCCTCGGTCCTCAACATCGTGATCTATGCCGGTATCATCCTCGTCGCGCTGATCGTCATCGGCCTGGTGCTGACCCGGCTCTACCGGCGGGCGACCAAGGACGTGGCGCTGATCCGCACCGGCTTTGGCGGGGAGAAGGTCGTGCTCAATGGCGGGATCATGGTGATCCCGGTGCTGCACGAACTGATGCAGGTCAGGCTGACGACGGTGAAGCTTGAGGTCTCGCGGCTCAACAAGGACGCGCTGATCACGATGGACAAGCTTCGCGTCGATGTCGTCGGGCTGTTCCACATCAAGGTGAAGCCCGATGCCGAGTCGATCGCCGCCGCCGCGCAGACATTGGGCGAATCGGTCAACAGCCCCGATGCGGTGAAGTCGCTGCTCGACGGCAAGCTCGTCTCGGCGCTGCGTTCGGTCGCGGCGACGATGACGATGGAGCATCTCCACGCCAACCGCGCCGACTTCATCCAGAAGGTGCAGGAAGCGCTGATGACCGATCTGGACATGAACGGATTCCAGCTCGAATCCGTCTCGATCACCCATTTCGACCAGACTGCGTTCGAGCATTTCAACGAGAACAACGCGTTCGACGCCGAAGGCCTGACCGTGCTTACCCGGACGATCGAGGAGCGCAAGAAGATCCGCAACGACATTGTCGCGACCAACCGGGTCGCGATCGAGCAGCGCAACCTCGACGCCAACAACCAGTCGCTCGAGATCGCCCAGGCGGCCGAACAGGCAAAGCTGACCCAGGAGCAGACGCTGGCCGCCCGCCGCGCTGAACAGGCGACCGCGATCGCCACGGCCGAAGCCGAGCAGACCCGGCTTGCCGAGATCGCGCGCATCACCGCGGAACAGGCGCAGACGGTCGCGCAGACCGAGGCGGACAAGATCATCCAGACCGCGACCATCGCCCGCGACGGCGCGGTGCAGACCGCGACGATCGAGCGCGACCGCAATATCGAGCTCGCCCGCATCACCACCGCGGTGCAGACCGCGCAGAAATCGGAAGAGGAATCGACCGCGACCGCTGCCGCCAACGAGGCGCGCGCGCTCGCTGTCCGCGCCGAGGAAAGCGTCCAGACCGCCAAGGCGACCGAAATCGCCAACCGCAACAAGAATGTCGCCGTGATCGCCGCGACCCAGCGCGCACAGGAGGAGGCGGTGCAGATCACCGTCGCCGCCGAGGCCGAAAAGGAAGCCGCCGAAGCCCGCGCCGCCGCGCTGCGCACCGAGGCGACCGCCGAGGCTGACGCCGAAAAGGCCCGGGCCGAGGGCCGCGCCGCCGCGTTCAAGGTCGATGCCGCCGGCCAGACCGCCCTCAACGAGGCGACCAACGTGCTGAGCGACACCCAGACCGCGCTGCTGGTGCGCAAGGCGATCCTCGAGGCGCTCCCGGCGATCATCGCCGCGGCGAGCAAGCCGATGGAGCAGATCGACAAGATCTCGATCATCGATGCGCGGGGCCTGCACGGCGAGAGCAGCGACGGCGAGACGGCGGGCGGGGGCAGCAACCTCGCCGACGCAGCGGTCGCCGCGGCGATGCGCTACCGGGTCGGCGGACCGCTGATCGATGCCTTGATGGCTGAGCTCGGCATGACCGGCGGCAGCCTGAACGGGATGCTTGCCGGGGCGACGGGTGCGAAAGATGTCGAGGGGCAGACGCCCGCCAGGTTGAACGGCGCGGCCGGGGAGGCTGCGGTCGGCGAGGCGGCCGAATGAAACTGTGATGGCTGGATCGCGGTCAGGCGGTTGAGCCCGGTTCCGGGTTGAAGAAACAGGCCCATGAGCGCGACGCTCTAGCTAGATATTGATGCTCGTCAGATATTGATGCTCGTCGGGATCAGGCTCGGCTGCAGGAAGGTGTAGGGGCTGCGACGCTCGGCGTTGCGATTGACGATCTTCTTCTCGACCTCCTGCAGCGCCGCCTGGAAGCGCGGCAGCGCGCGATCGGTGCCGATGATCTGCGGATCGCGGAACCATGCCGGATAAGGGAAATCATTGCTGAGATAGGTGCCGAGCGGGCGATAATAGACCGAGCCGAGCAGGTAGAGCACGTCGAGCTGCTCGAGCGCGAGCGGCAGCGGCGGCATATAGCCGAGCCATTCCTGCCGGGTCTGCCCCTCCTGCACGGTCGGCGCGGCCGTCCAGCCGGCGCCGGTGACGGCCGGGGCGAACGACATGATCGGTTTTTGCGGGAAGTTCACCGCGGCATGCTGCGCGCTGGCGGTGAACATGACCATCGTGCAGACCAAAGCGAGCTGCTCGCGCGTGGTGATCGCCTTGAAGCCCTTGACCGCGCCTTCGGCCATCAGCGAGGCGGTCCAGGCGGCGAGCTCGGTATCGCCGGTCACCGCGGCATCATCGACATAATAGATGTCGACATATTGAGTCGCCCATTCATGGATCGAATGCCACACGAGCAGGGCATCGTCGCGATAGGGATAATCGGGCAATTGCGCCGCATCGGCGACGCCGCGCGCGACGAGATCGTTGGGCAGCATCTTGGCGTAGAAATCGAACGACAGGCGCGCGGCCGACGCGGTCAGCTGGCTCGAGGTGATGGTGCCGCCGAAGATATGGTCGATCGGACCATCGGCCGCGATCAGCGAGGTCGCCGCCTGGTTGTTGATGAAGAGCAGCCCCTCGAAATGCGGCACGAGCAGCGCCCAGATCGGATGGACGTTGGCGAGGTTGCGCCGCGTGGCGACGGCGAAGGCCTCGATCACCAGATGCGTGTGCGCCAGATGCGCGACCAGCTCGTGATAATTGCCGTCTGCGACCTGGACGACCAGCTTGGCCATCTCCCAGCCCCATTGCTCGGCCGCGATCACCGAAGGGGTGAAGATCGGATTGGTGCTGCTGTCCTGCCCGCACTGGATTGCCACCGGCGTGAGGGCGGCACCGCCCGGTGGAATGGCGAACAGGGCCATTGGCTGATAGACATATTTCTGCAGGCCATCCCACATGCCGGGGACAAGCGCCGAGAGCTCGACATAGTCGCACAGATAGACGCGCCCATCGGCGAGCGCCGCGGTCAGCGTGTCCCCGGCGACAACGCCGGCATATTGTGCCTCGGTGAGCGGGAAATTGGCGGGCAGAGCAGTGATATTCTTGATCAGGACTGCGTTCGGCCCGGCGACGCGCAGCCGCGCGAAGACATCGTCTTCCTGGAAACTATAGGCGATGCCGGGCACGCGCAGGCTGTCGAACAGCGCCATATAGGCCTCGAGCGAAACCGGGGCGGCCGGGCTGCCGACCGATGTCGTCGGATCGACCGACGCGACCATATCGCGCACTTCATGGGCATAGCCCCTGAGCTTCGCGCGATGTTCGTCATGGAGGACAAGATCGACCCCGGCCTCGAGCTCGGTGCCGACATGGCCGAGCAGGCCGCCGCCATGTTGGCGGGCATAATGGGCGCGGATGTCGGCGGCCGAGTCGGCGATATGCTGGGCGCGCGAGCGGATAGCTGCGTGCGGCGGTGCGGCGGGCGGCACCTGATGGAGATGGCCCGACAGGTCGCGCGGATCCGACGCGTCATGGGCGAGATCAGTCTTGTCGAGGCTCGAGCTCTGCTGCGCCAGATCAAGCGCAAGCCGGTTGAACAGGATCTTCAGCCCGACTTCGATCAGCAGCAGGAACCAGGGAAGCGTCGGCTCGTCGTTGAACGGTACCTTCTGCGACAGCGGCACGCCGGGCAATGTCGCAACGGTCGTGGTCCATTGATAGGTGACTCGCGAGTCAGCGATCTGGGCGGCGCGTGCCGCCTGCTGGGGAGGCTTGTCGTTCTGGGGAAGGGTGGGATTGACGGCTGCGCGCGACATTCACTGCTCCTGCGAGGGGTGACATGATGATGACGCTATTAACCAAAACAGCGGTAAAGAAAGCCCTACGTTTCAGCCATTTCGGTTATTCCACCTTGCGTCGCCCGAATTCCGCAACTCAGGATATGTGCTTAACCGGCGGGTAATTCTTGATCGTTACGGGCTTAACTTATGATAGCGGCCCAGACCCTCTGGCGGACGATGTTCCCGCCTATTCCCGATGTGATCCTGGGAGATTTCAAGCTGTTGCGGGCGGCCCGCCTGCAAAGCCAGATTCCGCTGCTCTATCTGACCCTGTTGCTGACCATCCCGACCACGATCTACGGGTCGAGCCAGGGCGCGCCGGCCTGGGTGCGGGTGGGCATCCCGGTGGTAATGGGGGCCGCGTGCCTGGTGCGGTTCATCGCCTGGACGAAGAAGAGCAAGCAGAAGCTCGACGTGCAGAGCGCGGCGAAGATGATCACCGGCGCGACCTGGGTTTCGGGGACGCTCGGCGTGATCTGCAGCACCTGGTGCGTGGTGAGTTTCCGCACCGCAGCGCCCGAGTTGCGCATCTATTACCCGATGATCATGTCGATGGGCTCGCTCGCCACTGCCTATTGCCTCTCGACGATCCGCGGCGCGACGATCATCAACCTGCTGATCGGCCTGTTGCCGATCTCGCTGCTGCTGCTCTTTTCGGGCAACCGGATGGATCTGGCGGCAGGGACCAGCCTCGTCGTGGCAAGCGCCTTTCTGCTGCGCATGATCTTCCAGCAGCATGACCAGCTGGTTGACCTGTTGCTCCTGCAGCGCCAGATGCGCGAGCTCGCCGATACCGATCCGCTGACCGGCCTGCCCAACCGGCGCGTGCTTGCCGAGCGGCTCGACCAGGAAATCGCGCGCGCCGGCCCGGACGCAAGTTTCGCGCTGGCGCTGCTCGATCTCGACGGGTTCAAACCCGTGAACGACCAATATGGCCATGGTTGCGGCGACCTTTTGCTGTGCGAAGTCGCCGACCGGCTACGCAAGGCCTGCGGCGCCAATGCCCTGCCGGCGCGGCTCGGCGGCGACGAGTTCGCGATCCTGGTGCCGGCCGGCTCGACGATCAGCCTCGCGGTCGTCGCCGACCATATGCTCGCAGCACTTGTGCCGCCCTATCAGATCGAGGGCCATGTTATTCGGGTGGGCGCCAGCATCGGCGTCGCCACCTGGCCGGGCGACGGGGCGACGTCGCGCGATTTGTTCGAGACGGCCGATGTAGCGCTCTATGCCGTCAAGGCGCGGCGGAACGAGGGCTGTGCCGGCCCCGGTGACGAAGAGCGGATACGGGCAGCCTGAGCGAGCGCCCGGCTGAGTGGCGGGGTTATTCGGGCTGATCGACGGGCTCGATCCAGGCGCCATGCGCCTGGACGTCAGCGAGGATGATCGGCTCGGCATGGCCGGGCCAGCTTTGCACCCAGACCTGCTGCTTGGCCGCGATCCGGTTGGGCTCCATGCGGACCCAGGCAAGCGGGCGCTCGGCCGATGCGCGCCCGCCGGCGGCTGCCATCGCCGCTTCGATCCGGGCCTGGCGCTCCTCGCCAAGATATTGCCAGACGACCGAATGAATCAGCACGCGCGTCACCCCGGGCTGCTGCGACTCGGCGAGGCGTGCCTCGACCCAGTCGGCCGCGTCCCCCTGCAGGATATCGACCGGCTTCTCGACGATCATCGCGATGGCGCGGGTCAGGCGCTCCATGCGATCCGGATTGTCAGCCCACACATAGGCGCGCAGGCGGTCGGCGGATGCTTGGTCCCGCACGTCGATCGGCTGGATTTCGACCCCGCGCACCGAGACGATCTCGACTGGAACCTCAGGCGGCGGTGGGCCGCGCCATTCCGGCTTGATCGTGATGGGCGAGTCCGCCGGGCCGAACTGCGCGCCGCCGAGATCGAAGTGGAATCGATCGATCAACAGGTTGAGCCCCGCGCTCGACCCGATCTCGAGAAGCTCCAGCTTCGGCCCGTGCCGCCGCGCGACTTCGATCAGACCTGTCATCAACGCCGCCGAGCGGCCCGCCTCGTTGGTCTGGGGCGGTCCGTCGAGCCAGGGGAAAAGCGAATCATCATGGGCAGCGAAGCTGTCGGTGAGGGTCTGCTCGATCGCGCCCGGGTCGGTGACGCTGCCGTCAAAGACCCGCGAGAGCGCCGGCGCCACCCCTGCGAGATCGAGCGCGTGGAGCCCACCGACCAGGCGAAGCGGGAGCGCGTCGGTGGTCGGTTCGCCGGGCCAGTCGAGCACGCGCCGGCCGGTGCGCGTGTTGCGGTTGAGGCAGGTTGCGAGCGCTGCGCAGATGCGCGCCGTGATCGGCGCGCCCATCACGGTAC
>Ga0207694_10003374_pt1 | contig 12719 bp, 21 predicted proteins | sample KBSC34metaG_FD_184353 | JGI IMG/M metagenome (GOLD analysis project Ga0207694, IMG submission 184353) | Corn rhizosphere microbial communities from Kellogg Biological Station, Michigan, USA - KBS C3-4 metaG (SPAdes) (version 2) | ecosystem: Host-associated > Plants > Roots > Rhizosphere > Soil...
CACGTCATCGACCGGAGTGGAACCGTTCGTATCCACGTAGCGGAGCCCACCTTTACTACTGAATTCCCGCAGAGAAGAGCCAACATATGGTTCACCGACCAGCTTCGTGTCGTTGGTAACACTAAGCCACGCCCAGGACCCCGGTTCAGGAATAGGACCCAGGATAATGAGTTCGGCTCCATCTCCAGATCTCTTACGGGGGAGCCATGCCGGTGCTTCCATCATCAGGTTATGGTCAAGTTCGGTTTCTGCGCCCTTGACCTCAATCCAGGTCTGGAGTGCAGGGAGCAGGAAGTCAGGCAGATAAGGGGTATTGTTCACCAGGAAGCCCTGTGGCTCGTATTCCCATGCGATATTCAGTTTGTCGAAGAACACAGCCCATCTTGCTTCCAGGCGGCTGCGGAACTTGCACCCTGCATAGCGGGTCTCGATTGGCGTGATGGTCATGATGTTTTCCTTATGTGCAGCTTAGTTGTGGTCCTGGTCTTCAATTCAAGCTCCCAATCACTTCTCAATACCTCAACACACTAAGAGTGTGTGTTGAGGTTTGAGATTGCGGATAGTGGCTCAATGGGTTCTCAATCATTTCTCAAACCCCTGGTGACCTGCATAAACAGGGTTAGCGGATTGAGTTTGATTGAGAACCACATTGAGTTTTGCCCACTAGTCTTCGTCTTCGGTTATTGAGTTTTGAGCTACATTGAGCAGGGACTTGCGGTGTGCATTGGCTTCACGAACCTCAGCGAGAGTCAGGTTCTTCGGGTTCTCATGCTCTTCAAGGTGCTTATACAGCAGGCCCTCTCCGATCTTCACCTTGATGCCATGATCCTCGATATACTGCGCAAGGTACTTCGAGTTCTCCACGATCTTGGCTGGCACTATAGGTCCGCTAGCGGAGACCTTGGGTGTTGACCATGCATGACGTTCCAGGCGGAACTTCCCATCAATAGTCTCTCCGATCTCCTCAAGCTGATTAACAGACTTGTCAGGAATATTCCCTGCACGAGACTTAGTGCACTTAAGGTTGCGGAACCGCTTAGTCCCCTGTGTATTAACCCCGCTCAACTCAAACTCGTAATCAATGTCCCCGAACTTGGCGCTGCTCCCTCGTGCTCCCCGAGAGGCATCCTTGCCCGGGTGATCCAATCTGAGGCTTGCAACTCCTGCACGCTTGAGTGGTAGTAGGGTGTACATGTAGAACCGGAGGAACGTATTCGCCTTGTCTTCGTCACCCTCGATGAACCTGCTAGTAGTGTCTATAACCACAAGCGACGACTTGTCCTGTATAGCTCTCCGCAGCACTTCCTTGCCACCCGCTGGTGTGTCCAGTGGAGGTAGGGTGTCATAGGAGTAGAAGTGCAGGTTCGCAAGATCCTGTGGTTTGACTCCGAACCCTTTAAGCCTGTCCACGACAATACGGGTCAACTCGTTCTCGCTGTCGATGTAGGTCACATGCCGATCACCCCGCAGAACATGGTGAACAATGGTCTCCAGGGTAAAGAGCGACTTACCCGAACCCGGGACACCCCATAGGCTGTGAGCCATTGAGGCTTCAAGGAAGTTGGCACATAGCCACTGAATCTCTGTGGGTGCAGCCTCGAACGCAGCCTCCCAGTTGACGGTTCCATCGGGGTTTTTCAGGTCGCGGTTACCATCGGTCTCGTCCACTGCAAGTGCAGCAAACTCCTCGGCGGCGATCCGCTCCTGCGCTCTGCGCTCCCCGATAACCTTGTTGTAATAGGTGAACTCAGCATCCGCCTGGATGGTCTCAGCGTCCCTGCCGTACTTATCCCGCTGGACTTCCTCCTCCGGCTTTGACTGCTGGAGGTCTGGAAGAGCGATCAGATTGTTCTCGGACATGACTACCTCGCCCTCTGTGCGGAGCGGGCAGTAGCACGCACCTCATGTTCGCTAAGACCATTGCTGATTGCCGCCTGGATTAGTGGCTCAAGACTCTCTCTTGCCTCTGCTGCGCGGCACATTGCCCAGTGGGTTCCGCTATTCCGGTTCCCCTCCATCTGGGTGGCTGTGAAGTTCACGAGTGCCTGTAGACTTCTCCTGCCGCCATCCCACTCGGGATAGACCGGCTTTGGCGGGGTTAGGAACCACTTAATGCGGTCCCAGTCCACCTCTGCGTCCCTATCCCAGTTCTGCTCCTCGAAGCGGTAAGAGTTCCCGTTGACCGTGCTTGGTGGCAGCAGGACGTATCCTCCATCACCACGGAAGTCGATATCGTGGTCATAGAGTCTCCCGTTCCGCTGCTGGGTGCCTCGGAAGTAGAGATGCGCACCGCCACTGGGGGTTCTGACGACAGCCTTAGAGTCCTTGACTAGCCCTGCCGCTGCGATCCTCCGCAGTGCAGCAAAACCGTTCTTGTCGGGGTGAACATCAATGTCCACTACGTCGATTGACCCTGTTCCTGTGGCTACCGCGATGTTGCATCTCCCGTTGCGGAACCACCTGCGGATGATCTCCGGGTCTGTGGTCGCGTCCTGGAGCCCGTGAGGGGTGGCTGGACGCTTGGTGCCCGATATGCAGGGGAAGATCTTCCACTCTCGCCCCGGTGCCACATATTCCAGCGCGGCATCAAGCATTGGATTCTGCTCGTGGTTACTCACTGGTCTCACCCGCTCCCTTGATGGCGCGGGTGAGGGCGTTTACTGCGACAGTGAGCTGGATGAGGGTACCGGCGATAATCTCGGCATCGGTAGCGCTGTCACCCAGTGAGTGGAACAGTGCTGCTGCTTGTGCAGCCTGTTGTACTAGTCTTCCGAACGACTTCCCGCATGCGGGGCATTTGGTGGGGGGAACCGTGTGATGGTGGTTCGCTGGTCTTTGTGGAGTATTTTCCACACACTCCTAATTGGGTGTTGTGCCAGTGTGATGGCGTTTGTCATGTGGTATTTAGTTGTAATCCAGCTCAGGGTGGTGCGCAAAGTCACCCTGAGCTGGAGGCTTACGTCAGGATTGAGGTAAAGACTCTGCTGAGATTGTCACGTTCTGCGCTGGTCAGGGATGGCAGGTCCTGCGCTGCCTTGAGGACGTAGTATTCGAATCTGGCGACTGCGAATTCATGGTCGAGTCCAGGATCGCGCTCACCGTCATGCCAACGGGAGAAGCGCGCCCTGTTCATTTTCACCACGGTGAATTTCGCCTTGGCGTCGTCCAGGTTGGTCATTTGTCCTCCAATTTAACCCTCACTCCAATTATACACACCTGGATTCAGGCATGCAAGTAAAACACCCTACTCAGGGCAATAATTTGCACCAGTTTTCGAGTGCGGCAGAATCCATTTCGGGATTGGTGGCGGGGCTGGGATTCGGACCCAGATCACCCAGCTTATGAGGCTGGCATCCTCCCGTTAGACGACCCCGCAACAATTACTTCTTCAGACGTTCTACCGCCAGTTCTTCCACCGTTCCGGGATCGTCATCAGGCCACGCGCCACCCTCAACAATGTCATGGGCAAGCCCGAGCAATCCAATACGCAGATTAATCTGCTCCAGTTCACCAGCATCAGGACGTGCCAAAGAACGGTCAAGCGCGTCCTGGACTGATTGCATGCGCTCACGCCTGGTCATATCCACCTCTCCAGATCAAGTATCGGGTATTTCGACTTGAGCCGCGATGCCTCGTACACGATTCGCACACTCTCAGCGTGAATCCTGTCCTGCTGCTCCATCTTCTTCACGGCATCTCGCCTCTGTTTCAAGGCGTTAAACAGCCAGATTGCCGCAGGGTTTCCGGTTGTCTCCTTGTTATAGGTCATCGATGTTAATCCCCTCTATGACGTGGACAACCGGGATGACTGTAATAGTCTGCCTGCTGGGGAGTTGCCCCAGCTCCTCCACGCCAGCACGAACCGCACGCTGACGGGCAATCGACTGCTCCGGGCTGGTCGCGTACTTCGAGTTGAGGCTCATCTCCACCTCGTTCTCGTAGAACTCCAGCCGGGCTGCCAGATTCGCGATCCAGAAGCCAGCGAACTTGTCGTCCAGATTCTCCCGGATCTCCGCGATCTCCCGCTCGTACCGTTTGGCGAACTGCGTGATGTACTGATGTGAGACATCGTATTTGCGTGCCAGTTTCGACTTCTGAACCCCGGTGGCAAGCTCCCGTTTCAGCCACACCCGGTCAGCAGGAGTCAGCCTCTGCCGCTGGGGAATTCTCGGGTCCTCAGCCCCAGTCGCATCTATCTCTGTGCTACTCATGCCGCCATCTCCATTACGTCACCCATCTCCACAGAGCCAGGCAGCATCGATAGACCCGTCGCAGTCTTCGGGAGCCTGTACCACGTAATCGCCTGGTCGTAGGCAACCACCAGCGAACGAGCAGCCTGCTTTGCCTCTCTGCTCCACCGGACTCCATCGTCGCGGGTCCTCTGTGCGGTCAGGAACAGCAGATTTCGCCCGATAGTGCGAGCGTCGTTAGTACCCTTATCCGTGGTGTGCACATGCAGCATGTCAGCAGGAATTACGAACGTCCCGTCCTCCGATGCAGCCACCCGTGATCGCAGTTCGGTCAGGAATTCCCGCACCTCTGCCACGTGGGCAGTAGTGTTCCAGCACACCCCTATCGATCCGAACGCCCGCTGCATCGTTTCGTCCAGTATCGCGGTGACCTCATCCCGGACACTAAGCGGGATACTCACCTCTGCTGGAGTGACCTCGAACGCACTCATCAGTATGTCCCCTCCCGTGCTATAGCGTCCATCAAGTTGTAAAGTCTCTGTTGTTCCACCATGATTATCTCTGAGTCAATCCGAACGCCCGTTGGACGCTACCGCCACCATGGGTTCGCACCGCATACCTGATGTCAGTGAGCTGCTGCTGGCTGAGCCCGGTCTGCCTCTGGAAGTTCGGACCCAGTTCCAGCGTCACATGGATCTTCTGCGCACCACCCGCCGCCATCTGAGCAGACTGCCCAGCTGGGTACACAGTCGCACCTCCAGGCAGCTTGAGCAGCTCACGACCATGCTCCCCGACCCAAGCCCACCCAGGCGAAGTAATGCCACCAGCTGCATAGCCGTGACCAGATCCGACCTGACCGGGACCACTACCGAATCCCCTATTGTGGGCTGCATAGTTCAGAGCAGCCGCGATATTTGCCAGCGGGTCATAGATGTTGCTGCTAGTTCCAGGCCAATGGTAAGCAGCGAACGTCGGACCGATAACCTGCATCAATCCCTTGGATGGATGCCCTGCCGCAGCGTTGCTGTCCCACAGGTTAATAGCGTTCGGATTACCCCCGGATTCACTCTGCATCTGGGTAAGAATCATCCCGACCAGACTGCTGGGGAGTCCCTCCATTTTCAGTGCCTGCAAGATAAGACCACGCCACCTGTTCACTCCGCTGCCAACACTCGCAACCAGGTTCCCCGCAGAAAACTGGCTGGTCGAAGCCGTAACTGCCTTACCCATCACGTCTTTGGCTTGGGTCATGCCAATCCCCAGCCCGTTCATGATGTGCTTACCGGCTTCGATAGACCACTTGGGTGGCGATGCAATCCCGAGGAAGTTGAGAATCTTCTTCGGGATTCCCTTGATGAACGTCCAGACTGACCCGATGATGCTCGACATCCCGGAGAGCAGCCCGTTGATTACGCCTTTACCCCAGCTGAGCAGGACTTTACCCGCGTTACCTAGGGAGCTTACGATCTTCCCGGGTAGGGTCTTAACCCAGTTCACTACGTCGGTAACCCCGTTTTTCGCCCTGGTAACCGTGTTCGCCCAGATCGAGTTCCAGGCGGTGCTGGCTGCACTCTTGATCGTGTTCCAGATGCCCCTGAGGAAACTGAGAACCGCGTTCCAGGCAGTTTTTATGCCAGCCTCAATCTGGGCGTGGTATTTCAGGATCAGCCCGCCAGGACCAAGCAGCAGCGGCCACCACTGCTTAGCGAACGACATGATGTTGTTCCATATGGACACGATGAAGTTCTTGATAGCGTTCCAGGTGTTAACGACCGCATCCCAGATCTGCTTGTGATACTTGATGATCAGCAGCGCGAGAACAGCAATCGCAGTTGCCACCGGGCTCATAGCCAGTTTCGCGGCAACCAGGGCTGCCACGACTCCCCACAGTGCGGGGATGAGAAGCTTATTAGCAGACAGCCATTTCAGGGATGCAGCCACCCAGCTTGCCAGCTGAGCGATAATCGGGATGATACTAGTCAGCATCTGGGAAAATGCGGGAAGCAGCAGCCCGAGGATCTTCACCCCCTGCGGCATCAGCTGGATAAACAACTGCATCATGATCTTCACCAGGGATGTGAGAAATGTCCCTAGCATTGGTCCGATCTGGGTGGCGAATCCAGAAATACTGTCGGAGAACTTCTTGAACGTGCTCGACCTGAGAAGCGCATCCATCGGCTTCAGGAAATCCCCGATAAGGGTGGCTCCCGCTTTAGCCATCGGGGACAGTGCAGGCAGCAGATCCCGGGCAAGAGTAAGAGCAAGACTAGTGACCTGGGTAACGAGAGGCTCAGCTGCCTTGGCAATCCCGTCAAACGACCGCTGGAGTCCCTGGATATTCTTTGCGATAGCAGTCTGCGCAGGGTCCAGATTAGCCCATGCCTGCTTACCTGCCTTACCTGTGCTGGAGAGTGCCTTTTCCACCTTGGACAGGGTGGGAGCTGCGACTGCCCCGAACGCACCCATCGCAACGCCAGCAGCACCGAGAGGCATAGCAGCAGCGAGCAACCCGGAGGCTGCGAACGCCCCTCCTATGCCTTTAAGGGAATCCCCGATTACCTTGCCAGCCTTACTGAAGTCGATCTTCGCGGAATCCAGCCCAGCCTTAGTGTCATTGTTCGCCCGGACAGTGACCTCAACAATGTTCACTACTTACCCCCGATTAGCTCAGTAAGGACTACACGTCCCGATTCGATCTGCAACGCCAGATGGCTTAGCAGTCTGGGGACGTTGCTGGTTCGCGGGAGAACTGTCCTAGCCTGAGCCGCTTCCGCCATCAGCACCCGGGATGCACCCGCAAGAAAACCCTCAATCCGGGAGACTTCGCTCCCGTTCAGCTTCTGCCCCTCGTGCAAAATAGGACTGCCGCTGATTGCCGCCTGTTCGGCTCTGCGAATCGCATGCCTGCGCTGATGTGAATCACTCATCTTGCGACGAGTTTCCTCACTATGGCTGCTGCCTTTAACCACTGTTCCCACCCTGATATAAACGGCATTATCCGTTAAGTCCATTATACCGGATAAGGTATAGCCATAGCAATGATTACGAGGTGTTTTCATGCAATTTGCCCGGTGATAACAAACCAGGCTGTTCGATGGTTCTCGAACGTTTACGAGGAGAATTAGCACGCCACCTAGTTAACACGCCTCTCTCAGAAGTACTTGAGAGTAGATTCATAAGGTCGAGGTCATTTGGATTTGTCGCGTGGTCTGGGTAGTGTCTTCTTGTCCCGCTTGTACTAGGGGTCCGAACTGTCCATTGCACCGGTCACGTTGCTAGCGCGGGTGCAGTCTTAGATACTTGTGCACCGGGTGTCTAAGACCAGGGAGGAGACTTTGTATGCGGCTAACCACGGGCAAATCCATCAGGTAACACGCGATGCTCTTCCCGTCTCAGCTATAGGGACATGCACGTCGGGAGCGCTCCCAAAAACTCAGAGGAGAAACCGCCAGCGAACACTTCTCACCCCTACGCTACTCAGAACGCCTCAGATCGTCCTCGGACAGTTCAGGGATAAGTTCGGTCGCACGCAACCTCGTACGCTTGTCAGTGAACGTCCTGAGGCTGCGCACAGCCGCATCCACGGTGTTCGTGGTGGCGAGTGCGGCATACAGAGCAGCAGCTGCACGACGCTCATCACTGCGAGCAGGTTGCAGCCTCGCATAGTCCCGGACCCGCAAAACCAGGGTTGTCATGAGATCCGACTACGCCTGCTCGCGAGAGCGAAAACCAGGAGCAAAATCAAGATGACAACATCAAGCTGAATCAGCGTGTACATCACGAACGTGAGAAACATAAATCTCCCTCACTATCCAGCTGTTCCAGGCGTTCACGCAGGAGATTAACAACCGTCCAGTTGAACGACCGGTCCTCCTGTTCAGCAAGATCAGCAATAGCAGTGTGCAGATCGTCAGGAATCCGCAGTGAAGTAGTAATGACCATATCCCAATAGTAGCACTAATTCGAATTCAGTGTCCAACTAAAGTGGTTATTATCCTGAAACCCGATCATACCTATGTCGGATCGCCGCTGACTGTCTTCGAAGTTCATAGACTTTTCGCGATCCTAAGCCATCCCTGCCTGTTCGCAATCCAGGGTGGTACATTGGCACCATCCGTGGATTACAGGGATTCTGGGACGTTTACAGCGCGTTTTGAGGGGAGTTCCGCAGGGACTACCGGGATGGGATCACCAGTGCATATCAGCAGGTACTGCCATCCTTGAGGGTTCTCCAATTAAGCGATGATCTGCACATCTCACCACAAGCGGACTGACCTGGTGTCACAGCACACCGAGGCAACCCAGCATGTGGAGGAACTGACAGGCGTCAGGGTCGTGTCAGGGTTCACGTACTGACGTACTGTCCGAGACTGGTGGCCGCAGTGAGGATCATCCGTGTTGACCTGCACGTTAGCTGCTGCGTAGACTGAGCGACTCCAGGGCAACATACGCATCAGAAATCAGGTCCTCGGCGTCCTCTGCCCTGGTCACGCGACTCCCAGACAGCTGGGGGTCAGGGTCGCATCAGGGAGAACAGTATGCGAGGCAGCGGAACCATCCTCAAGAAGTGCACCTGCCGGAACCAGGCTAGCTGTCAGCACGGGTGGACGTTCCGGTGGTGGGACAAAGGTCAGCACGAGGAGACGTTCTCCACGAAGAAGCTGGCACAGGACCGTCAGGCTCAGGTATGGAGGGACAAGCGGGCTGGTGAGGAGACGTTCACCACCAAGGGCAAGACCCTGTTCACAGAGTACGTGGAGGGGTGGATCGCCACTCCGAGACGTGACAACACCCGCAGGGCATACCAGGTAGCGCTGAGACGCATCAGGACGGACCTGGAGGGGTTGACCCTGGTCCAGGTGGCAGAGGACCGTGAACGCGTTCAGAGGCTCATAGACGGGGTTCCAGAGTCCTACCGGGTTCGGGTAAGGACCATCATCGTCGGTGCCTGCAACGAGGCTGTGAGAGCCGGGCGGATACCATCTCACCGGCTGGGCGGGGTGAGGATCGAACAGAAGTCAGAACGAGCAGTGTTTGAGTACGCGACCGCGAAACAACTCGAAACGTTCGCTGGAGAACTGGGAAACCTCGGGCTTCTCGTCTGGACGGGGAGACTCGCAGGACTCAGGATCGGGGAGAGTCTGGGATTGAACATCGGGGATTTCCGCGAGGATGGAACTGTTCTGCGGTTGTCACGTCAGCGACTCTCAAACGGGGAACTGGGACCGCTGAAGTCCCGTAAAGACGGGGATTACAGGGATATCCCGGTACCTGCTGTCCTGTGGAGGATGATCCAGGAAGCCCCGGTGGACGAGGACGGGTTCCTGTTCCCCGCGATCTGGACAGCCTACGTGTACAAGCAGGTCAGGGCAGGGAGGGATGCTGCTGGTCTTCCAGGGAAGTTCACGTGTCACTGGCTCAGGCACATGTGGGCATCGGATCTGCTGGGGCATGGTGTTCCGATCACGGATGTGTCCCGGTGGCTGGGGCATCGTTCAATCGAGATGACGTTTTCCGTGTACTCGCATTTCATCCCGGTTTCGTTTGACCGGGCGCGGAACATCCTGGATAAAACGATGGGGAACGTGGAGGTAAAAGGCTGAAATGTTTAGTGAATACTAGAATCCGGTTCTAAAAATCGAATACAGGTTCCTTTAGTCTTGCTAAAGATTCCGCAGGATAGACAATTCGATGGCGAAGCCCCGTCAAGCAACCTCGTGTTCCTGAGAAAAAACCCCTCACGTATGTTTCCTCGAACAGACGATCTAAGCACAGACTGGGATCAAGGTAACTCTTGAGGCAGCACGAACACGCCTTTACCTGACACGGTGTGCACTAGGTTCTCATCTCTCAACAGCTGCACCGCGTGCTTAACAGTTCCATCGGATACCCCGTAGGTCTGCTGAAGAGTTCGTATGGAGGGAAGCGGACGGCGGGGCTGGAGTTCACCACGACGGATCTGTTCGCGAAGAAGACTCGCAAGCTGGACGTACACGGGTACGTCTGAGTCGTGGTCGATCACAGTCCGACGTTAACTGCCCAGGTCAGGGTTTCACAGCCTGGGGCTAGGCATACCCAGGTACACCTAGGTAGGGTGAACATGCACCTGCGCTACTGAGGGAGACGCAGGAGCCACCCCCGTCCGGGCGGTCCAGGACGGGGGTGTCCCTCAGTCCCTCGGGAGACGTATGGAACTCGACATCCAGCCCATCAGGATGACCCCAATCGATATCGCATCCATGGATGAGATTGAACGGATCGCGATCCTCGTCCACCTCGCAGGTAACCCTGATCCTGTTATCGCGGGAGCAGTAGTTGACGCGGCGAGGGACGTTCTGGCGCGGACACGGGGAGGGGAACAGTGACCCAGCCTGTTCACTCGGGATTCAAGATGGGATTCGGTGCAGTCTTCGGGGTGATCGCGGCAGTTATCCTGATCATCATCATCATCGCGGTCGTTACCTACAAATCCCCGTATCAGAAGTGGTCTGACTGCGTGGATAAGGCTTACTCAAGCGGGCAGTATGACGCCACTTCCGTCTGCGGACCGGAGCCAGCACCATAACCGTGTTCAGTTTGTAAAGCCAATCAGTTTCGAGCACTGAGCGTCACATTTAACCCAGCTTTTATGTGACGCTCAGTGCTTTGCGTTGCGGACATGGAACTGTGTTACGCAGCCCATGACTGGTCACCCTGCGGCATGAGTGCACCTTTTGCACGGTTGCACCTCCCGCATAGCAGCTGGATATTGCTGACTGTGTTCACTCCACCTCGCGACCACGGGATTACGTGGTCATAGTGGAGGTCATCCACAGAATCGCAGTTCCTGCACCGTCCCCCATCACGAACACTGACCGCTATCTTCACATCCTGCGGGATATGCCTACTGTTCCGCTCGCCTACCGGGACAGAGACCCGTGGAATCTGCCTGAGACGCCTTATGCGGACAGTTCGGACCCCCAGCCACCCGATGATCCCGAACAGCAGGAACAGGCTGACAGGGACGTTCGTGGCGCTGGAGATGAGTATCCACGCGGTGATGATCAGAAACCACTTGGCAACACTCCTCCGGGCGTATCGAGTCAGCCTGAACGGGTTGTTGTACCTGCGGTCCACTCGCACCCATTTACTGCTCATTTTCCGCCTGCCTGCGCATCAAACCACTCGTCCCGCTCTTCCTTAGTTACCGGGCTGGTTCCGCCTATCGTCAGGTTGAGCAGATTGCAGCAGGGACAGATCGCAATCCACCTGCCTGTTGACACTCTTCGCGGACGACAACCATGATCTCGCAGTGCCTGGATAAACTGGTCCTCGGTGATCATGATCAATTCCCCTGTCCGTAACTCTTGAAGACGTGTTCCACTCGTGCCGTTTTCGCGGCTCCATGCAGCTCACCTGAGCAGGTGCAGCAGCAGGTTGCCTTGTCTCCCATCGCATACAGGCATTGTGTTGTGCAGTTCTTCATATCGGACAGCTGCCACAGCAGTTCTATCTCCGAGACACCTGGACAGTCACACTCTTGCCACCACTTACCTTGAGGACATGAGTCTTCTAGTCCTAGTGGATACATGGAGCAGCAGTTTTTGCAGGTGAGTATCCCGCAGACCAGTCCACGCGACCATTGAACATTACCTGTCGCTCCCTCATGAGTGCAGGTTCTAGCTTTGAATTCGTGAACACAAGTTCCCTTGCTGGTGGTCATTTTACTTCTCCTTATTGTCGTGGATGATTGACTGGCTGCCATCCTGTTTGCCGACGAGCAGTGGCCCCATTACCTTGTTTAGCTCCATAGTGAGTGCTGCATCAGGCGTGACCCTGTTGTTCGGGAGGTATAGCACGTGACCGCCCAGCAGGCTGCTCAAGTGAACACGTACAGGGTGATCACCTGGGTGTGCATTAAGGATTGCGATCACGTCTGCTTCGACAGAGAGCCACCGATCCTCGGATGTCCTTATGACGAACGGCTTCTTGGTGTAGCCAATCCAGTAGTCAAGCTGCTGACCGCAATCTTCACACAGGTGATGTTTGGATTGCTCACCATTACCCTCGACGCGAACCCTGTACAGTTCTTCGGTCTCAAACTCTGTATTACACCTATCGCAGCGATAGTGTTTGCTCATTATGTTCTCCTTACTGCGGGGATTTGAGGTTGCTTCTGCGCAATACGAGCTGGCAACTTATCGCGCTTGAATCCTCTGTGATGGTCATGATGTCTGCCCGTGCTCGAATCTCGCTGAACGTGCAGACTCATATGCACGCCACTGTGCAGGGAGTTTCGGATTGGCTAGCTTAAACCTTGCCTGCTCAATCTCAGACATTGAGTGAAGCCATCCTGTATGTATACTCTCGTCACCAGCACAGGGAGTGAGCCACAATGTTCCAGGGTGCTCGTCCCCGTTGTTCACGTCATCGACCGGAGTGGAACCGTTCGTATCCACGTAGCGGAGCCCACCTTTACTACTGAATTCCCGCAGAGAAGAGCCAACATATGGTTCACCGACCAGCTTCGTGTCGTTGGTAACACTAAGC
>Ga0207694_10003375_pt1 | contig 12715 bp, 14 predicted proteins | sample KBSC34metaG_FD_184353 | JGI IMG/M metagenome (GOLD analysis project Ga0207694, IMG submission 184353) | Corn rhizosphere microbial communities from Kellogg Biological Station, Michigan, USA - KBS C3-4 metaG (SPAdes) (version 2) | ecosystem: Host-associated > Plants > Roots > Rhizosphere > Soil...
TGCCGAGCTGGCCGCCGAACACCACCTTCATGCCGGTTCGGCTTGCCGCGACCATCATGTTGAAGCCGCCGCCGGCGACCCGCGCGTAAGCTGACGCGGTCTTTTCCGTGCCGGCCGCCGGCAAGGCGTCGATGCGGTAGACATAATCGACCACAGCGCTGCCGACATGGACGAGCCGCCCGCTCATGCGGCGTCCTCCTTGCCTGGGCCAGCCTTGGAGCCGCGCGCGGCGACCAGATCCGCAGCCAGCGCGCGAACCTCCGCGAGGTCGATGCCATGCAGTTGGGAGATGCGATCCTGCGGCAGCTTCGACAGGCCGACGCAGGCGCCCGCCATGCCGGCGGCGATGGCGCCGATCGTGTCGGTGTCGCCGCCGAGATTGGCCGCAATGACGGCAGCCCGCCATGCATCGCCTTGCGCGACCTCCAGCACCGCGAAGGCCGCCGGAACCGATTCCTGGCTGGCGACGCCGGTGCCGACCAGGTCGACGATCAGCTTGAGTGCTTCTTTCTCCGTCTTGCCCCGAACGAGCTCCTGCGCCCACAGAATGCGCGCGGCGATGTCGCCGCCGGTGACCCAATGGCCGAGCGTGGCGCCAAGTCGTGCCGCGGCGCCGGCGTGGCCGGATGCGGCTCGCCAGTCGCCGCCCGAGACGCCGAGACTGACCGCGGCCGCAACCGCGGCAGCCGATGCGATGGCTATCGAGGTGTTGTGCGTGGCCCGGCAGGTTTCCACCACTTTGGCGACGAGCGCGTCGAGCGGCTCCGGCGGCATCATGATGCCGACCGGCGCGATGCGCATCGCCGCGCCATTGGTGTCGCCGCCACGCCCGGCCTCCTCGGCCGGCACCCCGCTGTTGATGGCATCGATGGCGCGCTTGGTCGACGGTCCAAGCAGGTCGTAGCTGCCGCGCGCCTTCACATCCCGCTCCCAGTCGAGCAGCGCGTTGACCCAGCGCGCATGATCGAAGCGCTCGCCGGATTCGACAAGGATGCGGCCGAGCAGCAGCGCCTGCTCGGTGTCGTCGGTGATCGCACCGGCCGGCAGCCCTTTCGACACGGGGTGATCGGCGAAAGGCGCGACGAAATCCTCGACGTGACCGTAGAGCTCGGTGATGCGGGCCGGCGACAGAAGCTGCGTGGGCATGCCCAGCGCATCGCCAATCGCCCCGCCGATCAGCGCGCCCATTGCCCTGTCGCCCATTTTCCGATCGCTCCCCTCCCCGACCACGCTCAGAACTCCAGATGCAGCGCGAAATGCGCGGGGTTGAGCAGGCTGGTGACGAATTCGATGGCGCGGCCGTCGGCGGCAAGTGTCAGGCGGCGCGTGCGCAGGAACGGCGTACCGGGCGCGCAGCCGAGGATCGCGGCGTCGGCGGCGCTCAGCATCTCGATGTCGACCCACTCTTCGCCGTGGTCGGGAACAAGTCCTGCCCCGCGCAGCGTCTGGTGTAGCGTGCCTTCGCGCAAACCGCGCAGCGGTATGTCCTCCAACTCTGGCGACAGCGGCAGGCGGCTGCGCTCGATCGAGATGGCGTGGCCGTCGTCGGCATTCGTGCGGGCACGGTCGACCGCGATGAAGGACGAGCTCTCGACCCCGAGCCTGGCCGCTAGTTCCGCGTCCTCGATGACCTCGAGCCGCAATGTGCGGGTCTCGGCATTGGCGCCCGCATTGGCAAGCGCGCGCGACCAGCCAATCGCATCATCGACCGGCTTGCCGTCGAAGGTCACGAAGGAGCCGATGCCGACCTTGGTGGTAATGAGCCCCCGGCTCGACAGTTCCTCGAGCCCCTTGCGGACTGTATTGCGGCTGACGGAGAAGCGCTGGACGAGCTCGCTTTCGCTCTGCAGGCGGTCGCCAAAGCCGAGCAGGCCGGAGCGTATCTCATGCTCCAGAACCGTCGCGATCTGCTCGGGCTTGCCCGTGCCGGGTGAGAGTTGCATCGCGCGACGGGCCATATCGATACCTGTTCAATGAACCTGTATAATCCTGTTCATTAGCGTATCTGAAATGAAGCGTCAACGGCTAGCCTCTTCTCCCCGCCACCACACGGGGAGAAGTGCCCGGTTCACTCTCCGTAGCAGCAGCGCAGCTGCTGCGAAGGACAGGCAGGGCGATGATGGGCAGCGCCAACCTCTGACAATTGGCCGGCTGCCAACGAAGATCATGGATCAAACGAAGAAGAATTCCTCGACGCGCTGCTTGGCCTTCAGCAGCACCGGCAGGATGTCGCGCTCCATCGTCTCGACCGAGAAACGCGCCGACTGCGTCGAGACGTTGATGGCGGCGACCGTGCGGCCGGCGCGATCGATGATCGGCACCGCGATCGAGCGCAGGCCGAGCTCCAGCTCCTCGTCGACGATGGCAAAGCCCTCCGCCCTCGCCTTGTCGATCACCTTGCCAAGCCCGGCGCGGCTGGTGATCGTCTTCGGCGTCCGCCGCTCGATCCTTGCCTCGCCGAGAAAAGCCTTCAGGTCTTCCGTTGCCATACCTGAGAGCAACACCCGTCCCATCGACGTGCAATAGGCCGGCAGTCTTGTGCCGACATCGAGCGCCACGCTCAAGATGCGCCGTCCGGGAATGCGCGCGACATAGACGACGTCCTCGCCCGACAGCACCGCCGCATTGCAGGCCTCGTCGAATTTGGCTGCCACCTCGCGCATGACGGGCGCCGCGAAGGTCCAGAGTGATGCACCGCCAAGCCAGGTCCGCGCTACAGTCAAAAGACGTGGCGACAGCGAAAACAGCCGGCCGGATTGCGTCGCATAGCCCGTGGCAACCAATGTCAGCAGAAAGCGGCGGGCGCCGGCGCGGGTCAGCCCCGCCTCCTCCGCCATTTCGGTCAGCGTCATGCCTGACGGATGGCGCGCGAGGATCTCCATCACCACCAAGCCACGTTCCAGCGAGCCGACATGGTCGCGTGAACCAGCCTCTTCTTCTGCGGCCGCTTCCATATGTTGACTCCCCATTCGGGTCGGATTAAAAAGTATCGCATACTAAACATATGTTCGCAATGCGAACTTTTGCCAGATCATCGGAGTTTGGAAGATGGTGAAATTCCTGCCGCTGAAAGAGGCCGTCGCGCAGAATCTACACGATGGCGATACGGTCGCTTTCGAGGGCTTTACCCATCTGATCCCGACCGCCGCCGCGCACGAGGCGATCCGCCAGGGCTTTCGCAACCTGACGCTGATCCGCATGACGCCCGACCTGATCTACGACCAGATGATCGGCATGGGCATGGCGAAGAAGATCGTCTTCTCCTATGTCGGCAATCCGGGCGTCGGCCTGCTCAGGCGCGCCCGCGATGCCATCGAGAACGGCTTTCCGCGCGCGCTCGAGGTGGAGGAGCACAGCCACGCCGGCATGGCCAACGCTTATGAGGCGGGTGCCGCCGGTCTGCCCTGCGCGGTGTTTCGCGGCTATCGCGGCGCCGGTCTTGCCTCGGTCAATCCCAACATCAAATCGGTGACTTGCCCCTTCACCGGCGAGGTGCTGGCCGCCGTCCCGGCGATCCGGCCGGACGTCACCTTCATCCACGCGCAGAAGGCGGACCGGAAAGGCAACGTGCTGGTCGAGGGCATTATCGGCATCCAGAAGGAGGCCGTGCTGGCGGCCAAGCGTGCTGTCGTGACGGTCGAGGAAGTGGTCGACAATTTCGACGACCTCCACCCCAACCTCACCGTGCTGCCAAGCTGGACGATCGCGGCGATCTCGGTCGTTCCGGGCGGCTCGCACCCCTCCTACACGCATGGCTATTACGAGCGCGACAACGCCGCCTATCTCGAATGGGATGAGATCGCCGCCGATCGCGACCGCTTCCAGGCATGGATGCAGAAAAACGTCATCGAGAGCAGCGCGGACGACTTTGCCGGCCGCGTCGAGCATCTGAGGAAAGCCGCATGAGCGACGCTGACAATCTGGGTTTCACCCCGAACGAGATGATGACGATTGCCGCCAGCCGCGCATTGAAAAGCGACGACGTCTGCTTCGTCGGCATCGGCGCGCCATCGGCCGCCTGCAACGTCGCGCGGCTGACCCATGCGCCCGACATCACGCTGATCTATGAGAGCGGCACCATCGGCACCGCGCCCGATGTGCTGCCGCTGTCGATCGGCGACGGCGAATTGTGCGAGACGGCGGTCACCACCGTCGCGGTACCGGAGATGTTCCGCTATTGGCTGCAGGGCGGCCGTATCTCGATCGGCTTCCTCGGCGCCGCCCAGCTCGACAAGTTCGGCAACATCAACACCACCGTCATTGGTGACTATGCGCATCCCAAGACCCGCCTGCCCGGCGGCGGCGGCGCGCCGGAGATCGCCACCTCGTCGAGACAGGTCTACATCACCATGGCCCAGTCGAAGCGCGGCATGGTCGAGAAGACCGACTTCTTCACCTCCTTCGGCCATGGCGAGGGCGGCGACCACCGCAAGCGCCTCGGCATCGACACGGCCGGCCCGACGCTTTTGATCACCGACCTCGCCATCTGGAAGCCGGACCCGGTGACCAAGGAATTCACCGTGGTGTCGCTGCATCCCGGAGTCTCTCGCGAGCAAGTGCAAGCGACCTGTGGCTGGGCCGTAAAATTCGCGAAGGCTCTTGACGAGACGCCGGCGCCGACGGAACTCGAGCTGAAGACGTTGCGCGACCTGCAGGCCCGCACCAAGGCGGCGCATGCAGGAACCGCCAAAGGGAAAGCTGCGTAAATGACTGACGCCTTCATCTGCGATTACATCCGCACCCCGATCGGCCGCTTTGGCGGTTCGCTGTCCTCCGTGCGCGCCGATGATCTCGGCGCCATCCCGTTGCGAGCGCTCGTGGAGCGCAACAAGAGCATCGACTGGGCCGCCATCGACGACGTCGTCTATGGCTGCGCCAACCAGGCGGGCGAAGACAACCGCAACGTGGCGCGCATGGCGCTGCTGCTCGCCGGCCTCCCCCAGGGCATTCCCGGCTCGACGGTCAATCGCCTGTGCGGCTCGGGCATGGATGCCGTCACCATCGCCGCGCGCGCCATCAAGGCCGGCGAGGCCGAACTGATAATTGCCGGTGGCGTCGAATCGATGAGCCGCGCACCCTTTGTCATGCCGAAGGCCGACACCGCTTTCTCGCGCAATGCCGAAATCTACGACACCACCATCGGCTGGCGCTTCGTCAACCCGCTGATGAAGAAGCAGTATGGCGTCGATTCCATGCCGGAGACCGGCGAGAACGTCGCCGAGGATTTTTCCGTCAGCAGAGCCGACCAGGACGCTTTCGCCGTCCGCAGCCAGGACAAGGCGGTGGCCGCGCAAGCCAATGGCCGGCTGGCGAAAGAAATCACGCCGGCGACCATTCCTCAAAGGAAGGGCGACGCGGTCGTGGTGTCGAAGGACGAACATCCCCGCGCAGGCACGACCATTGAAGCGCTGGCCAAATTGCCGACCCCGTTCCGCCAGGGCGGCACGGTGACCGCCGGCAACGCCTCCGGCGTCAATGACGGCTCCGCAGCGCTGATCATCGCCTCGGAAGCGGCGGCGAAGAAACACGGCCTGACACCGATCGCCCGCATTCTCGGCGGCGCTGTCGCCGGTGTGGCGCCGCGCATCATGGGCATCGGCCCGGCGCCGGCCACCAAGAAGCTCTGCGCCCGTCTCGGTCTGACGCCCGAACAGTTCGACGTCATCGAATTGAACGAAGCTTTCGCCTCCCAGGGCATCGCCGTGCTCCGCCAACTCGGAATTTCCGAGAAGGCGGAGCATATCAACCCCAACGGCGGCGCCATCGCGCTCGGACACCCGCTCGGCATGTCGGGGGCGCGTATCACCGGCACGGCGGCGCTCGAGCTGCGCGAGCGCGGCGGCAAGCTGGCCTTGGCCACCATGTGCATCGGTGTCGGCCAGGGCATTGCCATCGCGCTTGAACGGGTTTGAGATCGATAAGCGACGCCTGGGTGTGCCGAGATCCAGGCCTGAGTCGAAATGGTCCGTTGTTAGACCAGACGACACCTTGTAGCTTGGGCGCATGGCGCTCAAACGGATGGACAATGTAGGAATCGTCGTCGAAGACCTCGGAGAGGCGGTCGATTTTTTTCGCGAGCTCGGCCTCGAGCTCGAAGGACGGGCCACGATCGAGGGAGAATGGGCCGGACGTGTCACTGGACTGGGCGATCAGCACGTCGAGATTGCCATGATGCGCACGCCGGACGGCCACAGCCGGCTCGAGCTATCCCGCTTCCTGAGACCATCTGTCGTCGCGGATCACCGCAACGCCCCAGTGAATGCTCTTGGCTACCTGCGCGTGATGTTTACCGTGGACGACATCGACGAGACACTGGAAAAGCTCCGCAAGCGCGGCGCGCAGCTCGTAGGCGAAGTCGTCCGGTATCAAGACGTATATCGGCTCTGCTACATCCGCGGGCCTGAAGGGCTTCTCATCGGACTCGCCCAGGAACTCAGTTGAGCGCAACAGCACGCGCCCTGATGCATGTCGCCCAAAAGTGGGCGGCGGCTTTGGGAGAACGACGTGCATCAAAACAAGGACTTAAAGCGCGTCGCCTGATTCCGTTTCGACGCGACGCGCTTTAGTAAGGCAGCCCGACGTAATTTTCCGCAAGCGCGGTCGAGGCAGCTTTCGAATGCACGAGGTAATCGAGCTCGGCTTCCTGGATGCGCTGGCCGAACTCGCCCGTCTCCGGAAAACGGTGCAGCATCGTCGTCATCCACCAGGAAAAGCGCACCGCTTTCCAGACACGCGCCAGCGCCTTTGACGAATAGGCATCAAGCGTCGAATCCGACTTCTCACGATAGAATTCACGAAGCCCGGCAAAGAGATAGCGCACGTCGCTGGCAGCGAGGTTGAGCCCCTTTGCCCCGGTCGGCGGTACGATGTGGGCGGCATCGCCGACAAGGAAGAGCCTTCCGAAGCGCATCGGCTCGGCGACGAAGGAGCGCAGCGGCGCGATCGACTTCTCGAAGGACGGACCGGTGGTGACGGCTGCGGCCGTCTGCGGCGGCAGGCGGCGGCGCAGCTCGTCCCAGAAGCGCTCGTCGGACCAGGCCTCGACGCGCTCGTCGGCGGGAACCTGCACATAGTAGCGGCTGCGCTGCGGCGAACGCATCGAGCATAGCGCAAAGCCGCGCTCGTGATTGGCATAGACCAGCTCATGGTCGGCCGGCGGCACCTCGGCCAGCACGCCCAGCCAGCCGAACGGGTATTGCCGCTCGAAAGTCTTCAGCGCGCCCGCCGGCACCGATCGACGGCTGACGCCGTGATAGCCGTCACAGCCGGCGATGAAGTCGCAATCGATGCGATGGCCGACGCCATCCTTGTCGTAGGTGACGAACGGTGTGCCGTCGAAGTCGTGAAGCGCGACATTCGCTGCCTCGTAGACGGTGAAGAGCCCCGCCGCCTCGCGCTTGTCCATCAAATCATGTGTCACCTCGGTCTGGCCGTAGACGGTGACATGCTTGCCGCCGGTGAGCGCCGTGAGGTCGATGCGGTGCAGGCGCCCGTCGAAGGCGAGCGAGATGCCGGAATGCGGCAGACCCTGGGCATGCAGCCTGTCTGCCGCGCCGGCTTCGCCGAGCAGGTCGACCGTGCCTTGTTCGAGCACGCCGGCGCGAACACGCCCGAGAACATGCTCGCGGCTCGACCGCTCAAGGATGATTGTCTCGACGCCGATGGTGGCAAGCAGCTGACCGAGCAGCAGGCCGGACGGTCCCGACCCGATGATGGCGACCTGTGTGCGCATCAGTGGCCGAGGCTTTCAATCTGCGCGGCCAGTTCAGCCGCAAGCCTGAGCGCGCCGGCTGTGGCGACGACCATCTGCGGCAGGATCAGCCATTCCAGCGTCCAGGCGGCGCCCGACCGCTCCTGCTCATGCACCATTGCCTGATGCATGCCGGAAAGCAGCACGGCGTTGAAGCGTGCCAGCGCCACCAGCGCCTCCGCCTTTACCGGGTTCTGCTTTTGCGGCATCGCCGATGAGCCGCCACCGCCCGACAGCTCGATGTCGGTACCCGCCTGCGCCATCAGCGCGACATCCTGGCCGAACTTGCCGAGGCTGCCGGTGACGAGCGACAGCCAGCCGGCGAATTCGGCGAGCGCATCGCGCTGGCTGTGCCATTGCGACGCGTCGTCAAGACCGAGCTTCGCGGCCAGCGCGGCGCGGACGGCGGCGGCCTCGTCGCCGAGTTTTTCCAGCGTGCCGGCAGCACCGCCGAACTGCAGCACGAGCAGCCGGCCAGACACCTCGGCAAGGCGGACCTTGTGACGTTCGAGTGGCGCGCGCCAGGACACAATGCGATGCGCCACAGTGATCGGGATCGCCGGCTGCATGCGCGTCATCGCCGTGAGCTGACGGTTGCCGAATTCCAGCTCCAGGCCGGTGAGGCGAACGATGTTCTCGCCAAGCAGCAGGCCGATATGGTCGATGACCTGCCGCAGGCGCAGCACCAGCGACGTGTCGATGGCATCCTGACTGGTGGCGCCGAAATGAACGAATGCGTCGTGCGGCGCGCCAACGGCGACTTTGATCTGACGAACCAGCTCGGGCATCACGACGCCATCCTTGGCGACCCCTGCCCTCAACTTGGTCGTGTCCGGCCGGAATGACGCGAGCGCTTTGACGATCGCCGCCTCGGCATCACGCGGGATCACGCCGCGCTCGGCCTCGGCCTGCGCCAGCGCCTGCTCGAAAGCGAGCATCGCGTCTATGTCGGCTTCCACCGAAAAATGCCTCGCCGCCTCCTCGTCGCCGAGCAAGCCGGAAAGCAGCGGATGATCGAAAGGCGATACGGTCATATCATGGCCAGTCAGCTGTCGAAGAAGACCGTCTCCTTCTCGCCCTGCAGATGGACGTCGAAGACGTAATTGTCCCCCTGGCGCTCCGAGATCAGCGTCGGTACGCGCAGGCGATGTTCGATGCGGGCAAGGATCGGGTCCTCGGCATTGGCCATCTCCTCGTCGGAAAAATAGAGCCTGGTGTTGAGGCCGATATTGATGCCGCGCGCCACGATCCACAGGCTGATATGCGGTGCCATCAGCCGGCCGTCACGGAACGGCACCCGACCGGGCTTGATCGTCTGGAACAGGCAGACGCCGGTTTCCATGTCGGTCGGCTGCCGGCCCCAGCCCAGGAAATTCGGATCGGCGGTGCCGCGCAATTCCGCCGGCGAATTGTAGAACCCGGCGGCATCCGCCTGCCAGATCTCGACCAGCGCGTCCTTCAGCGGCGTGCCGGTGCCGTCGAGCACGCGGATGCGCAGCTCGATGCGCTCGCCCTTGGTCTGGTCGTTGAGCATTGTCGAGCCGAGGTCGCTCGCATAGACGCCGCCGATCCCGCAGAAATTGGGCGTCAGCCCGATATGCACATAGGGTCCGGCGGTCTGCGAAGGGCTCTCCTTCAGCCGGTCGAGCGACTGCGCCATCAATTGCCCTCCGGCCTGTTCTCGAACAGCGTCGAGCGCCGCCCGCGCAGCACGATGTCGAACTTGTAGGCGAGCGCGTCCATCGGGATCGTCGAGTGCATGTCGAGCGCGGCGATCAGCGCCTCGACCGCAGCCTTGTTGGAAATGCCGCTGACGATCGGGCAGCGCCAGATCAGCGGATCGCCCTCGAAATACATCTGTGTGATCATCCGCTGCGCGAAGCCGTGGCCGAACGCGGAAAAATGGATATGCGCCGGCCGCCAGTCGTTCGGGCCGTTCGGCCACGGATAGGGCCCAGGCCTCACCGTGCGAAAGGCATAACCGCCATCCTCGCCGGTGATGGTGCGGCCGCAGCCTCCGAAATTCGGATCGAGCGGCGCAAGATAGCCGTCTTTCTTGTGGCGGTAGCGGCCGCCGGCATTGGCTTGCCAGAGCTCGAGCAGCACGCCCGGCACGCCCTTGCCGCGTTCGTCCAGCACGCGTCCATGGACGATGATGCGCTCACCGATAGCGCTCTCGCCGGCCTTGGCGAAATTGTGGATCAGGTCGTTGTCGAGCTCGCCGAGCATCGCGTGTCCGAACACCGGACCGGTCAATTCCGACAAGGTGTTGTCGAACGACAGCAACGCTTTCTGCGGCGAGCGCAGCACCGAGCTCTTGTAGCCCGGCGTGAATGCCGGCGGATGCCATTGACGGTCGCGCTGGAAGAAGGCGCCGGTTTCCGGCGCCTGGTTCGAACCGGACTCAGCCATGGGCGCTCTTGGCTCCATCCATTTGCGCGAACACCTCCTTGGCGATCTTGAAGGCGCGATTGGCCGCCGGCACGCCGGCATAGGTCGCGACGTGCAGGAAGGCCTCGCAGATGTCGTCTCTTGTAGCGCCGGTATTGGCGGTGGCGCGCACATGCATGGCGACTTCCTCGTCGTGTCCGAGCGCTGCAAGCAGCGCCAGCGTCACGATCGAGCGCTCGCGCTTCGACCAGCCGGGGCGCGCCCACACGGTTCCCCACGCAGCCTCGGTGATCAGTTGCTGGAACGGTCGGTCGAAATCGGTCGTGGCATCTTCGGCGCGGTCGACATGGGGACTGCCGAGCACGGAGCGGCGGACTTCGAGACCGGTCCGGTAGCGGTTCTTGGTAACATCATCCATGAGCAGATTTTCCCTCAGGCAATGAGGCGACGAAATCGCGGATCAAAGTGACGAGCGCTTCGGGCTGCTCGATGCACGGGATGTGCGCGGCATCGCGGATCACTTCGAAACGTGCGCCGGGGATCAGTCCGGCCAGCGAGCGGACAAGATCCGGCGGCGTCGAACCGTCCTGATCGCCGACGATGCAAAGCGTCGGCACTGCGATGCGTCGCGCGCTGCCGGTGAAATCGGCATCGCGCACCGCCATGCAGGTGCCGATGTAACCGGGCAGCGCCTGCCTCGTCAGCATGTTGCGGCAGCCCGCGAGCTCGGCCGCGCGACGGGCATGGAAATCCGGCGTGAACCACACCTTCATGATGCCGTCGGCGATCGCTTCGATGCCGTCGCGCTCCACGGTTGCGATGCGCGTGTTCCAGCTTTCGGCGGTACCGATCTTATGCGCGGTGTCGCTGAGGATCAGCGCTTCTACACATTTTGGATGGCGGGTATAAAGCCGCTGCGCGATCATGCCGCCGACGGAGAGGCCAAAGAGCACGACCTTGGCGAAACCGAAATGGTCGATGAGGGCGACAAGATCATCGACATGATCGTCGATCGAGCGCACGCCGGCGCCGATATCAGACAGCCCATGGCCGCGCTTGTCATAAACCAGCATCGGCATTTCGCCGGTCAGTTTGACGACGACGGCGTCCCAGATCCGGAAGTCGGTGCCCAGCGAATTGATGAAGATGATCGGTCGCGACGTGCCGGTCGCCTCGATATGGCGGTGATGCAGCGCGACGCCGCCTATGCTGACGAATGGCACGATTTCGATCCTCCAAAGCCACATTGCACCAGCAGTTTGGTTCGGTAAAATGATATTTTGCGGCGTTTCATTAACTCTGAGGTTATCGAACCATGGCCGAAAGCCGGATCCGCTTCCGCCATCTGCAGGCGTTTCTCGAAGTCGCGCGGCAAGGCAGTGTCGCGCGCGCCGCCGACTTCCTGCATGTCAGCGCGCCTGCCGTGACCAAGACCTTGCGTGAACTGGAAGAAGCGCTCGGCGTCGCGGTGGTCGAGCGCGACGGGCGCGGCATCCGCGTCACACGTCTCGGCGAAATCTTTCTTGGACATGCCGGTTCGGCGATATCGGCGCTGAAGCGCGGCGTCGATTCCGTGCGCCAGGACGGCGCCCTCAATCGCGACCCGATCCGCATCGGCGCGCTGCCGACCGTATCGGCGCGTGTGATGCCGCTTGCCATGAACCTGTTCCTCGAGGAGAACACCGGCGCCGCGCTCAAGATCGTCACCGGCGAGAACGCGGTGCTTCTCGAGCAGTTGCGCGTCGGCGCGCTCGACCTCGTCGTCGGCCGCCTCGCGGCGCCAGAGCACATGACCGGCTTCTTCTTCGAGCACCTTTATTCCGAACAGGTGCTGTTCGTGGTGCGGGCCGGGCATCCGCTGTCGGAACCCGGAACAGACATTTTCGCGCGGCTCGACGAGTTTCCCGTCCTGATGCCGACCCGGGAATCCGTGATCCGGCCATTCGTCGACCGGCTCTTCATCACCAACGGCATGACTGCGCCGGCCACGGAGATCGAAACCGTTTCCGATTCCTTCGGTCGCTCCTTCATGCGGCAGAGCAATGCGGTATGGATCATCTCGGCCGGCGTCGTCGCCAATGAGATCGCCAGCGGCGCCTTTGTCGCCCTGCTGGTGGACACGGAAGAAACCAAAGGGCCGGTGGGCTTGACCATGCGCACCGATACAGCGCCCTCGCCCGCCTTCACCATTCTCTTGCAGACGATCCGCGAGGCGGCGCGGCACCACGCCTGACGATCACTTGATCGGTTCGGGCTCGCTGATCGGCAGCCAGGCGGCCGACAAGATGGAGAAGTCGATTGCCGATGCGACCGCGAAGAGTGCCAAGCTCGCGGCTGACGACAAGCGGACGTGCACTGTGGTGGAAGCCACGCTCCTCGGCCACGTGACGCCCCACTCCGCTGGAGCACCCCTCATCCATCTCGGCGCTTTGCGCCGATCCACCGTCTCCCACAAGGGGGAGAAGGAAGAAACTGGCTTACCCCAGTGTGAGCCCGGCCTTCTTTGCTTCCTCGCGCAGGAATGGCAGGCCGACCTCGATCACGTCGCGCGGGTCTTCCGCCACCGGCCGCCAC
>Ga0207694_10003381_pt1 | contig 12708 bp, 7 predicted proteins | sample KBSC34metaG_FD_184353 | JGI IMG/M metagenome (GOLD analysis project Ga0207694, IMG submission 184353) | Corn rhizosphere microbial communities from Kellogg Biological Station, Michigan, USA - KBS C3-4 metaG (SPAdes) (version 2) | ecosystem: Host-associated > Plants > Roots > Rhizosphere > Soil...
TTGAATTATGAGAGACCGTACCTTAAAGAGCACTCGACAACAGCGCAAGGCCGCCCAGTTGTGACTCAACAAGGGGTGTGGACGAAGCCTCGCTCAGGGTCTGATTGGCTTTCATACGCGTTGCTCGTGGGCGCCGCCGCTGTCGTCGCCTTCCTGGCCTATACAATCTATTTGATCTACTCTCCGCTGCTTTGGGTCGACCAGTGGATGTTCCTCCAGGACATGATTGCAAATCACGGTCATTACGGAGCCGGACTCCTTTGGAAACAGCATAATGAGCATCGCATCCCGTTACCGAAGCTGTTCTATTTAGCGGACCTCTATGTGTTTGGTGGCAGGAATCTCCTGCTGCACGCCAGCGTCATCGCAGTGCAACTCGCGGAAGTCGTCTTGCTGGGGCTAGTGTTCAAGCGGATAGGTCAACTCCGGGCTGATGCATGGCGGACGGCAGTGGCCGTCGCGATTGTCTGCCTCTTCGCCATGAGGCAATCCGAAAATTTTTGGTGGGGTTGGAATCTGGCTATGATTCTCCCCTATCTTGGCGCAACGATTGCATTCTCGAATCTCGGATTTTTCTATTTGAGCAGACGGGAAGAGGGGCAGGGCGCGATTCGGTACATGCTGTGGGCATGGGCCGGGTTTCTGATCGCCAGCCTGTCGCTTTCCTATGGATTACTGGTATGGCCGGTGCTGGTGGTCGCAATGTTGGGCTTGCGGCTTCCGCGGCGGCTGATTTTTGCCACGATAGCGATTGGTGCCGTATTTATCGCTATTTGGCTCAGGGGGCATTCGACACCGCACTACGCTCTTCCTTCTATCCCTGTACTGATCCGGTTTCTGCTGGTGTTTTATGGAAGCAGTTGGTCCTGCGTCAGCGAACGGTTAGGCATAGGGCTGGCGATTATTGCCCTGCCTACTTCCGCCGCAGCGTACATTTGGGTTCTGCTTAAGCGGCAAAAAGATGTCTTTGCCGTTGTGTTGCTATCACTGGCGATGTTCGCGATCGCCTGTTCTGTCCTGGTCGCTGTCGGCCGGTTCTGGTTGGGCCTTGAGCAGGCTCGCACCGATCGATATCAGACAGGCGCGATGCTGTTTTGGTGTTGTGTTTTCGTGCTCATTATCCGTCTGTCCGCAAAAGCGCTAAGGAGGCCGGCAGTGCTGGTTGTGCTCCAGGCACTGTTCATTTGTGTGCTACTTGCGGCGGTTCGAATTGCGCCCTTCGTTACAGCCGGTGCCCGAGTGCATGCCAACACCAACAACGAGGCAGCAGCGGCGCTGGAAGCCGGGGTGAATGACTCCGCCACCATCATGTATGTGGCCGTGCCCCCTTACCGGGCCCAGGATATTTTGCTCATGTCCGGCTATTTGCGCACGCATCACTGGTCCATATTCCACAATGACCGAAGTTATCCACTGGGCAAGGAGTTCAAGCGTTTCTACAACGTAGTGCCGACTGTAGCTTGCCGAGGAACGATGGATTCCATCCGCGGTATCGCGGACTATCGCTGGTCAGGCTTCCGCTTTAGCGGTTGGGTGTACGATGCCCGTGCACACACGTCGGCCCGTGGCGTGGCGTTGGTCGATATCTCCGGTCGGCTTGTCGGTCTCGGCCGCACCGGGTTTCGCCGTATGGACGCGCCGGCTTGGGCCCCGGCTGACGATGTTGGATTTCTGGGGTACGTGCCCAATGACCTTAAAACGCAGGAAGTTCGGGCTTTTGCGATCCTTGCAGATGGCGTCTCCGCGTGCCCTCTGCTCCGCGGTCAGCCCTTGTACCTCGATCTATCGGCAACAACGTATTCCGGCCCAAACGCGACCGGAGCGACTCTTGCTTTGACGCGCGATTTACGGCCTGCGACGATGAATTTCGAAACGCTGGCCGGCAGACCGGTGTCTCAGCAGTCCGTCGTCGTGGACCCTGGCGATGAAACAGCGATTACGGGTTGGATCGTAGACGCTAACGGGCAATCCGGTTCCGCTGCCGATCTGGTAGTCGACGATGTTGCATTGCGCGCCGAGTACGGTTACAAGCGGCCAGATGTGGCGAAAGTTCTCTCATCGCCTAATGCTGTCGGCTCCGGCTTTAAAGGCCAGTTGCCCAAACTACGTCCGGGAGAACACCACATAGGAATGCGCGTGATCCCCAAAGGGATGAACGTATACTCTGAGGGTTGGACGCTAAAAATTCTCGTGCGTTAAACCATAGAAGTTCCCAGATCATTCCTCTCCGATGGGCAACAAGATAGACTCATGAATGTAATCAACCAAGAGGCGGCACTGTAATGTCTGATGCCTGCTGTCCCGTCTGCAAAAGCAGCAACGTCGCTGTCTATTTAAAAGGTGATGATCGAAATCTCGACTCCCGGGCATTTGGATCCTCACGAAATACCATCTCAGCGGGCGAAATACTGCGGTGTCGCGATTGCGAATTCGGTTTTCGTAAGAGTCGATATGATGAAAAGCTCCTGGCGGAGATTTACTCGCAAATGGACGCTACGGTCTACGAGAAAGAACTGCAAGGGCGCCGCCAGACAGCAGAGAAGCATCTCCGAATTGTGCAGAAGGAACTGCGTGGGGGGAGTATTCTGGATGTGGGCTGTGCGTCCGGGCTTTTCCTGTTACAGGCGGCAAGGGCCGGATGGCGGGTAACCGGTCTCGAGCCGGCGGAAGAACTCTTCTCTCGGGCTAACGCGCTTCTCGGTAGCCAAGGACAAGTGATTTGTAAGACGCTCGAGCAAGCCGACTTGCCAAACGCTTGTTTCGACGTGATCACCTTATGGGATGTCTTGGAACACGTTTCGGACCCGGTGGCCACCTTGATTAAGTGTCGGACATTACTAAAGGCAGGTGGCTATGTTTTTCTAAATGTTCCGGACCTGGATAGCTCACAAGCTCGCATCTTGGGGAAATCCTGGCCGTTGCTGCTGGCAGAACATCTGAACTACTTCAACCGCCGGAGCCTCAAACTTTGCGGCGAGCGCGCTGGTTTGTCTCTAGTTCGTTTCGGGCGTCGGCGCGTTTCCTTTTCTTTGCAGTACATACTGTATCGGCTTGCTCAGCACCAGATTCCGGGCATTACTTTGCTCTCAGGGTTGGCCCGATCGAGACTAGCCGGTCTTCTTATTCCCATTTCACTGGGCGAGACCTTTGTGGTGTTCCGGGCAGGAGCCTCGGTGCCTCTCCATCAGAATTAAGGTGCTGTTATGTCACTTGAAGAGAATCTCATCGAATTGGAGCGCGGGCGGGAATCTTATTGGCAGCGCTACAGTCCCACTTCAACGATCAAGTTGCGTTGGCGCGCGTTGACTGTCCGTCACTGCTTTCATGTCCTTCCGGGAGAGTCAATATTGGAGGTTGGAGCGGGAACCGGCCTGTGGACCCAGCACCTCGCGAAGGTACTCCGATACGAAAACGAAATCACCGCCGCTGTCTTCAACGCAGACTTGGCGGAACACGTTCGTTGGAACTCGCTTCCGAATGTCGAGTGCCTCCTTTTGGAGTCTCTGGACCGCTTGCCGGCTGCGAGTTTTGACTACATAGTTGGAACGGCGATTCTCTGCCATAACGAGTACCAACAACATCTCAAGAGTCTCTATCGCTTGCTAAAGCCGGGCGGCCAACTATTATTTTTTGAGAATAACTTTTGGAATCCCCAAGTACTGCTGAAAAGCATGGGCCGCTCGCTTAAACGATGGCTTGGCCGTCCTTCCTGCCAAGTGGGCTTGCGTCGTTATCGTCTCATTGTGCAGGCGTCCCAAGCAGGCTTTTGCGATCTGGATGCGATTCCTTATGACATCATCCATCCTTTTACTCCGCGAAGGCTCGTGCCCATACTGCAATCGGTAGCTTTTATTTTTGAACACGCCCCGGTGGTTAAGGAACTGTGCGGCACACTTTGCATTCGGGGTCGCCGGCCAGGCGGGGACACAGACCTTGTGCGGGTCGTGAATCTGGCTGCGGACGCCCAGTTTCATGACGCGGTCTCGTTTGTAATTCCTTGCCACAACGAGGAAATGAACGTTCGCCCCTTGGTGGAAACTCTAGTTGCCCTATATGACTCGTACATTCACGAAATCATTATCGTCAACGATAACAGTACCGACAGGACTGCCGAGGTTGCCCGCGATGCTGGACTGCGCGACGCGCGAGTTCGACTCATTAACCGGACGCCTCCGGGCGGAGTTGGCCGTGCCCTTCGGGACGGTTATGCCGCAGCTATGGGCCAATATATTTTTACGCTCGACGCTGACTTCGCCCATATTGTTCCAGAATTCCGTGACTTATTTGATGCCGTAGCCGACGGCTATGACGGTGCTGTGGGAAGCCGATTCACTCAGGAATCGATCATGGTGAATTACCCTTTCATTAAGATTTTGTGTAATCGGGGCTTTCATCTTCTAGCCAACGTGCTGTTACCCTGCAGAGTTCATGACATCTCGAATAATTTGAAACTCTACCGCGCATCCATCCTGAAAGAGATGGTGATTGAGGAGCCTCACTTCGCAGCGAACGCTGAAATTGGCCTGAAGGCCGTTCTGGCAGGTTATCGAATCCGCGAGGTTCCGGTTTCTTGGATTAACCGGACTATTGAGATGGGCAGTTCCTCATTCCGAATTACTAAAGTAGCTTCCCGTTATTTCGGAGCATTGATGAAACTCGTCGGAACAAAGCGACGGCTTGCTCGGTCTCGAACAAACTCTTCTGCGATTTCCAAGGGCGCCGGCTGAGCAGAGGTACAGAACGAATAATATTAATGCGTCATTGAGGCGCGCTCTGGTCGTGGTTATTGATCGGGTATTTGACGGCGTCTAAAACCGTCCAACATCTCTCGTCCGCACTATATGCGAGCTCAGCGCTACTCCCGGCCGGAAACACTATCCCCTGACTAATACTCTTACAAATCCGATTTTCGTTAGTAGATCCCAGGTCGTTCTCGGACAGCGTCATTGAACGGCCCGTCGCATTGACTATTTGTACTTTGCGCAGAACCGAGCCCCCCTTGAAACCGCCGACCGAATAGTCGTTAGAGGCGTCTGTCATCCAGACAACTTCCGAACCAACGGTAGGAACATCATGAAGGAACTCGCTCTTCACGGTAATCGAAACGACACGGGCTGTGCGAAAATCGCGCACGCCCTGGACGCCGGTGATTAGGACGTCATCGACGATCCCAAGCAAAGAAAGAGGCATGGCACAATTTACGGCTGAGCCGCCCTCAACCCGGATTTGGCGGGAGTGGGCGATCGTGCTTTGGAATTGAAATGCCTGGCTGCAATCTCGGGCCTCGTTTCCGATAAACGTGGTGTCAATGGTATCGGGTGTTTTTTCGTCGGTAACGGCGGTGAAACAAGCGGGAGCTATTCCGTTCCCAATACACCGGTTGTTCACGAAGCGGGAGCCGGAGGCGTTGTCGGCGGCATAGGCCTGCGCATTTGGAACCATCGTGGAGTCCCCCAGCTCGAACATATTTTCCTGAAAGAGAATATCAAAACCACCCGAAACGTAAGCCGAGTTACAGCTATTCGAAACGTAATTATGAAGGAACCGATTGGACCTCCCTCCGGAGATGAATCCACCTGAACCTTCCGAGCTTATGCGGCAGGTCAGATTATAAACCAAGCTGTTTTGCACGGTATTGTTGTTAGACAATCCAAGTATCCCGATCGGAAGGAAAGTATTTCCCTTGCGAAGAATCGGTCCATCGCGAACGGCAACGGCGTCAATCAGAGAATTAGTGACGTCGACGAAGATGATTCCGTACGAGCCATTGGGCGGAGACGATTGCTTACTGAATTTAATCGACAGGCCAGTGACAGTGATGGCCGAATGTCCGGGCGCGCCGACGATAACAGTACCACTGGGATATAGACCGAACTGCCAAGGAGCGCTATTTTTGAACTCGTTTCGCGGAACTAGTAGAGTCGTTTTGTCAACTCCCAGGCCGCGCAGGGTAATGCTGGAAGTGAGAGTAATGCGGGAGTGCATTTCAAAGGTACCTGGACCAACAAGAACCTCTCCGCCTGCGGGGCCCAAAACCGCGACGGCCTCCTGAATGCCGGCGGTCGATGTCGCCGCCGTCCATTTTCCGAGGTGGACCTGATGGGTTGCGATTGTAACAGTGCCCCGCTTTCCGGGCGGACAGGAAGCTGATTTAATGACAGCCGACTCGGCCCTGCCGAATCCTCGAGAAATGTATACGAGGTTTCCCGCTACAGTACCAGAAGGACAGGCGTCGAACGTTAGCGTTTTCGCGTTCCCCTTAAGGAAGAGGTTTCCGGAGACGCCAGAGCCGTTAGTACGTGACCAAACGTAAGACCCAGCATCAATGGAGCTAGACTGCAGCGAGGTCACCGCCAAAGTAAAACAGATTAGAAAACGAAAACAAAGCGCCATTTGACAAGAACCCTTCTCCGTTCTGACGATAGGCTTCCGGTTACTGGTTCGGACATACCCGAATGGCGTTCTGCAAGGCGCCAAATAGGCAAACTCGTCGGAGGCGCAATTTCGTCCCTGGAGCATTGGCCGCGCTCGCTGTTCAATTGACTGGACTGGGGTGTGCCTCCCAGCAAACACACTGCGTGCTCTCTCTCGTTCAAGCCTCCGGCTGGCCCATGTGGACTCTTGGATTACTGCCGTCCTCGCGGTGTGGTTTAGCCCGACGCGGGGCTGCAAGTAGCAGCCGTTCGGCGATCGAGTTCTTTGCCGGATCGACGCGAGCGCAGTAACGATGAAAAAGACAATCATTTTCCTAGTTGCAATAGCCGCCTTGGCAGTGGGTTTCAGTGCTTACAATGAAAATGCAAAGGAGCTTGAATCTACACGTAATTTGTCGATTTCCAGTATTCACCCCGAAGTCCGCTATCGGAAGCATTCGCAGAATCGGACGCTCTGCCAGTCACCGGTCAATCTCCCTCTAACAGTCTAAAGCCATTCCAAGCCGCTCTGTCCTTGCCTGGTAGGAGGTTGTGACTCTTTGGAGATTTACCGATATGCGTCGCTGGCTTCCCGTATTGAAGAGGCTGAACTCATCGCTGTCCGCATAGCTGCACTGCTACTGCTTCTAATCGCATTGTTCAAGTCAGTTGCGACCGAGCTACCGCACCCTGAGCCGAAAGCACAGCCGCTACCTATTCAAGCGCGCCCACTGAGGAGATGTCTCAAAACGAAATAATCCGCACACTTCGACGACGTGCTTGACCAGCGCCATGACGCAGGGCCTCAACGGGACTATGGATGCCGTTCGTGCGGACACCGAAAAGACCGCGGCCGCACGAAAATACAAAGTCGAAGGCTACAAGTTCGACGGCACTACGCTATCCTATACTGCCGTGGGCGCCGAGAGAAGCTTCGTAAATACCGCCAGCTATCACGGCGACACGTACGAGAGCCTCATTATTACCAAGGCCGATGGCAAAGAATACACGACACGCCAGAAGGGCCGGCGGCTCGGCGATTGTAAATAGCAGTCACTTTTTTTCCCAAGCGGGCTGGGCTGCGTCGGTTCCGGCAACGGAATAGAGGGCACCCGGCGCATTGCGGGTTTTCTGAAACTCCTCCAGAGTTTCACCCCGCATGGCGGCGTAGATGTGCAAGTTCGAAACCCCCACTACCGCGCCCAGTTTTTCCAGGACGAAGAAAATAGCACCATAGTGAATCAGGGCGCGCCAGTCGCGGCGCCGCACCATGTCGCGCTCTTCTTCGGTAAGCTGGCTCTCTGCAAACGCCGTCTCCGGGTCGGCTAGAAACTGCTTGCGGTGGGCAGGCTCGATCATGCGATGGAGGAATTTGTTTAGGCGGTACGCCTGTACGCTGCGGCCCAAGGTGAACGGATAGGTCCCGGGCAGTTTCTCCACCCCGGCCAGTTGCCGTTCCACGTGACTGGTATAGGCGCGTTCGGTTTCAGGCATGGGCGCGGCGGCTTCGTTTTCGTAGATCACGGTTGCTAAACCCGTCATGGTGGGCAGGTAGTAACTCTGATGGATCTTCTTGATGTTTGCCGATAACGCTCCGCGCATAATCAGCCACATGATAATTTCGGTGCCTTCCATGCCGCCCTTTTGGGCGTACTCGGCATGCGTCAGATCCGCGAGAGTTTCAGGATCCTTTTCGATCAGGTCCAGGAACTGCATGTCCCAAGGGGTGTTGTTGAACCCCGCCCGTTCGCCGTGCACCTGGTGCGAAAGTCCGCCCGTGCCCAGAATGACCACCGAAAGATCTTCCGGATAACTTTCAATCGCTTTACGCAGCGACTGGCCCAGCCTATAGCAGCGCCGGGCGGAAGGAATGGGAAATAGAAGCACACCCACTTGCAGAGGAACGATGGCTCCCGGCCATTGCGGTTCATGGGGCCACAGCATGGATAGCGGAGAGAAGCATCCGTGATCCAACGCGCGATCTTGAAAGAAAGACAAGTCGAATTCGTCCGCGACCAAAGACGCGCCGACGTGATGGGCCAAGCCGGCGTGGCCTTGGATAGGAGGCAGCGCTCGCGGGCCGCCGCCTTCGTCGGCTACTGCATACGAGTTTCCAATGCCGAGTGCGAAGTGCGAGTAATGGTCGAAGAAAAACGATGTGACGTGGTCGTTATGAATAACGAACAAGACGTCGGGTTTTTTCTCGGCTAGCCAGCGCCGCAAGGGCTCAAATGCTTCGAAGACGGGCGCCCACACGGGGTCGTCCTGCTTTTGCCGGTCAAGCGCAAACCCGATGGTGGGGGAGTGTGAGCAACCGATCGCTCCCAGAATTTTCGCCATAAACTTCCTCCTCGAAGCGCAAATTTGGCTGGAGTACCTAAGCCACCATGGTACATGTGCTTCGCGCGCGCTGTTTGGACTACTTCGCTAACGCGGGCAGTGTTGTAAACGTGTGTGCGACGGGGATGCGGATGCCCAGCGCGCCGATCTGGGCGCTAGCAGGCGCGTCAAACTCGATGGTGCCGCGAAGCCCCACGGTAGCGGGGTATCTGTCGACCCCGAGCGTGAACGCCAAGTGCCCGTTGGCGGCCAAAGAGATGGTATCGGTGGCGATTGTTGCGCCGGTGGCGTCGCGAACCACTACCGGGATATTCACGGCTTGCGCGGATACGCTGTTAATCGCGACACCCGTGGCGGTCTGACTGGTGTTGTCGAACGCCAGCACATAGGCCATGGCGTTGCGGCTTTCGAGCGGCACTACCGCCTCCTGGCCGTTAGGATTGTAGCGGAAGATCACGAACCCTCCGACGTGGCCATTGGTGATGAGTTGGGCCGAGCCAACCGTCGGCGCGGCATCGGAAAGCGGTGCCGCGCTTTCGACGATCAGGGACGCTCCGGCGGCGATCACTTGATTCACCACGGGAAGCGTGGTGGTGGTCCCGCTGCCGGATTGTGGGAAGCTCAGCGGCAGCGACAGAGCAGTGCCGCTATCGGCAAAGAAGCTCAGGTTGGCCTGTGCCGCGCTAGTGCCGGTGTTGACCAGAACAAAGGTGGTCTGCCAGCCGTTGCCGGTGGCGATGTGGGCGATGGAGCCTCCGCCGGTCCCGACATTCGCTAGTGCAGGAATGGTGGTGAGCGTAGTCGTAGTTCCCAAGGGAGTGGTGCGGATACCCAGCACGCTGATCCGGCCGCCGGCAGGCGTATCGAACTCGATGGTCCCGCGTTTGCCGCCCGTCACCGGGAATTGAGTCGACAAGACGAAGGAATAGTGGCCATTGCCCGCGAGAAAAAGAGTGGCGCCGGGGGTGCCGATCACGGTTCCAGTGTCATCGCGAATCACCACGGGAATGCTGGCCGGCTGCGACGAGACGTTCTCCACGGCCACGCCGAGCACCACGCCTCCGGTGTTGTCGAAGGCCAATAGGTAGGAACTGGCGTTGCGGGTTTCCATTGGCACGACGGCTTCCTGCGCGCCGGGAATCAGGTGAAAGATCGCGAAGCCGTCGATCGCGCCAGTGGCCGAGAGTTGCGCCGAGCCCACTTGCACTGGCGGAGTCTGCGTGCCCGCGGTCATGATCACCAACGATGCATTCGCGGCGATCGTCCGGTCGAGCGACGCTGCGAGAATCGGCGCGGCTGCCGCGTTTTGTGGAAATGTCAGGGGCAGGGTGAGCACACCGCTGGGGTCTCCGAACAAGCTCAAGCGCGCCGTCGCCGGGGATGCACCTTTATCGACCAGCGTGAATGTAGTGGTCCAGTTCTCCTCCGCCGCCATATGCGGCATCGAGCCGACGAAGCCTAAGCCAGGGATCGCGAAGGCTGCCTGTTCAATGGCGAAAGCGACACCTCCGATGGCCACGTTCGCGACGCGGGCTGCGCCCGCATTGGGCAGCACTTGAAAACTGAAAGTACCGTTGCCGGTGCCGCTGCCAGTCCCCGCCACTATCCAGGAAGGGGCGCCGATGGCGCTCCAGGGACAACCGAAAGAAGTGGTAACCGCAATCGCTCCGCTCCCGCCCGCGGCGCCAAACGCCTCGCCTCCATCGCCCAGCGCATAGCTGCAGTTAGCGGGCGACAGGATGAAATTTATTACAAACAATGGCGCAGCGGATTGGTTCCAAGTCACGCGAACACTCCAAGTTCCCGGGAACGAGGCCGCGGAAGTTCCATTGATGTTGAGGGCCTGTGAAAGACAACCGGAGGCTGTCGTAACCGAGGTCGTGGTGCTCGCCTGCACTACACCATTGGGGCGTACAAACTCAAATTTCGCCGAGTCTCCGGGATTCGCTCCGCTGTACTCGAAGAACACAAACGCCTGCGGAGACTGAGTGGTAAAGGTCGAGACTAGCGGCGGCGGAGTGCACACACCGCTCACGCCGCCGCCGCTGGTAGAGGTGACTTGGTTGCTGACCGAAACGGGGACCGGGGCGCTTCCATTGAGCGAATAGCCGATGACGTCGAGGACCTGGTTCTCCGCCGTGGGAGAAATATCCACATTCCCGATACCGGAACAGATGGACCCTTGCACCAGCTCCGGGTTGCAACTCGGCACCCAATCGCCGGGGTCATAGCCATCATTGACGTTGTAGTAGTGCTGCAGCATGTGCACACCGTCAATGGAAAAGCAGGCATTCCCGGCGTTCGGGACGGTACACGAGCTGTTGTTGCCCGCAGCGAAACTACGCGCGCCGTTGCTTTGATAGCGAAACAAGTCCGCCGGAGCGATATGGCTGCTGCCGCAGGTGCTGAAAGCGCACGAGGACGTGCCGATAATTTCGTCGGTCTCATGCTCAACCGTGGTGAAGAAATCGTATTGCGATGGCCCGATCGATCCGCTACGGAAGTAGAAGTTTCCAGCGCTCTGAATGGTGCTGCTCATGGTGATAATGCCGTCGTAGCAGCCGGCCGTGCCGCCCGTACAGGAGGCACCCGTGGACGTCATTCCGCCGAAAGGCGTCAACCCCAACGCCCGCATGTTGGGCAGCGTGACGTAGACGTTATCGGCGCTATTGATGGGATTGGTGGACGGAACACTGCTGTTGAACGCCGTAGTATCGTTCGAGCTGCTGAGGTGGTTCTGCAGTGCGCTGCGGAAGGTAGTATAGGGGACGTCGTCAAACAAAAACCTGCTTTGGCCCACGTCCCCTGCGCCGGTGTTGCCAAATGCAATATAAATGCTGGCTGACGCGTTCGAAAATATGCTGGCATAGAGCCCCGCGATGGTTGTATTGAGGGTGTTACAAACTGCAGCGGGAATTCCGGGATCACAGGTATAGGTAATCCCATTGGCGCCGGCACTGGTGCGGGGCGCGACTGCAAGGCCGGCCAGCGAGATGGTGTAGCTTTCGGGCGGACTCCGCTGGGTCTGGCCGGCGATGGCCATGCCTGTGGAAACGACCCTCGTTTCCATGGAAGCCGTCTGGGCATTGACGAGCGCGGCGCAGATAAATATAAGTGTGGTTACCCAGGCAAGCATGATAAATTCCCCTCCGCGGGTAAGAAGTATTGAACAAGCGGGATCTCAGAATATCCGCTCTTTCCACATTTTGCAATGAGTGATTCTCGCTAGTCATACGCGAATAAGCGCCCAAACACCTGAGCCGGGGGCCAGCTACACTGAGAGAATCCTGAAGGCTCCTCATGATGACACTGAACCGTTGCATGACTGACTTGACCTCGGTGGCCGCGGTGGCTTTAATGGCTGGCGGAGTGTCTTTCGCCCAAGTGATGGCTCCGGCCGAGATCAAGGATCCGAAATTGCGCGCTTTGCAGAGCAAGCATCAGGCGGAACTGACTGCGGCCGCTGCGGAAATGGCGGCGCCCCAGTATCCGGCGAAATTTTATCTCACCAGGGAGTTGGATCTGAGAAGCGACGCGCTGATTTCGGCGGACCGGCGCTCCATCGTATTTTCGATCTTTGGAACGCAGACCGTGTTGCGGGTGAAAGTCAACTATGCTGCCGTCTATCCCACGGAAACGCCGTCGAAGGACCGCGTGAGCCGGACCTACCTGGACGTTGTAGTGCCCGTTCTCACTGCGGCGACGAAGGGTGTCCAGGATGAGTCGGAGATGGACGCGGTGGACATAGAAATTTCCCGTTACGTTCGCAAGGTAGCCGCGACGGTTTATATAGACGGCAAGGGTGTGCCGTTCGACGGACAAGCTCCGGCTACGGTCTCGCAACGGCCTGCCGCGCGCACGCCGGCCCCCGTTGCAGCACCACTTCCGCCACCGAGTAAGGAAGCTCTCGATCAACGGCAGATGGGGCTGCAACCGGTTCTGGATAGGATGGTTC
>Ga0207694_10003385_pt1 | contig 12706 bp, 20 predicted proteins | sample KBSC34metaG_FD_184353 | JGI IMG/M metagenome (GOLD analysis project Ga0207694, IMG submission 184353) | Corn rhizosphere microbial communities from Kellogg Biological Station, Michigan, USA - KBS C3-4 metaG (SPAdes) (version 2) | ecosystem: Host-associated > Plants > Roots > Rhizosphere > Soil...
TCAGCGCCTGTGGTGTACATAATTACAGGCCCTGCTTCCTCACTTATTCCTACCCAGATTATATAGTTTCCCTGATAAGCTATAGAGCTAGGATTAATACATCCATAGTCTATACTGATTGAGTTATTTCGCGACCATGGGAATAAAGCTTGTCCTGTAAACGTCCATTGCTCACCGACGGTATTTCCAAATACAAAAGTCATATTTCCACGACCTGGCATGGGAACTACAGCTTGTACGGTATCTGGCTTTGTCTGTAATTGTCCTACGTGCGCTGAATCATTAGGCCATGAGGTGCCATCATTTGGAGCAGATAGTCTCCATCTCGCTGTGCCTACTGCTTCACATTGAAAATAGGTATTTTGAAAAGCAAGAAACCCAGGGGTAAAATCAATAGTAGGTATTGTGAATGTAAGTGCGTTTTGATCCCAAATATAAATATTTACACCATCTGATAATGCTATTTGGCCTGCATTATTTTCAGATAAATAAACTTCACCACTTGTAGTAGAAAGAATTCCAACAAGTGTTGGTACTAAATTTTGATCATAACTAACAACATTGTTTCCGGCGACTACGTACATGCGATTAAATACAGTGCTTACATGCGCCCCACGACCATTTGCTATTGGATTATTTGTTATTTGGGATATGAATTTAAAGCCTGCGTAATCCACCAAGAACCCATCGCTAATCATCATGTTATAGGTTTGTGATTGATTTATCTTTGGATAACGCCCATACGTATTGCTCCCAACAATATCAACGGGTATTTCAAATACGCCTTGTTGAGCTTGTGGTGCATATGGCGGTGATTGTGTAGATTCTAAGGGCATAGCCGTCCTTGGTTATAAGGGTTTTATTCTGTCCATCCTTTGAAGTCTACTAAGTAATGAGCAGCTTCAATTAATAATTCAGGGCAATCTTTAGCTTTTCCAAGCATTGTATTGCAGTCATGACAAAGTAAGGCACGAACCTCATTTGTATCATGATCGTGGTCTATGCATAATCTCGTTATCGTTTTTCCATCTCGCGCCATTCTTGTTTCTGGTTGTTTACATATGGCGCATTTACTTTCTTGTTGAGACAACATTTCATGATAATCATCTATGTTCATTTTCCTTTCTGATAATGATTTTTTTAAACTCAATATCTCTCTATTTTTTTGCTTGTAATTATCTTCCCATTTTTTATATTTTTCTGGATTATTTTGTCTATCTAATCTAGTTCTATTATTAATTCGATCTCTATTTTCTTTTTTCCAGTTCGCTATTCTTTCTAATTTTTTTTGTTTAGTTTCTAAGCTTTGTTTTAAGTTATAACTTTGATAACACTCTTTACATCTATATCTAAAACCATTTTCTAAATTTTTTGATTCCGAGTAATAACATTGCTCTTCGGTTAAATGTCCGTGTTTTCTGCATTTGGTCACTATTATCATTCCATCCCCATAATTTAAAAATAAAGGGATTATAATGTAAAAATGGCCAATAGCCAACTAGAATGGCCAATATCCAGTAGATAAATTTACAAACTGCCAATCAAAGGTTGTGTTTGTAGTAAAGAATGATCTCTTGCTAATCGACATATCCTTAGGACTCACAGATTTAAGCTTTTTAACAATCTCTTTAAGCTTTTTCTCACATTCATCAGGAAACGTCTGCCCATATTCACAGCATATGTATTGTGCGAGAGCAAATCGTAAATACTCTATATAGAATAGGTCGTATGTCAGTGATATATCTTGGTCTAGGGTCACATCAGAAAGCGCGAATTTACCCCATATATTTACAAGATAATTTTGATTGGGAACAAAATATAAGAATAGATTTGCACCACCTAAGGTGCGCTCATATCGGTAACTAAAAGGAAGTGCTTGAAGGTTATCAACTCGCGGTGTACCGAAATACTCTTTTCTTGTCAGCGGATTCATAGAGAATCTAACATCGCCGATATTGAATGTAGTAGTGTCAGCCTCTGCAAGATTAGGAATAAAGTATTCTTCTTGTCCTTGAACGGTAGTGAGTTGGTAGTTTTTGTAATAAGGAATTAATTGCAAATCTGAAAATTTGATATCTAGAAGTGCATTTAGTAAATAAAGCCCATCATCTTGTTGTGAGCCTGAAATTGTTTGCAAATCTCTAGCTAAAACCTGGGAGAGAAAATACGCTCTTTCTATCAATTGACTAGCTAAATAAGGTGTAGCCATATTCTCTCTCCCTAGAGTTTATACGTACCAGGTATACCCACAAACATCGAGTACTAAGCTACCTGCGGATACTTTGTACTTGATTGAAGGCGCACCTGTGTGCAATTGCGCTAATACAGTATTTTGAGATGTTGTATGAGCAGTAGCACCAGCAACAGGGGCGATGATAGTTACTGCATCTCCTGTTGAGTTATAGCCTTGTATATTCTCAATATCGGCTGCTGCATTTGCAGTGAAGTTAGAGAATAGGACTACAGGGGTGTTGTTTACGGCTGGCACAAATGCACTTAAATCAACGCCTGTGTAGCTTGTCTGGGTACCAGCATTAAGGCATTGGATAGGCGCATCGAAAGTAAAGGTTCTAAGAGATGTATTACCTGCTGACCAGTAACCCTTTAGGAAGTGCGCACTAGAATCTGTAACCGCATATCCTATTAGCAAGAATGCACTATAGCTAAATGGCATTAATGGGGTTACTAGAGATGTTGATATCATAGCGCCTGTGGGTTGGAGTGTTACAGGATCCCAAACCAAATACACCGCATAAACAGTACTAGCAGCTACAGTTCCCGTATCCAAACCATTCAATCCATTAATGGCCGAATTAATCTGAATCGACACATTGGAAGATAACTGAAAGCTACCCGTAGAATCCAAACAGCTACCAGCAGCAATATTCAATAATGTGTTAGGAGTAGTTGCATCATTGCTAATCCCAAACCCATTAATATAGTAAGGCTGATATTGTCCGTATTGGATGTAATTTTGTGTATCAAATGTTTCTGACATGTTTATTTCCTTATAAAAATTGTCTTATTACACAGGGAAAATTAGGCGCATTGAATCTTCTGAAATCAATGTGGAACCCCAAACGCAGTCACGAACATAAGACCTGTTGTCCTTACCAAATTGAACACCCCAGTAGTGACGAAGAGCAGCCCCTGATTCCTTATCCTTAAAGTACACAGTCTCGAAAGGAGATTGATTAGGTAAGCGTGGCATAGCTAAGTAGAAGCTATTACCTGCATCCATCCAACCCGCTTGGTGAGTAGGCAGAACAGTACAAGTCATGCCAGCTTGAATCACATTGTTTAAGTTCTGGTTCTGGTTCTGCGCCCATACAAGACCGATGCTGTTATTAATGGTCTGAACATTAACAACCACAGTACCTGCAACAGAGTTTGCATTAGCAATTGCTCTAAATTGAACAGGCAATCTGGTAGGATTATGACCAATAAAAGTAAGGAATCTCATATTTGGTTTTCCGGGCACTCCATCATTGAACTGCAATAAATCTCCAGCCAAAATAGCGTTGGCAGCGGTAGAGCCAGTAGGTTCAGTGAAAGTGATTTGAGTAACATTTTGCCCTGTAGGGTCGTTTGTGGATACCACAGTTAAAATGTTATTAGGAGCTGCCGCATTACCCACAAAGCCCGCAACATGAATTGGTAGTAAGTTAGATACACCCCATTTCACGTCAAGACCTGCGTATGAGCCTAATTCCCAAGCCTTAGCAATATCATCGTTTCGAGTTGGTGCAAATTGGTTTAAACCAGTGCCAACAATTGCAGGAACTAAGTCAACTGGTATAACACCACGCTTCATGTGCGTAGATGCGCCAAACGCCGTAAAATTTGCCCAAGCTTGTGCTAATTGTTGATACGAATTGATCGGATTTATTCCATCTCCGAAGAATCTGAAAGGACCGGAATTGATTTGTGCTTGTCCGAATTCAGGGCTATTGGGGTTGTTACCTACTACGCCTGAAACAATATTCTTCAGGATATCGGTTTCTACACCAGCTCCAATTTCTTTGGCTGCTGCAATACCAAATCTATCCATATATTGTTCAACATTGAAGATGAACTGCTCATCAGTGTAAGCTGCTGATACGTTCTTTGCTTGTGAACAAATCAAAGATTGTAGACGCTGAACTGAAGGTTGCTCGGTAATTACAAGACCATCGTAAGAGATGTAACGAGGGGTTGCGTCGAATGTGATAACGTCACCTAGGTTACCTGGGCGGTCGTTAAATTCTTCCAACGACTTATTGGAGTTTGATATACCCCAATACTCGTTATCAAGCCATGCAAGCTCACTTTTAATATAGAGCTGCACATTTTGTAAAATATTGACTGGTGTTGTAGACATAACTAATTCCTCTCCGTGTGAATTAAAAAAACTAGAGAGAATCAGCTATGATATTTTATTTAAATTTCTTAACGAGTAGTCGTCTTAATTCCTCGCTAGACATATCATGCTGACTCTTCTCTGCATTGCCAGATGTAGTCGAGGATTTAATTTGTGACAGAGGATCGCGTGCTTGCGCTTCCTCGCTTTTTGCAGTTTGATTTGTTCTTATTGAATCACTTAAACTTTTCAATGCCTTTTGTGCTTGATATGGCTGGTTGTACGACATATTCAATAGACTTTCCATCTTTGTCGGATTGTCTAGCACTTCCTTCATAATATCCCCTGTATTTTCTAGCTGATTAGCCATAGAGATAAATGAAGTCATTCTTGGGTCATTGTAATTAAGGTTATTAAGCTCTTCTTCAAGACCAGGATATTGTTGTTCTGCTTGTTGCATCTTAGCAACAAAGGTATTAACCATCTGTTGTTGCTGTAATTCTTGAACGTGTTTTTGTAAAGCCATCGGCGCGCGCTCTGAAATCATTCGCTCAATATCAGCCTGTGACATCTGCTTCATTCCACCCATTCCAACAGATTGCTGCTGTTGTTGTTGGACTTGATTCTGCATAGTCTCAGCAGGAGCGTTTTCTTGTTGCTGCAATTCCATTAGCGCCTCTCTCTTTCCTCGTTCAAATGCTTTAGCCTTTTCGCGTTCAACAACCTTCTTTACGACATCACTTGTAAATGTCTTCTTAGGCTCTTCCGCTTTAGCTTCAGCATCAACAACAGGCTCTAAATCCTGCTCAACTGCTTCAATTTCTTCTGTCATAAATCCTCTTTATTGACTGATTGGCGGTGTCACCGTATGCAAGCATTACTTTACGTGTAAAGAATCGGCCATTTTAGCGTGTGGCAACGTAATATATGGTTTTATCATAATTCATAAATTAATTAATGACAATAATTGTCCTTAATTAATAAATTACATACATTTTTCTTTTTTGGAGTGTTCTTTTTTGCTGCGGGATTCATGTCGCTCCATTTCTTTCTCATGGTGCTTCATTTCTTTCATGTGATGTTTGTGCATCTCTTTGTGATGATGATGCATTTTCTTGTGAGCGTCCTTCTTGCCCATTGACTCCATTGCCATGACTCTCTCCCTGAGATTTTTGTGAAAGGTACTTGTTGATTTCAACGAGGAAATTGTGCATTATTTCTTGTTGTTCTTCAAGAATTTTAATCTTTCCAATAATTTCTCTATTTTCTGCTTCTCTTAATCTAAAACTAAAATAATCTTGCTGCAAATCTTTATAGAGATCGCATAGCGATTCAATCTTGGAGTTAATATCGGTGAATAGAAACTTAAATGTTTTAGCGGCAATGTATTTAATCCATACAATCACTGATTTCTATCCTTTCGCATCTTAACTTTATATGCTTTGTCCTCTGTCTGAGGTGTCTTTGTGCGTGTGCGCTCATGAACTGCTTCACGCTTACCGGCAGTGAGTGGGTCAACGATAGGCATATCCTTACGCTTCATATTCTTGCCACCTGATACGCGCTCTTTGTCTACTATTTTGTGCTTTTTATCGCCCATGCTTTGGTATGACACTGTAATCTCCTTATTTCTTTTTTTTAGGCTTCACATGTTCTGGTAGCTTCTTAATGCTTTTGGTTTTTGATGAAAACTCTTTGGCTACCTCTGGCTCTTTAGCGAAAAGATATCTCGCCTGGGCTTTGGATTTGAAAGGCATTTATTTCCCCTTAAGACATTTCCCTTTAACCATGTCCTTCACGAGTTTTTTATCCTCTTGAACATCCATGTGCTTCTTGTTTTGCTTTTTCTTCATACCTGATTTTGGTTTATCACGCATTTTACTTTCCTCGTAGTTTACCTAGTGTTTCAGCTAAAACCGCACGTTTTCTAAGCGTTGGGTTAGTGCTGTGCTCGGCTTTCTTTAGCTTTTTAGCAGGGATTTTTTTACCTTCTGGAACCCCAAGCTCTTCATGCAGGGCACCCTTTTTCATGTGCATCTTTTGTATCCACTTCTTTTTCTCTGCCATTTTTGCTTCTCCTTGGCTCTTTAAATCCCTTAATTTCTAAATCAATTAGCTTTCTAAGCTTCTTAATACTAGGATTAGACATAGAATCTATCAGTTCTAAAATAGCTCTAAGAGTACCTAGGTAAGTTGCCATTATTTCTTTTCTTATATCCATCGTGTAGGCTTCCCGTAACGTGTCTCTAGATTACGCTTATAAAATTTTGTCATAAGCTCTGTTCTATCCTTGTTGCTAATCCCATCTGTTATTTTAAACATAGCATCATGGATTGATGTTCTATCATGGCCCATAGATTCCAAGCGCTCAACGCCACCTTTTTGGTCTAAGTCATTTGCTGTTATTTTATACTTACTAGTCATTGCTAACTCCCTTTAACAATCATCATAAAGATACTCAGTATCATGAGTAATAAATTTACTATGTGCGCTACAATCAATAATGATGTAAATATCAACTATCAGTAGAATAAAAATAAAAACCTTAAGTGATTTCATTCTTTTCATGATCACTCTTTATCTTGTGATGTAACTCAACAGATTTTCTAATAGAATCATGTTCATTCATGCGTCTTTCATGTTCAATCGATGCAAGTTTAGATGCGGCATCAAGGCTGTGTGCTACGATTTCAGCTTGTGCTTTCTCGCGTTGAACTGCTGCATTGACCTCTTCTTGCGCTGCTTCATGTTGGGTGAGAATAGCTTCGTTCTGTACTCTTTCTTGATCGAGCGCTAACTGTGCAACTTTTATTTGTTTATCGAATTCTTGTTGATCTGCTTTAAGCATCAACTCTTGCTCTTCAATCTCAACCTTCTTAACATCAGCTTGCGCCTTAATCATGCGTGGATCATTCATCATCATTTGCTGTTGCAATTGCATAGCTTGTGCTTGTTGCTCTTTTTGTTGCTCCATCCATTTGCCAGCTGCATCTTTAAGTCTATCAGCGCCATAGATAGTTAAGTTATCAAGCAAAATTGGAAGGCCAAAGTCACTAGAGAAGAATTCGGCAAGCTTAGGGTTTGACCCTGTAAGTCCTATGATTGCTTGCAGTGCCTTATTTTTCTCAACCTGAAAGTTAACTCCCGCATCAATCTGAACCTTAAGTGCGCCTGACTCATAATTAAGAGAGGGCTTTCCTGGGATATTGATATCTTGATAAATCTTATCCCCTTCTCTATTTACAACAGGAATAGTGCGCTTTCCTAATAAATACTTAGGCATCAAATCTACGTGTATACGTGCCATCTGCTCAAGTCCTGCGAGATACCCTATCGTGTATGGCATCCCTGCTGCATTATCCGCGTTGCTTGCTTCTATTATGGCTTTTCCTGATATGTAATCTTGAGCATTCTCTGGATTTGATGCACCACTACCGAGTATTGCTTGTATGAATTGCACAGATTGATTGAATGTAGCCATGACCTCGGGAGGCAATGCTGGGTATTGCACTTCCCGTATAGGAGTTGGGATTGGCTTATCTGGGTTATTCTCGCTATATGCTCTTACGATGATAGTGTTAGCACGCTGTGGGTTTGTAATAGCGTCTAGATAATCCTCTTGCTGGGGGAGTGCTTCTTCCATGACAATGAATTTTGATGAGCTTAGGTTATCCGTACTATTGGTAATAGCAATACCCATAAAGTTCATCATGTCCTGCGCACCTTTTGCATGAAAATAATAAGGTTTTGTGAATTGATACGATGTATTAGTATGGCCTTTACACAAAATGTCACTATTGCCGTCAAAAAATACGTGAGGTAAATAACAATAATCAGTTTCCGTATATTCAAGAATTTGATCTCGTATGAATTTATAATTGCAAATTATATCAATGACCGTCATGCGCGAGGCAACTACTTGCGGGATTTGTTCAATGATTTGATTATCATCCCAATACTTTTGCATCTTCTCATACTGCTTGATGGTCATGACTTTACCATCAGCAAGTTTAACTATTTTCTTACGCTTCTTTTTCTTTTCGTAAAAGTCGCAGACTAGAATCACATGATTGTCATACATATCCTTATACGACCATTGATAGGATTCTATATAAGTGCTATCTGCTTTTGTGGCTAATAGGACTTTTGGGAATTGAACCTTTAAGTCCTCGGCAATTACAGGATACATTTCGAATGAGAATCTACCGTCGCCTTTATGAGATGCACGAGCGAGAGGATCAAACCCAACCATGGTGGCATCAAAACATTTCTCCCAAACAATATCCTGGTTTAATGACATGGAGCTTTGGTAATCTGTGTAAACCTTGCCGGCAGAGAACCCACCGCCCAACATGTCTTTCATGATTTCGTTCGAGAATGAATTCTTGTTAGCATCATGTATTTTGTGGCGGATATTACCCTCAACCGTTTCTATGGTATCTAATTCAACAGGAACGCCTTCACTCGCAGATACGCAGATAGAAGGCTCATGCATTGCAAATTCCCCGAGTTTACGGGAAACACTTGCAGCACCCATATTGAATTCTAGTTGCGGTCTATTTAGTGATGTGAGCATACCCTTTTGTTGTTCAGTGAGGGTTTCTCTAAATGTGTAGTTCTTGAAGTCGCGGAAACGCTGACAGTTGTCTTTGAAATAGATATAAGCTGTTTCTACAGATTTGCAGAGACGTGATAATTCTTCGTGGGCGTCTTCCCTTGTGCTCATAGCCTAAAATCCTTTTAAGCGCTTTATTTGACTAGCAATATAGCATAATTGATTTATTTTTATCTATTGTTTTAAGATGCTACTTCTTCTATGTCTATTAATTTAAAAATTCCTTCTTCTTGGTAGTGTTCTTCTAATCTAGATATAGCAACAGAATAATGATTATCTGATATGAGGCGTGTCTCACGATGCAAAATATCCTTTCCTTTCCATATTTGAAAAGTTATTTTGTAATATTTTGTTGGTAGTAAATTTTTTATTGCTTCATAGTTATTTAAGTATCTATGATAGAGATTTGCATATTGATAATGTAAATCTTCTTGGCGCATAGCCTCTTTTCTAAGCCTCTTTATCGTATCATTCTTTTTCTTGAGCTTTTCTTTTAATGCTTTAATTTCGTCCATTAATCACCTTTAATCATACTCATTGCATGAAGATTCAATAAATATTTTAGTTGCCTTTATCTTCCACCAATTTGTCGTAAACCTTAGGTATTGGGTCTGGGTAACAAAAATGGGTTACTTCAACATCATAGGTTTCCTCTATATCTTCTTCATCATCCCACCCCTTCCAGCTACTATCCTCATCATCCCATTCACCAAGCCAAAGATATATTGCGCCCGTAGCTTTACTTCTTGCAGCCAACAATACGCAGCATATTGATAAAACAGGATCGTGCTCTTTAACTGAATACCATTTCATTGTTTAGTCTCTCTCATACAATTTACTTCTAGCCATAGCATATTCCTTAGAGCTACGCATAATCTTGGCTGCCCTTTCATCTTTATTCTGAGAGTTGAACGACAATAACTTATCAATCAACGCAATCTTGATAGCATCTGCAAGCGTGTCGGCTATGTCATCATGTCTGTGAGAGTCATTTGCTGTTATCTTAGTCATGTGATTAATACATTTATCAATATGTCTCGCGCCTCTCGTAAAACTGATACGCTTGGATGCTGTGTATGGCTGACACTCTAAAAATCTTTGTGTTTTACTACCACTTGCTCTTGTGCGATTTATATCACGCACTTGTATGCCCTGAATATCCTTTATGACTGACAAAAGCGTTGTGCCCGTGGATTTCTTTTCAATCGCTGCAATCATAGGGGGTACTTTGTGCCTCATGCAATCAGATAAGAAATCTATAAATGTTTCTTTCAGGTCTTTAGGCTCAATGCGTGTCTCTAAGCAGTCTAGCCAATGTAGTCCATACTCACCCGTTTTCTTACCCATCAGCTCTATTTCGTACAATCCCCAGAAACTGAAAACTGTTGCGTCATTGTACTCCTTGTCTGTCTCTGCTGTGTCGCCCGTGATGAATGTCTTTATAATCTCAGGCTCTGAATCTAGCATGGGGAACCAATCGGCTTTGAATACAGCGCCACCTGCGGGTTGCGGGTCTTGCTGATGTTGTGCAGAGAATACATATATGTCTCTTTCTTGCCTTATCCGTAGCATCTCTAGTGGGAATGCCTCGGGATATAGAGCGTTACCTGATTCATCTATTGATTTTAGTACTGTTGCGTTCCAATGATGGCCATCTTCACCGCGCAAGAGATAGTCGCAAAGGTCGGCTTCATGTAAGCGCTGCCCAATCAATATAAATGGAACGTTGACTCCTCTTGCCCTTTGTTGAATCGTATCCCTGTAATTCTGTATTACTTTTTCTCGTATTGTGTCAGAAAATACCTCATCTGGTTTATGTGGGTCATCGAGGATAAGTGCTCCTGAGAATCTTTCAAGCCCAGGTAGCCCAGCATCCCTACCAGTAATAGCGCCACTAGAACCAAAAGCACCAACAGCACCTCCCGCCGTCGTCTGGAAAAAATCCTTAGCCTTGCTGTCAGCTCTAAGTTCGACATTAAAAAGTTCCTTGTATTCTTTCATCATCATAATGCGCCGCACTGTATCTGTGTGAGTCGCTGCTAATGTTTGCGCGTAACTTATGTATAGAAAACGACTATCTGGATATTTAGCCATGCACCACGATATCCAGAACGCAAGCATTGTGCTTTTCCCATGTCCTGGTGGTATGTTTATTATTGTGCGTAATGACTCTAATTTAGCGCACCTTACTAATTCCCTGCATACTGTGATTATGTGAGATTCTCGGCTTAATGGATTAGATATGATGAATTCACGGCCTGTCAGGATGGGATAAAATGTACGTATAAAGAGAAAGAAGCTTGATTGTAGTTCTGATATTAGATGTGCGCGTTCGTAATCATTCATTGTAAATAACTTGTTCAACTTTCCATGTATCTTCAATTGGAAAAACTTTAAACATTCTTGATTTTGACGTCATCATGAGTATGCATTCATGGCAGTTTGCCATGGTTTCAATTTTCTCATTTCCTACCAACGGTATTTCGATAGCGTTTGTATGTAGGGCAGTGAGGAATTTATCTTCATCGATTAACTTTTTTGATATCTTCATACGTCACTATCTTTTTGATCTTCTTCTAAGCATTTATTTAAAAATGCTATCAACTCTTTTAATTCTTCTGTATCTAATTTTACTGATAGAAATGGAGGATAAGCATAGTCTATTAAATCCATTTCCATACCACCAACCTTCTTGTTGATGAATGATATATGAGGGGTAAATTTATGAGTAAGAAAACCGTAAGCTATTATTGTCATACATCACTAGCATTCGTTTTATTAAACTCTGCAACCATCTCACGTATTTTGACTAGAGTATCGAGCGGGGCTTGTTCTTCATCATCTTTAGCGCGATAACGTTTGTTTAAAATTGCTGCATGTTTTAATTTTTGATGAGCCAATGCCTTTTGCTCTGCAATAATATTTGGAGATACGTCTAGAGCGCCTGTATTATGGTTAATAAATCTACAGTTGTTGATTTCTTCTAGTTCTTCAACTGCTCCTTCAAAGAGCATATTGGCGTGAGATTGTTGAGCTAGTTCGTATTTCGCTCGAAAGCCTTCAAATCTGTACCGCCATTTTCTAATATTTGAAGGGTCTGGTAACTCAGGAAACATCTCGGTTAATCTCTTTAAACTGCAATGATGAGTGGCTATAAGCTCGCAGATTCTGTCAGCTATTTCATCTGTGTATTTAGTGGGTCTTCCGGTGACTTTTTTTTGTTCTTCACTCATCTCTACCACCTTTTCGATCTTTACCGCGGGATTGTTTATCTCTCTTAACTTCTATCTTATCATCACTTTTCTTCGCTTCAATATGCCCAACACCATCGCATTGAGGACACTCTTTAATGAGACAACCCATACCCATGATTGTTCTTTTACCCATGCAGCATGGGCATCTAGTTATAATCATGATTTTTGACATTCCTCTAATTTATTCTCGATCCAGATAGATCCCATATTAAAAATGTTTCTCATTTGACTCAAAAATTCTTCTTGTAACTGAGGCTCATGAGCTATAAAAGCTTGTTCTAACAAGCGCAAAATATGGGTTTCGAGGAAAGTTGTCAGCATTGTCATTATGAAGTCTCACATAAAAAAACCCCGCCATGGAGAGCGGGGAAAAAAACAACTTAAGGATATATCAAAGGATATCATGAACAACGACTTAAAAATTATACATAAAAATTATGGAGTAGTCATATATTTATTAATAATTCTTACGCCGTCCTCAAAACCATAGCATATCTC
>Ga0207694_10003393_pt1 | contig 12687 bp, 16 predicted proteins | sample KBSC34metaG_FD_184353 | JGI IMG/M metagenome (GOLD analysis project Ga0207694, IMG submission 184353) | Corn rhizosphere microbial communities from Kellogg Biological Station, Michigan, USA - KBS C3-4 metaG (SPAdes) (version 2) | ecosystem: Host-associated > Plants > Roots > Rhizosphere > Soil...
CGATGCTCCATTCAGTATATTTTCGGAGAACACGTCATTGAGCATCTGAGTTATGAAGACGGGCTCTTCATGCTTCGCGAGTGTCACAGGGTTCTTTCCTCGGGCGGCAAAAGTCGGCTGGCGACACCGAATCTGCTGAAATATTTCCAGTTGTTTCAGAATCCCAAGACCGAGGAAGTCACCCGCTACCTGGAGGGTAAGCTCAAGTGGCACGGTTGGCCCCCTAGCGCGCACCCGGAATCGCAGATTCTAAACCTTGAACTCCGTTCCTTCGGCCACACGTTTGTGTACGACCCCGCAACGCTAGTCGATAGTCTGGCCCAGGCGGGCTTCGGGCACATCGCGCAATTTGCGCCGGGAGAGAGCGACGACCAGGAGCTTCAGAACATTGAGATTCGCCATAAAGATCCTGCGCTGCGGAGCCTCAACGACTACGAATCAATGGTCCTGCAAGCGGTGCGTCCGTGATCTGGCTTCGATGAACGAACGCTTGAGGACGGACCGCATCAAACTTTTATGGCGAAATCGCGGTACGACCGGACGTCGTAACCCTCGGCGACCCGCGACGCGCAGTTTCCTGCCGGCAGGAGCAGCGACGCTATGCCTTAAGCGAAGCGCGACCGCTTGGAGATTTCCGCCGCGGCTTCCTGGATCCATTCAACCAGCACTGCAGGGTTGTTCCATGCGGGCTCGGTCAAGCTTCCATTGAGCGCCACTGCGGCGCGCACCATGCGGGCGGTGTCGTAAATCGGAGCGCCTAGACTCCTCACGCCGGCGTATTCTTCTTCCTCGGCCGTCGCGTATCCTTGCCTGCGCACTTCCGCCAGCTCGGCTATCAGTTTGGCTTTGGAGACAATTGTCTTCGATGTCCGGCGGGTGAGCACCAGATCGCGAAGCAAATCCGTGCGCTGCCGTTCGGGGAGAAAAGCCAGCAGCACTTTTCCGAGCGCGGTGGTGTGCACATTCATCTCGCGCCCGATGTCGCGTTGCTCGCGGGTGCGGCCCCGTGGGATTTGGCGGCGGACCACTTCCCTCACAAAGCCAGGGCCCTCGACACGATCGACCAGCAGCACGCGGCCTTGTTGCAGGACACCAATGCCCGCCGACATGCCGGTGTCGCTCGCCAAGCGGTACAGCACCGGTTCGGCCATAGTCCGGAAGCCGAGCTCGCGCAAAGCGCCATGGGCCAGGGCCACGGTTTTCAATCCGATCTGATAGCGTTGCGTGCCTTCCTCGCGGCGCAGGTAGCCTTTCTGTTCCAGGCGCGCGGCGATGTAGGAGCAGGTGCTGCGGGGGATTTTGAGCTCGCGGCTGATCTCGGCGTTGCGCAATCCGCCGGGGGTTTGCTCCAGCAATTCTAGCAGCGCAAGGGCGCGTTCCAGTGAGTTCGTGACGCCCACTTAGTGCCGCATGATGTCGATTCCGTCTTTCAGCAGCTTTTCGTAGCGCGCGGGGTCGATGTTGTTCTCGGCGCAGGGATACTCGTACAAGCGCGTGCCCTCGCGTAACATCATCGACGAATGGATGGTCCAGGGCTTAGTGAAAACGATGGGATCTTCCATGGTGACGTCGTAGTTGATGCGATCTTTGTTGATGCGCGTGTAGCGTTCGGTCACGTGCAGCGCTTCGGTATGAAAGGTCCCGACCGGACCCAGCCAGGTTTTGTCGTTGAAGCCGGTGACGTCGACCACTAGCGTGTCGCCTTCCCAGTGGCCCACGGAATCGCCCATGTAGCTGGATTCGATATCGTCGGGATGTTTGGCATTCAGCGGGATCACGCGAAACACGCTCATGTACTCGTAAATGATCACCACCTGCTGCGGAGTCTGCACAATCTGGGTCGCAAACAAAGCCGTAATGCCGCTGCGCGGAACGCCCGGCGGAAGACATAGCGCCGTGGGATTATCGATCCCGCGCCGGTTGAAAGACTCCAGCACCTTCTTCGCGGCCCACGGCTGATAGGGCGGAGGCTCTTCCGCCGTCGATACGCTGGTGGAGGGATTGGCAGGGGCTTTTGGGTCCTTGCCGGTGCCACCGACGCCGAAGCCGGAATTAGCTTCCTGCCAACTTCCGCGGCGCGTGCTGGCGCCTTGCCACACGCCGGTCAAATCCGGCTTGCCGTCGGGCGCGCGCGGAATACTCTGTGCGGTCAATAGCACCGGCACCAGAAACAGCCACTTACTGTTGCTGCCTGCGAAAGTTGACGCCATCCTTCAGCAGTTTCTCATAACGCCCGGGGTCGAGGTTGTTCTCGGCGCACGGGTACTCGCGCAAGCGTGTGCCTTCGCGCAGCATGAGGGTCGAATGGAAGGGCCACGGCTTGGTAAGCACGTTCGGATCTTCCATCACGACGTCGTAGTTGATCTGGTCCTTGTCGACCCGCGTGTAACGCTCGGTAACGTGCAGCGCTTCGGTGTGGAAGGTGCCGGCGCCGATCAGCCAGCTCTTGTCATTGAAGCCGGTGACATCGACCACCAGGGTATCGCCTTCCCAATGCGCGACGGAATCTCCCATGTAAGAAGATTCCATGTCCTCGGGATGCTTCGCGTTCAGCGGAATCACGCGGAAGACATTCATATACTCGTAAAGCATCACAATCTGCTTCGGAGTCTGGATAATCTGCATGGGAAACAAGCCGACGAGCGTGGTGCGCGGGGTCCCCGGCGGCAGGCAAAACGCAGTGGGGTCATCGACGGCGCGGTTGTTGTAGGATTCCAAGACCTTCTTGGCAGCCTCCGGCTTATAGGGAGGCGGCTCGCGGCCCGGCGGCCTGGTGGTCGAAGCCAGCGCCGCGGGAGCGTTGGCATCTCTCCCGGTCCCGCCGACGCCTGCGCCGGAGTTGGCTTCTTCCCAGGAGCCCCGGCGAGTGCTGCCGCCTTGCCAGACTCCGGTGAGATCCGGTTTGCCGTCGGAGGCGCGCGGCACGGCTGACTTGGCGGCTGTCTGGGCGACCAACAAAGTCGGCAATAAGAGTGCCCCTACAAGCAAGCAGGGCCGCATTATTTCACCTCTACGGGCGGCGTTTCACCGCCGTCGCCGGTGCCGGCTGGAGGTCCGAAGAACAGTTTCTTGCCGTCGTGAAAAGTGACCTCGCGTGAGTGCGCCCAAGCAGTGCCGTCGCGCGCGCGCCAGGCGAAGACCGTGATGGTGTCGCCGGGTTTCAGCGTCACTTCCTTCTTCCAGCCCGTGCGATAGAGCACGTTGGGCGGATACCCTTCGAACTTCCAGTTGACGACGGCGCCGCTCGCGTCCTTCACGTCCAGGTAGAAATGGCTGTGCGGATTGGTCCATTCGACTTTGGTGACCACGCCGGAGAGGGTGATGGGTTTGTTGACGTCGTATTCCGCTCCAAAAGAGTGGTGCGCCAGGACTGGGAGCGCGGCTAGCAGCAATCCCGCCGCCAGCCAGAATCGTTTCAGCATGTATGTACCTCGACTTTGAAGTCTACTGCATCCGGCGCCCGGGCAAAACCGGTCATTCAACCTATTGAACAACTGGGCACCTTTGTTAGGATGGCGCTAATGCTTACCGTCGTCCTGCTGTTTATCTCAAATACCTTCATGACCTTCGCCTGGTACGGCCATCTGAAGCACCGCTCGTGGAGCCTGGTGCAGGCGGTCCTCTTCAGTTGGCTGATCGCTTTGGGCGAGTACTGCTTCCAGGTTCCGGCCAACCGCTTCGGCTACGGCCGCTTCACGGGATACCAGTTGAAGATCATACAGGAAGCGATCACCGTGGTGGTGTTCGTGGTATTCGCGTATTTCTATCTGGGCGAGGAGTTGCGCTGGAATTATGCCCTCTCGTTCGTGTGCCTGTTTGCGGCGGTGGTATTTGCGTTCTGGGGCCGTGTATAACCTAACATCGTGATATGCAGAAGCCCACTTTCGATCCTGGCTTAACTCAGCAATTCAGCGGCGTCCTGCGGCGCAGCATCAATAAGGACGGCAGTTTCAATGTCTACCGGCGCGGCGGGAGCTGGCGCGATTTCCATCCTTATTTGCAGATGCTCAACATGAGTTGGCCGCGGTTTTTCGCGACGATTCTGAGCGGATACCTGCTGATCAATCTAATGTTCGCGCTGGTGTATTTTGGGCTAGGCCCGGACCATTTGCACGGTGCCGATGGGGCGAGCGAAATGGATCGCTTCCTCAACGACTTCTTCTTCAGCACACACACGTTGACCACGGTGGGCTATGGAAACATCGTGCCGGTGACTGTGACCACGAATATCGTGGCATCGCTGGAGGCCATTGTCGGCTTGATGTTAGTAGCGCTCGGCACCGGGTTGATGTTTGGGCGCTTCTCCAGACCGTCCGCGAGAATCGCCTTCAGCGAGCGCATTCTGCTGGCGCCCTATCAGGAACAGACCAGTCTGCAATTCCGCATCGTCAATCTGCGGCCCAATATCTTGATGGACCTGGAGGCCAATATGGTGCTGATGACAGTGGAAGGTCCTCCGGGCCAAATGAAACGGCAGTTTCAGACTCTGAAACTGGAACGCGAGCGGGTCTATTTCCTGCCGCTGACTTGGACCATCGTGCATCCGATAGATGAAACCAGTCCGTTGTATGGCAAGACTTATGCGGATCTGGAGCGCTGGCAGGCGGAGTTCGTGGTTCTGGTTAAAGGCTTCGACGACACCTTCAGCCAGGTTGTGCACTCACGCTATTCCTATCGCTACGATGAAGTCCGCTGGCAGGCGAAATTTCAACCGGCTTTCGAGATCAACGAGGCTGGGGATATGGTTCTGAACGTCGACCGTGTGGGCAGCCACGCGCTGCTCAGCGAGGCGGCGCCATCCGGATCCTGATTCAGGTTTTGGTCCCACGTTTACGTTCGGCGCGCCGAACGCGCCGTTCGTCCATGCCGAAGTAGTGCGCGATCTCGTGCCACACGGTGTCCGCCACCATCTGTTCTAATTCTTCGCGGGTGTGGGACAGGCGTTCGTGCGGGCCCTGGTAAATGGTGATCTTATCGGGCATGCGGAAGCCGTCGTAGACGGAGCGCTCAGTAAGCGGGCGGCCTTCATACAAGCCCAGTAAACCGGACTGGCGCGGCTCGGCTTCGACCACGATGGCTACATTCTCGATTTTCTGGCGAAAGCGTTTGGGGATGCGGCGGAGCGCTTCCTCGACTACCTGGTCGAATTCGGCGGGGGAAAGCATGCTGGGCCTACTCTGTAGTCTGACATGCGTCCGCTCCTTGCAGTCGCGGTTCTGTGCGAGCTCTGTCGGCCTTGCAGCGGCTTGGGCTAGATGCGCGGCTGGTAGGCTACGCAGTCGATCTCTACGCGCATTTCAGACTGAAAGAAGCGGGCTTCTACGGTGGTGCGGGCGGGCTTGATGGCGCCGAAGAATTCGGTGTACACTGCATTCATTTTGTGAAATTCGCTGGCGTCGCGCAGGAAGATGGAACACTTCACTACGTCTTCGAGGCGGGCGCCGCAACTCGTCAGGATCTTGGTGAGGTTTAGTAGAGTCTGGCGGGTCTGTTGCTGGATATCGCCGAACGCGTATTGATCGTTGTCGTCTACCGGGCCCAGGCCGCTGACGAAGATGAAATCGCCGGCGCGGACCGCTGATGAGTACGGTCCGCGCGGCGTGGGAGCTCCCTGGTGCAGGATACGCTCGATGCTCACGGCTGATTACTTGTCGGTTTTCTTGCGGCGCGGGGGACGGCGCTGGCCGCCGCCACTGCCACCACCGCCCGCCGGCTTCGAAATGCGTTTGCGGGCCGGGGCGCGCTTGGGCTTGGCCGGGGGCGGATTGGGCTCGAAGATGGTCGGCTGGCCTTCGACGTAAGGCTGCGGCTCGTCCTCTTCGATCTCTTCCTCGACGGCGACTTCCGGCTCAGGTTGTGGCGGCTCGGCGGGCGGATAGAATTCGGCGCCCAGATATACCAGCAGGGTGCCTTCGTTTTCGTGGGGCTCCAGGCGAACTACGGTTTTGTCCTGCGCGTAGTTCAGGAACTCGGTGAACTGCTGGAAGCCGTAGGCGGCCACATCGAAGTTGGGCTGCTCGGCCTTGAACCAGCCGGCCAGGTCTTCGACCGGGCAACCGTTTTCTATTTCGAGGCGGTGATTCTCGAGCACGTCGCGCAGTGGCGGCAACAGGTCTTCGTGCTTGAGCGATGGATGCTCGGCCGCGGCCGATCCTTTGCGTTCGATGATGTAACGTCCGCCGGTACCGGAGACGTTCACCAGGTCGGCGCGCTTCAGCTTCTCGACAAAATCGGAGAAGCTTGAACCGCCGTAGGCGCGTTCGTTGAACGCGGAATCGAGCTGCAACATGGTGGACTTCAGCAAGCCCAACTGCGGCTGCACGCCACGGCGTTCCAGCACTTGCAGGGCGCGCTCGACTAGCGGCATGGCCTGCGTAAGCTCGAGCGGCGCGGGACGCTCGCGGCGTCCGCCACCGCCACCGCCGCCGCCCTGTTGCTGTGGGCGGTCTCCTTGTTGTTGGGGCCGGTCGCCGCGGTCCTGGCGATCATTGCGCGGGCGCTGCTGGTGGAGGACGGCGCGCGTCTCCAGAGCCGCCACGCTGGGCGGCACCGAGGTATCGGAGAGCAGCGATTCAAAGCTGATGAACTCGTGACAATTCTGTTGGAGAATGGTCGAGGTAAACGCTTTGCCGCCGACCACGAACACCGTCTTGCCGTATTCCTTGAGCTTGTTGACCAAAGGGATGAAGTCGCTATCGCCACTGACGATGGCGAAGGCGTTCACATGCGTGTGCGTGAATGCCATCTCCAGGGCGTCGAGCGCGAGGTTGATGTCGGCTCCATTCTTGTCTCCTCGCGGCGAAGGAATTCGCTGGACCATTTGCACGGCGTTTTCGGCCATCTGCCGGGTGGCGCCATCCTGGCGCCCCCAGTTGGCATAAGCGAATTTGGCGACGATATCGCCGCGCTCCTTGAGTGCATCCAAGGCGAGCGAGACGTCAAATTCGCGCCGCAACGTGGATTTCAATCCGATCTCGATGTTGTCGTAATCGACAAACACCGCGATATTCAATTTTTCTTGCATTCTTACTCCTGCACCGCTCCGTGCGGTGCGTTCTTTCTTATTTCAGGTGAGCGAAGCCGGCTGCTTCACCGAGCCGCGGATGAATTCGACAATTGCTTCGAGCGACGCGCCGGGTTGGAACACAGCGCCTACCCCCTGGCGTTTGAGCTCGGCGGCATCTTCATCCGGAACGATGCCTCCGACGATGACCACCACATCGGTCATTCCTTTTTCCTTGAGCAATTCCAGAATGCGCGGGACGATGGCGTTGTGCGCGCCGGAAAGAATGGACAGGCCGATGACCTGCACGTCTTCCTGGAGCGCGGCATTGACGATCATTTCCGGCGTTTGGCGGAGTCCGGTATAGACCACCTCCATACCGGCGTCGCGCAGCGCCCGGGCGATTACCTTGGCGCCGCGATCATGTCCATCCAGGCCGGGTTTTGCCACCAGCACACGGATTCTAGAATCCATAAATTAGGGAACGAGCGGAACGCGCCGCAAAGCCACACAGGGGCAAAGAAGGTGCATTCCACTTTCTTACTTAACTGCGCACCACGCTGCGCGCCCCAAGGCGTGCCCTGCGCGATGCACCGGTCACATTCAGTATAGAACGGATTATGACGGCCCGTGGCCATCTCCACCGGTAAACTACCAAACGAACCCAAGCGGGGCGACGGCATTCAAATACCAACTTATTGGAAACTCATGGCACTCCTCGGCGGGGAGGCGCACAAACGGCAAAACGGACCGCGCAGCCGATGGCAAACGGATTGCACCCTCACAACGTGGAACGAGGTGAAACTATGCGTTTTTTACCAAGTTGCATCTTGCTAGGCGGTTTGCTCCTGGGAGCCGCGGCGTGCGACCGGCCTGATAGCGCTGAGGATCGCCGGGCGCGAGAAGAAAAGGTGGATCAGGCGGCTCACAAAGCTGGCGAGGAAGCCTATAAGGCGGCGCAGAAAACCAAAGAAGCCGCGGCGGAGGCGGCCGAGGATCTGCGCAAAGCCGGCCGCGAGGTGAAGGCCGGGTGGGAGGACGCCAAACATTCCGATCCCGATAAGGCGAAATGAAACAAGGGGGAGGCCGGGGAGTCTCACTAGCATGAGAACCCTTTCGTGTTTCTATCGCATTGGTATTTTGAGTGTCACGCTGATTACCCCGCTGGCTTTGTCTCCCACTGTCATGCAGGCGGACGACAGGCACTATCACGACGCCAAGCACAATGACGATCACGTGTGGAACGATCATGAAGATCGGGCGTACCACATGTGGGTGCAGGAAAATCATCGGAAATACAGCGACTTCGACCGGCTCAAGGAGCGGGACCGGCAGGCCTATTGGAATTGGCGTCACGATCATTCCGACGCGCAGCTCAAGATCGATATTCGATAACGTTCGCTTCCACTCGCCTGCGGTCTGGCGTGGTATAAAAATGCCATGGTAAATCGCAGGCGGATTTTATATTTGGCAGCGGCGACGACGGCGGCGGGCTTGGCCGCCAAGAGTCAGGGCCTGCGTGTACGCAGCGCGAAGGAAAGAATCGTGGGGTTGTACCGCTTGGCGCGCGTCGTTCGGCGGACGGCGGATGGGCAAGAGACTGTTACCAACGCCAATCCCACGGGGCGTATTTCCTACGACAGCGCGGGGCGCGTGTGGGTGCTGTTGGCGCCAGTGGGACGCAAGGCTGCAGAGGATCCTCGCAACATCACGCTCGAAGAATATAAGGCTATGAACGCTGGGCTGATGGCTTACTTCGGGAGTTATGAGGTGGATGAGGCGAAACAGAAGCTAATTATCCACATTGAGGCGGCGGCCAATCCAGCGTTGAGCGGGACCACCATCGAGCGGGTTTATAAGTTGACGGACACGACGTTGACGATGACGGTGCCGGGGAATCCGGCTACGGACAATGTGTTTGAGAGGATGGCGGATTGAGGGGGGACACTTCACGAAGTGTCCCCGCGGGTTTTAGTTACGGCTTGGGGTTGTTGATCGCAAAGCAATAGAACAGGCCGGCGCCGCCGGTACGCACGAGAGCATCCTGGCTACAGCCGGCGCTGGGATGCGCGGCGTTCCAGGAAGTGTTGGGGCCGCCGGTGCGGTCAAAGTGTCCGAGCATGGCTGTGCCCTCGCCGCTGCTGGTCCAGTTGTTGCAGGTGTGATCGGCGGCATCGGTAAAAGCGCGGCCGTCCGCCGTCGAACCGGTGAGCATGTCGTGCTGGTTGGGCATATCGCCAACGCCATTCACTTTGTCACCTTTTTCTGTGAACGCAGAGGCCTTGGTCAGCGCGTTGCCGACGCGGGCTTGATCTAGAGTGTCGCCGTGGAGATCGGCCACGTTCGCGGCGATGCGGTTGCCTTTCGGGCCGAACCAGGGGCCGTCACCGATGCGGTCACGAGCGTTAACGGCGGCTTGTCCGCCTTTGGCTTGGGTGCTGAGGTAGGCGTGCCAAGTGAAGGTGCTGCCGGCTGCGGAGGCGAGTTGCTGGCAGCGTGCGTCGGCGCCGGCGATGCCACCGAGATCGGCTCCTTTACCGCTACCGGAACTGGTGATGAAGAAACTCATGGGCTGCGGCGGCTGCTTGCCTTGCGGCGCTTGAGCCAGAGCGAGTGACGAGCCGATCGCAAGTAGAGTGAAGGTACTTAATATTGTTTTCATGGTGTGGAATTCCCTTTCCTGGGTAAGCGTATCACAGGCTGGAAGAGGGGATTGATCCAGTCCGATAGTACACTAGCCCTAATGGCTAGGAACCGTGACCCCTTGCAGCGTATTCCGCTTACTAGCGTGTTGCTGCTGTGTTTTGTGGGGATTCTCATCAACGCCGCAACGGTGGGCCCGTGGCGGATCTCCTCGAACTTCCGCGGGTACAGTGACTTTAGGCACCTCTACACGGGCGCCACACTGGCTACGAGCGGCCACCTGTACGACGTCGACTTTGTTCTAGCGACTCAGACGGAGCTATTTGGAGGAACCACTCGGAGCATGATTCCGATACGCCTTCCGTTCTACTACGCGTTTCTCTCCCCTCTTGCGAAGGTGCCTTTCAAGGTTGGGCAACGGTTTTGGCTGGGAGCCATGACCCTCGCGATAGGAATCTTCGTGGGGCTGTGCTCCGGCCTGGGCAGGGCACGCACCGCGATTGCCTGCTGCTGGTCTTGGCCCTTGTTGTGGAGTCTGCCACAGGGCCAAGATGTCGCTTTGTTATTGCTGTTGATGGGCGCCGGATTGTGGGCCATTTATGCGCGGAAGAACTGGTGGCTCGCGGGACTCTTGTTTTCGCTTTGTCTCATCAAGTTTAATCTCTTTCTGTTGTTTCCCTTGCTGATCATTGGAAAGCGGAAATGGCGGCTGGCAGGAGGATTCCTCACGGGAGCCACGTGTCTGATGGGGGTTTCGTTTCTAGTCGCAGGCTGGGAATGGCCGCGGCCCTATGTTTCGCTCATCTTCGATCCGCATGAAACTCCCGGCTTAGGGGCAATGCCTAATCTCCGCGGCTTGGTGGTCAACCTTCATGGTCCGCGCGGGGTCGAATATGTATTTTCCTTAGCTGTGATCGGTATGGTCTGGTGGGTGGTTCGCCACCGGCCTTTCGGTGTCGCAGCGGCCGCGACTCTACTGGGAAGCGTACTTTTGAGCCAGCACGCGTACATACACGATTACGCGATTCTAATTCCGGCCCTGCTCACGCTGACTCGCTCGGCCAGCGGTGCTCTGGCGCGGTTCTGTGCGTTGCTCCTGTTGCTTCCCGTGCCCTATGAGATCAGTTTCTACCGGTTAAGTGGAACCGTACTGGCTGTTCTGTTGCTGGTTCTCATGACGGCGGTCACATGGGAATCCAGGAATCGCCGCACCCTTTCTCTGCAGGCGGAACTGCAGTCACGTGGAGGAGGTCAAACTTGACAGCTAGCCAGATTTTTTGCGGTCGGCACTAAGACGGGATCGTGCCGCCTGCTTTTACGTATGTCATAATCCTATCCTGCCCGCCGAGAAATGCCAATCGCAAGATCAAAACAAGTACTAGTAGCGATGTTACGGCAGGTAGCGGAGGACCTATCGGTTCCGATAGGACTCTGTATTGTAGCGGCCCCGCTCCTACTCCTGGCGGCTAACGGATTACGATTTCACTTAATCAACGGCTTTCCCTCGCTCTTCGTCGGATCAGCGTTTCTTATCTTTTTGGGAAGCCGGCCGACACGGCGGGATCTATTGATAGTACTTGGACTCACTGCAGTCTCTCTTCTTTTCCAGGGCTCATGGGCTCTGATTTTTTTGGGTACGTTTAGCGCGCTCGTGCTAGGACTGCGTTCCCTAAAAAAGAACGACGTCGTCCCAATCTTTTGGGCGGCGGTCTTCTTTGTTAGCGGCGCCGCATGTCTTGACCTGGCTCTTGTGCTCGGGAGCGCGGTGATACACGATACCTGGGATTGGAACTTTTACAGATTTGATGTCTCGCTCGGACTGCCGGGCTATGTACTGGGCCGCCTAATCGCAAAGAATCCAACCCTCCAAGGAATGACCTGGCTGGCCTACGTGTTTTTGGCGCCCGCGATCGCGATGGTTCACGCTGGCCAACTCTGGAAAGGAAGGCAGAACTCGCCAAAAATAGTACCGGTGGTGACGTCAGCATTAATCGTCGGGTACGGGCTTTATTTCGTTATGCCGGGTGTCGGCCCACTGTACGCATTTCCGAATACGTTCCCCTGGCATCCCCCGGCGCTGGCGAATCTGATAGGGCCGGCGTACTTCTCGAATACTTTTCGGAATGCCATGCCGTCATTACACCTAACGCTTGCGATACTACTCGCGTGGCATTCACGGGAATTAAACAAGACCTCGGCGTTCCTCGCGAACGCGTTCGTGTTGTTGACAATATTCGCAACGCTGGCCCTTGGCGAGCACTACCTCGTGGACTTAGTCGTGGCAGTGCCATTCGCGCTAACTATCCAGGCCGGTTGGACGAAGAGCCGGACTCGCGCTACTGACTGGCTGGTTTTTTCTGCTTCGTTACGGAGTGCATGCCATGATTGGTCCCGCGCTTCCTTGGAGTCTGGTGGTGGTCACGCTGTTGCTCTGCGGATATGGCGTCGCCGCTTAAGAGACGAACGGGGGCTGAACAGAGATCACGCAAAGTGGTTGAAACGAGCGCCCCTACTTCTTGATTAGATCGTCGAGAGTGCGCTTGCATTCGCTTAACGGGGCGATAACTTTGGTGGATGGTCAAAGTAGGAGCTTCGAGCTAGCGGCATCACATGGCTGGTAAACGAAGAACGCCAAAAAAGGGATCGGGTGATGACCCACAATCTAAACGGACACGCAGTCTTCGTAAGACTTGCTATTTGATTTCGCGATCCTGCAAGTCGCGCCACAGGATTTTGCCGGCGGGGGACTTGGGGAGAGCGAGCACTAATTCGACAATGCGGGGATACTTGAACGCTGCCATGCGCTGGCGGGACCACTCGATGAGGGCGGAGGCATCTAAGCCTGCGACGCCGGGGCGCAGCACTACCAGGGCTTTCACTGTCTCGCCGCGGCGGGGGTCGCTCGCGGCGATGACGCAGGCTTCTAGCACGTCGGGGTGTTGGGTGAGCACGGCTTCGACTTCGGCGGGCCAGACTTTGTAGCCGGCGGCGTTGATCATGCGCTTGAGACGGTCGGTCATGAAGAGATAGCCTTCGTCGTC
>Ga0207694_10003400_pt1 | contig 12673 bp, 13 predicted proteins | sample KBSC34metaG_FD_184353 | JGI IMG/M metagenome (GOLD analysis project Ga0207694, IMG submission 184353) | Corn rhizosphere microbial communities from Kellogg Biological Station, Michigan, USA - KBS C3-4 metaG (SPAdes) (version 2) | ecosystem: Host-associated > Plants > Roots > Rhizosphere > Soil...
GAGAGCTTTATCCAGCGGCAGCGGACCTTTGACAGGCTCGCCTTCGACGAACTCGAAGACGAGATAGTTGGGTCCGATATCGTGGAGGGTGCAGATACGGGAATGATTGAGGGCGGCGACGGCTCGAGCTTCCCGTTCGAAGCGCTCGCTGAATTCCTGCTTGGAGATTTTGATGGCGACGGTGCGATCGAGGCGGGTGTCGCGGGCGCGATAGACCTCACCCATTCCGCCCGCACCTATGGGCGCAAGTATTTCGTACGGGCCGAGTTTGTCGCCCACAGAAAGCGGCATATCAGTGATTTAGCCCAGTTTACATGATCAAGAAATGGTTCGTGCCTGGATGATGGCGTATCCCGTCCGGGCAGATCACCCGCGAAAAGTAGGTGCCGGATGGCCAACAATCCGGCAGCTATCCAGCCAACCCTTCAAAAGCGAGGCTTTATGAGGGATTCCCGCCGTCAGCGCCGAAGGAGTTATTTGCCTGCGGGCACTTTCCGTCGCAGCTCGTCGAAGAAGTTCATAAGAAAGATCACATGATTCTGCGACTGCTGTGATTCTGACGTCTCGACAGGCATCAGAGCAGCGATGTGATTGCCATCAGGCGCGACGTCATAGCTTGCGGTTCCAATGAGACCGAAGTTCACCAGTCGCTTCTCTGACCACGGCCTAGGCTTTTCCGGAGCGAAGGAGTCGCCGTTGGCGGTATAGTTTGCCACCATGATCTGGTTATCGCCGGTGCGGAAAAACAACTCACGGGCGTTGGGAGACCAAACCGGGTACGAACCGCCAGCGCTAGACACTTGCCACCTTTATCCGGGAAGGAACGCACGTAAACTTGATAAGTTCCCGACTCGTCAGATGTCAGTATTCATACGGAACCAATCCAAACGAGAATATGTCGCTGCTTGCGCCGCGTACTTCAGTGCCTGGTCGAAAGGGAACGGCCCGTTGAGAGGCGTGCCGCCGATGATAACCAGATAATTCGGGCCAACATCGTGCAGATATTGGGATGGTTCAGCGCCGCAACCGCGCGAGCTTCGCGCTAGAAGCGCTCACTGAACTCGGTCTTGGAAACCTTGATGGCCACGATGCGATCAAGGCGCTTGTCACGGACCTTGTAGACATCGCCAATTCCGCCCGCACCGATAGGCGCAATGATTTCGTAGGAACCAAGTTTTTCGCCTACAGAAATAGACATCTTGAGGATTCAGCTTAGTTTTAGCTTATAGCTCCTGTGAGGGCGGTGGACAGAGACTTCTAGCTTGTTGTGCCGTAGGGTCAAGGGTCTCGAAGACTTCTAGCTTGTTGTGCCGTAGGGTCAAGGGTCTCGAAGGCGAGGGCTGAAACGTGGCAGGCGCGCTCGGCCTTCCCACGCACACGCGCTCTTACAAGCCAGCCAACGCCGGGTCGTAGGAAATTTGGAGAAAGTGCCCTGCTTGGTTTTGGATTTCCGCACAGAGCGCAGCAATAATGCATAACGCGACTCCCTGGATCACGGCGCATCCCTCACCTACTCTTTCAGATTCGGCGTTTGGTGGGGTTGAGCTTCCCGCAGAAAAGTAGTGAAAATGCGGACGACCTTTCGGCATGACCTGAACTCCATCACGTTACGATCTGACCAGATAGAATAAGAGGCGCCATGCCAAAAAAGATCGATCCCCTACCAGATAGAATAAGAGGCGCCATGCCAAAAAAGATCGATCCCCTCAATAAGAAACGGTTTGGCGCAGTCAGCGCCATGCTCACGGTGACTGACATAAAAGCCGCCGTCAACTTCTACCAAAAGGCCCTTGGTTTCGCCAAACGGGGAATCATGAACGGACCCGATGGCAAACCGATTCACGCCGAGTTGACGCTTCGGGGTACAACTTTGATGCTCGGGCCCGAGATTCCCCAAATGGGCTCTAGTAGCGCCAAGACGCTGGGAGCGTCGCCCGTCACCCTATATATGACCGTGGAGAACGCGGACAAAGTAGTCGCCAAGGCCGTAAAGCGGGGCGCCACGCAGAAGGGACCTGTCATGGACATGTTCTGGGGCGATCGCTGTGGAACCATCGTCGATCCGGAAGGGAATACCTGGATGATCGCAACCCACATCGCTCAACCCACGGCTCAGGAGATGAAGAAGAAGATGAAAGAGATGAGCAGTCAGGCCGACGCAGCCAGCAGATCCTAGCTGGCGGCTCGTCGAAAGGCTGAAGCGGCGCGAGTCAATTCGTTTTCTTCCGGCATATGCCATCGCGAGGCTAGCGCTGCGGGCCGAAGCCTGATAGCTGCGTCGCTGTCGAGCTTAGTGTTCCGCGCATGGTACACCTCACCCATCCCGCTTGCCCCGATCTGCGCAAATATCTCACGGGGTCCGAGTTTGTCGCCGGATGAGAGCCGCATCTCAGAGCGACCATCTATCCCGCGCTGACGCCGTCTTTGTTGTCCAGCCGATTGAACGTCGAGTTGTTCGACGGCCGCTTCGGTGATGGCTGAGGAGAGGAGCGCCTTGCCGGTATCGTCCAAGCTGACCAAGCCTGTATCGAACGCGGCGTCGCAGAGGGCGGACGGCAGCAGGCCGTTGTGGACGTCCCACCGGAGGGCATCCGTTTCGCACTCGGACCGGCCGAAAATCGGCTCACTCGTATACTTTTTCGCCTCAGACGAGGGCGTGGAATCACAGGTCCGGCCTTCTAGATCAATGGCGGCCCGCCTGCCTGATCGGCCACGTTCTCCGGTGTCATCAGATCGGTGCACATGAGCCGCAACACCTGAGCCGCGTCGGGCGGCAGCCCGATAATCCTGGCATGGCGGCCCGCACCAAGGACCTCCGTGAGCAGGTCCTTTTTGAGGGCAATCCATCCGCCTGGCGTTTCGTAACTGACAAGGAAATGCGCTTCCCGCCGCCCCGCCAGCAGTTGCACCCGGTCATATGGCTCAGCCTGGTGCGCCGCCACAATCTGTCTGTCCGAAGAGACGAAGTACCGGCCCGGCAGTTCTGGAATGGTGGGCGCTTCCGAATCAGTCTCAGGGTCGTCGATATAGAGGCGCCCGGTTCTGGAACCGTCGCATCCTTTGCGGGCTAGCTCGCCTTCGATGCGGCCGTAGACGTCTTCAGCGAACTGTTGCGGGTAGTCGTAAAACCGTTGTGCTTCGCGGTCGATGTGGGGCAATTTCCGCCAGCCGTTCACCCATGCGAGCTTTGCCGCGTTAGTGTCACTATCGTCAAAGACGCCATCCAGAAATACATCCTCCAAGCTGAATCGCGTTTCCGCATCGTGCTGCAAGGCCTTGAGCGCCATGTGCTCGATGAGATGGGATGGCAACCCGAATATAACTGCGTATGGAGAATAGCCGCCATCAACCGGCCTGAAGCGCGGGAAATCGTCACGCAGCGACGACGTGATCAATCGGTCGATGAGTGCACCATACTCCTTGAGCAGCAGCACATGCCGCTGTCCCGCGGGCGAATAAACGACATGGCCTTCGGGATCCGGGACGATGAAGACGTGCTCGATCATGCTGTAAGCGCTCAACAGGTCGATGCGATTCAGAAACAGTTCAGGATCGGCAGATATGCCCTGACAGATGGCTCCTGCCATATCGAGCCGCATTCGCTCATCGCCGCTCTGCAATGCACGGTCATAGGCTTTGAGCAATTCCACGAGACCTTGTACCAGCAGTGCGAAATCGAGCGCATTGGAGGCCCGCGTGCGAAGAACGACGCTATGGTCGTGGATCGACACGCGATCCTTCGCGCAGTAATAACGAATCTGTGAGGTCAGATGCCCGCCAAGCATTCGAACATGGGCCTTCTGGATTTCGAGCACGTCCGCGTCTGGCAGCGTCTCCGTGACTTGCCGGGCGACTTCGAAATAGGGCGCCAACTCATCGGTAATGAGGCTCTGCGCCAATGGAACCAGCCAGCGCGCGTCGCGCACGATCACGGGCTGATCGGCTGGTGAGCTTCTCCACAGCTCATCGAGCACGCCTTGAATTTCCGCGAGCCGCCCGCCGGCCTTTTCCTGTGCAAAGCCGCTCGGGCCTTCATCTTCTCTTCCTGAGGCCCTTCCTTCGGCAGGGACTGCATCCCAGAGGCGCATGCTCAGAAATTGGAGCCACCGGAGTACATACAAGTTGAACAGGGTGTGCGCGTAGTGCATGCGGCCGTTGCGGCCGGGCCACCGCGTCTGCTGCCAGCAATAAAACGCGCGAATCATCATCTCCGCCGGATGGATCAGGTCGTTATGCAGACCCTGAACCTGACGAGGTCTGAATCCCCCGGCCCAATGCGCTTCTTCCAGTTGGCCTCGGAGACTTTTTTGGCTGGCGGGGACCGCAGTGCGTGCAAAGAAACAATCCTCGAAATGGCGGGACAAAAGAGACTGATCCTGCAGGTACCGGATCGGCTTTCGCTGGGCGTTCAGAACGGCCTCTATGCTCTCGACGATATCTTCGCGATGCGTCAGAAACAATCGCAACAGCTCGACGTTTGCCTGAAACGGCACCTGACCAAACGGCTTCCCCGGCACGATGCGCCCCCACGATGAATCTGCACCCATTCGAGAGAGAGTATAACGAGGGATTGAGGCGGATGGGGGCGTGGGGAACCGGAGTACTGGTTTTGTTTTCGGGCCAATAACCCCTACCAGGCGCTCGGTGTTCCGCCCACCATGTCAGGCAACGCGATTGAACGCAATGAAGAGTGAATATAGCTGATGGTAACCAGTGTTAATCGAAGTATAGTGGTCCTCACGCACAGAAACCTGAGGTCACAGACACAGTAAGTGTGTCGTCATAGGGATCAGGCGTTCCCAGGACGTCAGGCGGACCGCCTTCCCTATTCCTATACCCCAGCAGCGACCCCTTCTCGGCTATGGGCATGGCGATCCTTCGTGCACCAAGAGTTCTGAGGCCCGACCGAGTCGGGGTATGCTGTGGAGAACATGACATCACAGCGAATGAGATTGTTTCTGGTCGGATTCCTTGGGATCGGTCTTTTTATCTGGACGACATTGGCGGTTGGGCAGGTCAAGAAGATTGACGACAAGGTGCTGCAGACTGCGGGGAAACGCACCGAATGGACCATGAACGGGATGGACTGGGGTGAGCAGCGCTACAGCACCATGACTCAGATCAATCCCGGGAATGTGAGCAAACTCGCACCAGTGTGGTCGTATGAACTCGGTCCCGGCGGGGGCGACCAGAAGGCGACTCCTCTCTATTCGAACGGGATCCTCTACACCGTGACGAATTGGAGCATCGTCGCCGCCGTCGACGCGAAAACCGGCAAAGAGCTCTGGCGCTATGACCCGCAGGCGGATCGAACGATGACGCAGCCGGGGAAATCCCGCCTTTGTTGTGGTGTGAATAGCCGGGGCGTTGCCCTTTACGAGGGTAAAGTACTTGTCCCCGTTGTCGACGGGCGCATGCAGGCTCTGGATGCAGCGACCGGAAAGCTCTTGTGGTCTTCATGGGCGATCCCCGAGCCGAAAGAGGGCGAGATCTCCCCATACTCCCTCACGATGGCCGCGCGCGTCGCGAAGGGCAAAGTGTTTATCGGCAATGCCGGAGCTGAGTTTCCTCCGTTTCGTGGATACGTTTCCGCCTTCGATGTGAACACGGGCAAAGAACTCTGGAAGTTCTACACAACCCCCGGCGATCCATCGAAGGGATTTGAGAACAAGGCCATGGAAGCCGCGGCGAAAACATGGGTGGGCGAATGGTGGAAGATGGGCGGCGGCGGATCCATGTGGGATGGCATGGCCTACGATCCCGATGAAAACCTTTTGTATGTCGGAACTGGCAATGGGACGGTCTGGTCTGCGGACGTTCGTAACGGTGGCAGGCAAGCAACGAACCCGGACAATCTCTACGTCGCCTCCATTCTCGCCATCAATGCGGACACCGGTCAGTTGAAGTGGCACTACCAGTGCACGCCTGGCGATGAATGGGACTATGACGCGATTCAGCACCTCCTGCTTGCCGATATTCGAATCAACAATCGCAATCGTAAAGTCGTCATGCAGGCGAACAAGAACGGGTACTTCTACGTGATCGATCGCACCAACGGCGAATTCATCTCCGCATCCGAGATGTCGCAAGTGAGCTGGGCCACGGGGCTAGATCCCAAAACCGGCCGGCCCGATGTTCACCCGGACGCGCTCTATTCTTCCAAACAGGGCGTAACGGTATATCCGGTGCAGATGCACAATACGTCGCAAATGTCGTTCAACCCGAATACGGGCCTGATCTATGTTCCGATTGCCGCCGAAAACACATTCAGCTTCGTGGCGTCGGAGACCTACACTCCAACTCCAGGGAACCAGAACTTCGGATTGAATCTGGGCGGAGCGCGGGGCGGCATACCGATGAAGTCCCCACCTCCGCACGGACCCGACCGCAAGAATCCCGATGGAAGCAAAGTGACCGGAGGGATCCTCAGCGCGTGGGACCCCGCCACTCAAAAGGAACGGTGGTTCGTACTCGGCGGGGGACAGTCCGGCGGCGGCACACTGTCCCTGGCTTCGAACCTCGTGATTCAAACGTTGAACAACGGCCGCATGAAAGCGTTTACAGCAGACAAGGGTGAGCAGCTTCTGGACTTGGCGTTGCCGCTGAGCTCCGGCGTCGGCCCGCCGATGACCTATATGCTTGACGGCAAGCAATACATCGCCGTCATGGCGGGGACCGGTGCTCAAGGACGCGGAGGTTTTGGTGGTGGCGGACGTGGAGCAGGGCGCGGCACCGGCCCGGGACGAGGAGCCCCAGCGGGTGCAGCGCCTTTTGAGCCGACAGCTGCCGCCGCTCAAGGCGGAAACAATGTTCCTCCCGGGTCGGCCGCATCTGTGGCGAACAACAATCCGAAACTGCTTGTTTACGCCGTTTCGAATTGAGGATACATCGAGCGAAAGTCGAAGTGGCAGGCTCGTGGCGAGCGGGAGATGGAGCCGCCGACTGTTCACCCTCGTGCGAAGTTTGTTCTAGAATGGCTGCCAGGAAGCCAGTCTGGCAGAAAGAAAGTCCGCAAGAAGGAACGAACCATGAAAGCCTTCTGTATTTCCGCTTGGATAACACTTGCGCTGATCCCGGCTCCAATGCCACTTTCGGCGCATCATTCATGGCCGGTGAACCAGCAACGGCTCATTACGGTGAAGGGTACGGTGGTCGATTTCCAGTGGGGCAACCCGCACCCGATGATCACTCTTGCCGTTCAGACCGCCAGCGGCAACATGGAGAAATGGCAGGTCGGCGGCCCGGCCCTCAACCGGATGGAGGCTAACGGCTGGACGAAGACCACCGTTAAGACCGGCGACGTGATCACAGGCATCGGCTATCAGTACTCCGATGGCCAGAAGATCATCAAGCTTGAGCGCATCATCCTGCCCAACGGTAAGGAACTCCTGGTCTACGGCCGCTGATCAGCTCGCTCAACGCTCACTCGTGGCGTGCCGCTTGCCCCTGGTCGGACTGGGGTGTATGCTTCGTCTGATGTCGTTGCGCCCCGTCCGAAAATTAGTTGGGATCGGGAATGTGTTCCTCGGAACTGAGCTGGTGGATATCGCGGAGTACGATCTCGAGATCTACGAGGAGAATCCGGACGATCACGAGCATCACGGAGCTAACTGGACGCCCAACGCGAAGAAGATCGAGGGAACTGTCGTGGGCGAGCTGCCTATTCGGAAAGATGGGCGAGCTGCCTATTCGGAAAGATCTGAGGCTAGTCACGGAAGAGGGGTACGCACTGAGCTTTTACTTGCGGGATAGCTTCGGATCTATCGTGATTCTGGAGTCAATGTTAGACAGCACGGGTAAGCCGGTGTCCTAGGGGCGCCAGACGGTTTTGTGCGTATCGGCAATCCGCGCGTGTTGTTCCAGAGATAAACTTCATCGCAAATTGGATAATCCTCGGGTCGCCCGTGCCGCGCTGGCGAGTGCCCCCCGTACTTCTTCACTCCCGGTTTTGCGCACGGTGGCTGCATCTGCTGGTTCCGCAATGCGCTTTAGAGTGCGGTGGGCGCTATAGAATGTTGTGTGGAGGCAAGGACATGGACATCTTTACGAACCGCTTGCTCGCCAAATTTACAATTATCTGTTTGGCCGGATGGGTCGGTCTCCCTGCTGGTTGGAGTCAATCGCAAGCCTCAACTGCGCAGTTTGAGGTCGCGTCGATCAAGCAACTCGATCAATCCTTGCAACCGGGTCAATATGACCTCTCTTTCGTGGGAACCGCAGGTAAGCCATTTAAGATCGCTGGGAACCGAATAACCGTTAGAGGCACCCTGAGAGCCCTGGTTGCCGACGCGTATAACGTCAAGGACTATCAGGTGACAGGCGCGCCGTCCTGGGCCGAATCTCTCCTTTTCGTCATTACATCCGAGAGCCCCGGCGATGGAGTTTCCACGCAAGACCAAGTTCGGCCGATGCTTCAGGCGCTGCTCGCGGAACGGTTTCAGTTGAAGGTCCATCACACCACCAAAGAACTCCCGGTGTATCGCTTGATCCAGGCGAAAAAGAGTCGCGCGTTCAAGTCGGCCGATCCCGGCGAGACGTTTAGCTGGAATCTTACGCCGGGACCTGGAGGCACGTTGCGCAGCAAGGCCACGAAGGAATCGATTGGCGACTTCGTCCAACTGGTGGGAGTTTCCACCGACCGACCGGTGATCGACAGGACGGGCGTCACAGGCGACATCGATTACGATATCCTGATCACCCAGCCGGAGGGTAAGAGCCCGGACGAAGTTAGCAGAGCCATTGTCTACGCGGTCATAGATCAACTAGGTCTCAAGCTGGAGCCCGCTAAGGACCCCATCGATATGCTGGTCGTGGATCGTGTCGAGAAGCCCTCGGAGAATTGACCAGCGGCGAGGATGGTCTCCTATCGACATCTGACCGGATACCGCCTTAACCCCTCAGCTCAGAATGAATAGAATAGGTAATCCTAGTTATCGCGGTGAGTCCTTAAGTGGCGGGCGGTCCGAGGAATCGTTTGCATATCTAGCCACCATAGTAAACTCCGGGTCTACTGCGTTCGCGACCTCATACTCCATTCCTTGGCCGATCAGCACGCTGGCGCCGTGCTCGTCGTACCCCAAGACTTTCTGTCAGCCAATGCATCAGCTCCGTGGTGGCATGTTGTAGCGCTTCGTTCAGTGCACGCGGGCTTCCTCGCGATTGACTCACTGCATGCGTGTAGGAATGAATCGCCACGGTGTGTACGCGTCCGCGGGTATCCCCGAACCGGGCTCGATGCGGTCAGTCAGGCCGGAAGCTTCAAGGGCGACCGAGTTGCACTAAAAACAACCTTCGCCGTTATTTACCGGTGAGAGTCCGCAACGCTTGTTCCGCTGTGGCTCGGGCGTCCGGATCGGGACCCTGCGCGGCGGCCGTCAAATGCTGAAAAGCGCCGGCACGGTCTCCCTGGCGCGCCAACACTATACCCAGTTCAACCTGCGCGCGCCAATTCCCAGGCTGGAGCCGAACGGCCTCAAGCAATTCCCGCCGTGCACCGGCAGCATCTCCCTTCTCGGCCAGGAGAGCCCCCCAGATTTCATGACCGGGGGCGGAGCCGGGATCGCTCTCCACCGCCAGTTTGGCTTGCTTCTCGGCGTCGGACAGCCGGTTCGAATCGGCCAGCACGCGCGCATAGTCCACCCGGGCTTCTGCGTTGTCGGGCTTCAAGCGCAGACTCTCTTCCAGTTGGAAACGCGCTTCCGCGATTTGGCCTTGCGCCGCCAGTGCGCGACCGAGATTTAATCGCCACTCGGAGACGCCGGGCTGTATCCGGAGCGCGGCTCGGAATTCCTTCTCGGCAGCGGCCCGGTCACCCACACCCCACAGGATGAATGAGGCCCAGATTGTTCCTCAGTTCGGGCACCTCGGGATCCAGGCCGATCGCCTTCTCGAGCGCCGACTTTGCCTCCGTCGCCTTGTCTTGTTGCCACAAGGCCCATCCCAACCTGCCCCAGGCTCGCGGGTCTCCCGGCGCTAGTTCCGTGGCGCGTCGTAGTTTCGATTCCGCAAGCGTCCACTGCTCTGCTCGCATCAATGCATCTCCCCACTGGATCAGCCGGGGTGCCGAGTCAGGATCGAGGCGGGAAGCCTCCTCAAAAGAGCGGATCGCCGAGGCCGGATCGCCAACGGCAAGGTAACCTTCCGCCAACTCCGCATAATACCCCGGCTCCGTTGGATGATACTTGGCGATTAGGGATGCCAACAGCGGCAAACCGGCCTTCAGGTTACTCTCTTCGCGAACCTGCGCGACCGCGAGTGTCAGATCGTCGTCTGCGGTCGAAGCGAGTTTGGCGGGGTAGTAAGGGACCACCTCACCCTGATAAGAAGAGGCAGCCGTTTCGGCGCGTTCGGGCTTTTCGGCCAGCAGGTTCCCCTCAGGGGGGCGGCGCGCGATGAGATGATCGGTCATCACGACATGGACCGCATCGTCGGTTCGCCGGCGTGGCATGTGGCAGCTAACGCAGTCGGCGCCCGCCTTATGCACCGACATCTTGGTGAGCAAAGTGCCCGACTGATGGCAGCCGGCACAAACCTGGTTGTAGTGCGAGACGGCCTCCTCTCCACGGGGAATGTCGTGAGGATTGTGGCAAGTGGTGCACCGAAGCTGGCCTTTGCTCGTCAGCCCGCTCTTCAAAAAGCACTGCGATTCCCGAAGCCGGTAGCCCGCGTGCGCGATTTCGAAGCCAGTGTTCTTGCCCGGTTCACGGTCGAAGTTCACTTTGAAGTCCGCCAGCGGCTGTCCCGGCATAAACGAGAACGGACCGCGATCTAAGCGGACGATCGCATGAGGCAGTTTTTGATTCGATGTTTCCAGATGGCATTGCAGGCAAACCTCGATCTCGCGATCCGGATTCAGGCGCGCCGGGTTCACAATCGCGGCTCGCACGAGTTGCAGCGAAGCGCCTTGGGAGGCTTTGTCGACATGGCTCTGTCCGGGCCCGTGACACCGCTGGCAGCCGATTCCTTCCGGCAGCGGCAGCATATAGGTTGCCTGGGCCGCATCCCGTTGGGCACCCTCCGGAATACTTGGATATCCGTTGTGGCAGAACATGCACTCGTAATAGATAGGGCGCACCGAGCCCGTGTAGTCCGGACGATCGTAACCGGGATTCATCCCCCAGAAGCCGCCCTTCTCCGAGTACCACCCGAGCGGCAATTCCTGTAGTGTGTTCCGCTCCGTCAGATGCAACAGCGTTCGCGAGTGGTTACCGGAGCCCAGCAGGTAATCCACGCGCTTCTCGTCGACATTGGTTTCCTTGCCGTCGAAATCCGTCTGCCAGCGACGCTGAAACCAGGCGCCGTTCTGGAAGACCATGCTAAAGAAGCTCTTTGAAGCCGCGTGATAAAAAGGCTTCGCGGGGACGGCCGCACCCAGATCTTTCTCCGAGCGGACTTTCCGGAAGGATCGTCCCATCCCGGTCTTTTGATAGGTAGCGGCGATTTCATAGTGGCAATCCGCGCATACCGCCGGATCCGCGTAACCGCCGGCCGCCTGCGAAGAAACAGGGCCGGTTCCGCTGGGGCGGACGGCCGACTGCCGCATGAGCCACCACGCCCCACCGCCAGCCAACGCGACCGCAAACGCCGTTACCGTGAGGATAATTCGCGAATACTTTGAATGCATCGGCAACCCCCAAACTGGCTGTTCGGGTTAGACTGCGAGGCCCTGAGAGTTGATTGTACAGGACCGCGCACGCCGGTCCATCATCAATGTTCTTTATAGTAAGTATCAACCCGAATCCATTGCCTCTCACGCTTACTTAAGGTCAACTGGATCGATTGACGAAGTTTTGCTTTTGCTAGTGACGGGTCTGCCATAGGTGGAGTGCAGCCCGCCGGTTCCTCGACCGCATCGAAAAACGGGCTCCAGAAGAAGCTCAAAGGGGTGTTTATGGTGAAACGAGAAGCAGAAGTAAATGGAGTATCTGACCTAAGACTCGCGATGCGCCACCTGACGGTGCTCGCATGCCTGCTTGTGGTTGCGCTCGCGGCATACGGCCAGGGCGCCAACGGCTCCATCACCGGAACCATCACCGACCCCTCGGGTGCAGTTGCTCCCAATGTGTCCATTGAGGTCAAGAATTCCGATACAGGTGCGGTGTTTCAAAGCGGTACTTCCAACACCGGAAATTATGTCGTCTCCGTCCCGGCCGGTAACTATGAGGTGACGGTAACGGCCACGGGCTTCAAGAAATATGTTCGTTCGAACTTGGTCGTACAGGCCGCGACCGGGACGCGTCTCGACGTGACGTTGGATGTCGGCGCGATCACCGAGACCATCACGGTAAACGACCGAGACCATCACGGTAAACGAACAGACCCCGCTGCTCAAGACCGAAAGCGGCGAAATGTCCCACCAGCTGGTTACCAAGGACGTTACCAATCTGCCGCTTTACACCGTGGGAGGCAATATCCGTAACCCCCTGCAGGCGATGGTCCTTCTTCCGGGTACGTCATTCCAGAACGAAACCGCGGTCGTCGTGAACGGCATGCCCGCCAATAGCCAAAGCATTCGCATCGAAGGACAAGACGCGACCGGCAATATCTGGAAGATCGCCCAACAGAACAGCCAGGCGGGTGTGGAAGCCATTCAAGAAGTGGCGGTTCAGACCAGCAACTTCGCCGCGGAGTACGGACAGGCCGCCGGAGGGTACTTCAACTACACAATGAAGTC
>Ga0207694_10003401_pt1 | contig 12671 bp, 10 predicted proteins | sample KBSC34metaG_FD_184353 | JGI IMG/M metagenome (GOLD analysis project Ga0207694, IMG submission 184353) | Corn rhizosphere microbial communities from Kellogg Biological Station, Michigan, USA - KBS C3-4 metaG (SPAdes) (version 2) | ecosystem: Host-associated > Plants > Roots > Rhizosphere > Soil...
ATTGAGCGCGCTGCTCGCGCAGAAACCACCCCAGGTTTTGCGGTTTGCCTTCGGCGCGCCGGTCGACCCCGAGGTGAACCCGATCGCAACGAGCTGGTCGGCGGGAATCGACACGTTGGCGAAAAACGCGCTGTCGGTCGCGACCGCGAGCACGCCCGGAACATCGATCACGTGCGTGCCCGCGAGTTCGGCGCTCTCATCGGCCAGCGCATAGTGATTCGGATACGCGCGCAACATCTCGGTCAACGCCTGCGGCGCGCGCGAAGCGGGCAGGAGATTGGTCTGCCCCGCGACGATCGCCGCGCAGAAAGCAACGAGGAAGTGGTAGCGCTGCGTGCACAAATTGAGCGCGTAGCGTGCTTCCGGCAGGCGCTCGGCGAGCGCGAACACGTCGGCGAGGAACTCCGCGGCGCTGATCTCGCGCCCGTCGTGCCGCGCAAAGACGCGGTTGAAGTCTGCGTCCGCGAGCAACGGTATTTTTTTCTGCGCTTGTTCGGATCGCGCGTTTTCGAATACGGCCGACATGCGGCTTCCCCTTCGAGTATGTTCCTCAGGCCCGGATTTCTTCGCCGGTGATGACATCGCGGATCGGCGTCGGTCGCGCCAGCCCGCTGGTTTCCCCCGGAAGAATATAGGCCAGTTCCGCACCGAACGCAGCCTGAACGGCCTCGGCGCTGCGCGCCGGCGGCTCGGCGTGGCGGTTCGCACTGGTGGAGACGAGGGCGCCGCCGAAGGCGCGGCACAGCGCGGCGGCGAGCGCATGTGCGGTCACGCGCACGGCGATGCCCGAATGTGCGCCGGTCAGCCAGTTCGGCGTTGACGCGGCGCGCGGGAAGATCCACGTGTGCGGCCCCGGCCAGGTCGCCTGCGCACGCGCGAGCGCGTCCGCGGGCACGGCCGCAAGGTCGATGAAATTTTCTACTTGGGCAAAATCGGCGGCGATCAGCAGCACGCCCTGCGTCGGCGGGCGCTGCTTGAGCGCGAACAGGCGCGCGACAGCAGCCTGGTTTTGCGGATCGCAACCGAGGCCGAACACGGCCTCGGTTGGATAGGCGATCACGCCGCCGCTGCGCAGCGCGGCGACGGCCCGGTCGAAGGCGGGGTCCATCGCGCTTCGGTTACTGCGCAGGCACCGCCGCCTTTTTGGCGGGGGCTTTTTTCGCTGCCGTTTTTTTCTTCGCGGCGGCTTTCTTGGCGGGTGCCCTTTTCGCCGCCGCCTTCTTGGCCGGTTTGGCTTCCGCGGTCTTCGCCAGCGCAGCCTTGGCGGCCTTGCCGAAGCGGCCGCGCTTCTCCGGTGCGGCGGCGAGTAGTTCGGCGCATTCGGTTTCAGTCAGGCTCGCCGGTTCGCGGTCCTTCGGGATCTTCGCGTTCTTCTTGCCGTCGGTGATGTACGGTCCGTATTGGCCGCGCAGGATCTGGATGGCGCCGTCGCGGAAGCTCGCGATCACGCGGTTGCGGATCGCCTCCTCCTTCTCATGCAGGATTTCCTTGGCGCGTTCGAGTTCGAGCGTGTACGGATCGTCGGGCGCCTTGATCGACGCGTAGGTCTTGCCATGTTTGACGAACGGGCCGAAGCGACCGATGCCAACGCTGATCTTTTCGCCATCGGCGGCAACACCCAATTCACGCGGCAGCTTGAACAGATGCAGGGCGTCGTCGAGCGTGATCGTGTGAATGCTCTGGCCGGGGCGCAGCGAGGCGAAGCGCTTGTCTTCGTCGTCGCGGCCGCCGAGCTGGGCCATCGGCCCGTAGCGGCCAAGGCGCACAGACACTGGCTTGCCCGTGACGGGATCGTCGCCGAGCACGCGCTCGCCGCCCGCTTCGCTGCGGTCGACGGTTTCGGTCTTGTCCTCGACTAGGGCCTTGAACGGCGTCCAGAATTTCTTCAGCAGCGGCACCCACTCTTCCTCGCCGCGGCTGACCGCGTCGAGCTCGTCTTCGAGCTTGGCGGTGAAGTCGTAGTCGACATATTGGGTGAAGTGGCCGGAAAGGAATTTCGCAACCGCGCGACCGACGTCGGTCGGGCGGAAACGGCGGCTGTCCAACGTGACGTATTCGCGGTTCAGCAGCACCTGGATGATGCTTGCGTAGGTCGACGGCCGGCCGATGCCGTATTCCTCGAGTGTCTTCACCAGCGAGGCTTCCGAATAGCGCGGCGGCGGCTCGGTGAAATGCTGGTCGGCAGCGATACCGGCCAGCGGCACGGCCTCGCCGATCTGCATAGCGGGCAGTTTGCGGTTCTCGTCGTCATCTTCGGCGTTCTTCGCGTCGCGGCCTTCTTCGTAAACGGCGAGGAAGCCCGGATCGACCACGGTCGTGCCGCTGGCGCGGAACATCGAGTCGTTGCCCGCATCGAGGTCGACGCTGACAGTGTTGAGCGTCGCGTACTGCATCTGGCTGGCGACCGCGCGCTTCCAGATCAGCTCGTACAACTTGCGCTGATCGTCGTTCAAATACTGCGCCATCGCACGCGGGGTATGCAGCGCGGAGGTCGGGCGGATCGCTTCGTGCGCTTCCTGCGCGTTCTTCGACTTTGAGCGATAGAAGTTCGGCGCCTCGGGCAGCGCCTTCGCGCCGTAATCGCGGGCGATGACCTTGCGCATTTCCGTGATCGCGTCCGCGGAGATGTTGAGCGAGTCGGTACGCATGTAGGTGATCAGACCGACCGTGCCTTCGCCGCCGATCGCGACGCCTTCGTACAGGCCCTGGGCGATGCGCATCGTGCGCGTGGTCGAGAAGCCGAGCTTGCGTGCGGCTTCCTGCTGCAGCGTGGAGGTGGTGAATGGCGGCGCCGGGCGGCGCTTGCGTTCCTTGGATTGCACTTCGGCAACGACGAGACGGCCCTGCGCGGACTTGAGCAACGCATCGCGCGCCGCCGTGGCGTCGTTCTCGTTGGTCAGGTCGAACTGCTCGAACTTCTTGCCGCGCAACTTGAGCAGGCGCGCGGAAAAGCGCTGGTCCGGATGCGCACAGTCGGCCTCGATCGTCCAGTATTCCTGCGCCTTGAACGCTTCGATCTCTTCCTCGCGCTCGACGATCATACGCAGCGCGGGCGACTGCACACGGCCCGCGGACAGACCGCGCTGCACCTTGCGCCAGAGCACCGGCGACAGATTGAAGCCGACGAGGTAGTCGAGCGCGCGCCGTGCCTGCTGCGCGTTGATCAAGTCGAGCGAGAGCTTGCGCGGGTTGGCGACGGCTTCCTGGATCGCGCGCGGCGTGATTTCGGAGAACACCACGCGGTGCACTTCCTTGCCGTCGAGCAGCTTGCGCTGCTTCAGGATCTCGGAAATGTGCCAGGAGATCGCCTCGCCTTCGCGATCCAAGTCGGTCGCGAGATAGATCGAGTCGGCGACCTTCGCCGCCTTGGCGATCGCGTCGACGTGTTTTTCGTTCTTATCGATCACTTCGTAGGCCATCGCGAAGTCGTGGTCGGTATCGACCGCGCCTTCCTTCGGCTTCAAATCACGCACATGACCGTACGAGGCCAGGACCTGGAAGTCCTTGCCGAGATATTTATTAATCGTCTTCGCCTTGGCCGGCGATTCGACGATGAGCAGGTTCTTTGCCATAAGTTACCGCGCTGCGCGCGGCTACGTCCGTTCGATGCGGAAAGATGGATGGGATAACAGGAAATTCAAGGATTTATAGCGCGACCGTGGCTGCGCGCCTTTTTTTCAGTCAAACCCGCAAATGGGTGGCCTGTCAAGATCGCCGTTGCGTTGTTGGGAGTCTGGTCGCGTTTGCGGCGGGCCGCCAACCCTACACCGGACGGGGCGCAGGGGCCAGCGCATAGCGTCCATTTTCGGCGGCGACGACCCCGTCCAATTCCAGCACCAGCAGCATCGAAGACAGTGCGGCGGCGGGCAATCCGGTGCGCCCGGCGAGTTCGTCGAGCGCCGCCGGCGTGTGGTCCAGCGCCTTGAGCAGGGCGGCATAGTCCGGGTCGTTCGAGCGGATTGCCGTTGCCGTCCGCGTGGTATCTGCAAGGGATTCCTCGCCCGTCACCGCCAGCCGCTCGCGCAGGCCCTCGGCGAGCAGCGCGCCGACGCCGTGCAGCTCGTCGAGCACTTCCTGCGCGGTTTCGACCAGTTTGGCGCCCTCGCGGATCAGCTGGTGGCAGCCGCGCGCGAGGGGATTGTGGATCGATCCGGGCAGGGCGAAGACCTCGCGGCCCTGCTCGGCGGCATAGCGCGCGGTGGTCAACGAGCCCGATTTCAGGCTCGCCTCGATCACCAGCGTGCCGAGACTCAGCCCGGAAATGATGCGATTGCGTCGCGGAAAGTGTTTCGGATGGCCGGGGACGCCCGGCGGGTATTCGCTGACTAGCGCGCCGTTGGCCGTGATGCGCGCGGCCAGTTCCGCGTGCTGGCGCGGGTAGACGAGATCGATGCCGGTGCCGAGCACGGCGACGGTTTTGCCGCCGGCGTCGAGCGCTGCCGCATGGGCCGCGCCGTCGATGCCTTCAGCGAGGCCGCTCGTCACCGTATTGCCGGCCAGCGCAAATGCGCGGGCAAACGCGCGTGCGTTGGCCAAGCCCGCCGCGCTGGCGCTGCGCGCGCCGACGACGGCGATCTGCGGCGTCCACAGCAGCGCCGGGTCGCCGACGACGAACAAGGCGGCAGGAACGCTGCCAATTTCGCGCAGGAGGACGGGAAAGTCGGGACTATCGCAAACGAGCAGGTGATGATCGGTCGCGGCGAGCCAGGTCTCGTCGACGTCAAGTTGCGCGGAATCGGGGGCGGTAAGCCAGGCGCGCGCTTCTTCGGGGGCTTCGCGCTTCGCTCGTTCCAGGGCGGTGACTATATCGCCGTGGCGGGCGAGCAGGGTGCGGATCGCGGCGGCGCCGAGACCCGGCGCGCGCAGCAGGGTCAGCCACGCTCGCCAGTGTGTCGCTTTCCGTCCTTTGGGCATCGCGTCGCCGTCCTGGCGGGGGTGCGATCAGAGATGGTCGGGATCGTAGAGCGGATCGAACAGATGCACGGGCTTCACTCCGTCCACGACTAGGCCGTAGCTGACGTGTTCGAAGGTGCGGAAGATCATCACGTGGCCGATGTATTCCTCCGGCAACTGCACCTTGGCGTCCTTCGGATGGAAGAACTTCTTCGCGCTTTCCTCGGAATAGTCGAAGCGGTCATGGACTGTCTCGCCCGGATGGAAGATCGAATAGACCTGGCCGTTCTCCACGCCGTCGGCCGCGCCGTGCGAGAGCGCGAGCACCGCGTCGCGTCCGGTCACCATTCCGCCGGAAGGATCGACCGTATCGGTGAACGCGACCACGCGCATGCCCGCTGGCACCTGCATCGGCGGGTGCGGCACGTACTGGGCGTCGTAGGGCTTGTCGTCGAGCGGCAACACCAGGTCGCCCGGAGCCACTTCGATGTCGGAACTCAGCAGCAGCGCCGAGGCCGGATTGCCCGCCTTGGTCACGCGCACGATGCCGGTCTGCAGGCCTTCGTAGCCGAGGAATTTGACGTTGCCGGACAGGGTGAACTGGTCCGGGCCGTGATGCCAAATCAGATCGCCGCGGTTCTCGTGGCTGCGGCTCGGCTCGGTGGTGGAATCGCGATAGAAGCGCTGCGGCGTGCCGTCTTTCGGCACCAGTTCGTAATAGCGGCCGAGCGGGCGCACGATCGCGAGCTGCTGGCCCGGCTGGGCGTCGAGACCGCGGATGTAAACGAGCTGACCCGGCGTCGCGCGCAGGTGCGCTTCTTCGGCGCCGACCACGTGCGGGGCGGCTTTGAAGTCGTCCTCGCCGATGATGCGCGTGCGCTTCAAAAACTTATCGATGCGCTCGAGCGCGATCGGCTGGATCGCGTCCTCGAGCTGGTCGACGCGGGTGTGCGGGCCGCCGGCGTTGTTCAGGTGCGGGCCGCTGTCGAGGTAGGCGAGATTGATCACGTCACCCGGGAAAATCAGGTGCGGGTTCTTGATCTGGCCGTTGGCCTGCCATATTTCAGGCCATTGCCAAGGCTTCTTGAGGAACTTGTTGGCGATTCCCCAGAGCGTGTCGCCGCGACGCACGACGTAGGTGTCCGGATGACCGGGCTTGAGCTCGACCGTTGCCGCATAGGCAATGAGCGTCAGCGCGAATCCGGCGAAAATCGCAGGCAACTTCTTCAGCATGGTGGATACCCGTTGTCCCCCGAGGTCCGCAGAGTGTAGAGGAAAATTCTTCCCGTGAAACGCGACGCGGCGCGCAAGTTCGTGGCGCGGTTCGCATTGGCGTATACTTCTTCCTGAATTTCCGATTTTTTCGACCATGAGTCTGCTCCCGATCCTCGAATACCCTGATCCACGCCTGCGCACCAAGGCGCAGCCCGTGACCGTGTTCGACGCCGCGCTGCAGACCCTGATCGACGACATGTTCGTCACTATGTACGACGCGCCCGGTATCGGCCTCGCCGCGAGCCAGGTCAACGTGCACAAACAGCTGCTCGTGCTCGACGTGTCCGAGGAAAAGAACGAGCCGATGGTGCTGATCAACCCGAAGATCGTCGCCTCCGAGGGAAGCCAGACTTATCAGGAAGGCTGCTTGTCGGTGCCCGGCATCTTCGCCGACGTCGACCGTGCCGATCAGATCACGGTCGAATCGCTCGACCGCCACGGCCATCCGCAGAACTTCGAGGCCGACGGCCTGCTCGCCGTGTGCATTCAACACGAGATGGATCATCTCATCGGCAAGCTATTCGTCGACTACCTCTCGCCGCTCAAGCGCGAGCTGGTGCGGAAAAAGCTCGAAAAAGCGCGCCGCGCTGCGGCCGGCTAGGCCGCTCTCATGAACCGTCCCCTGCGCGTGGTGTTCGCCGGAACGCCGGATTTCGCCGTGCCGCACCTCGCCGCGTGTCGGCGCGAGGGCGTCGAGATCGTCGCCGTCTACACCCAGCCTGACCGCCCGGCCGGGCGCGGGCGCAAGCTGACGCCGAGCCCGGTCAAGCAAGCCGCCATCGACCTCGGCCTGGCGGTCGAGCAGCCCGAAAATTTCAAGGAGGCCGCGGCGCGTGATCGCCTCGCGGCGTACGCGCCGGACCTGATCGTCGTCGTCGCCTACGGGCTAATCCTGTCGCGCAAGGTGCTCGCGATCCCGCGCCTTGGCTGTTGGAACGTGCATGCCTCGCTGCTGCCGCGCTGGCGCGGCGCGGCGCCGATCCAGCGCGCCATCCTCGCTGGCGACGCCGAGACCGGCGTCTGCCTCATGCAGATGGAAGCCGGCCTCGACACCGGCCCCGTGCTGCTACGCCAAGCGCTGCCGATCGCGCCCGACGACACCGGCGGCAGCCTGCACGACAAACTCGCCGCCCTCGGCGCCGCGTTGCTCGGCGACGGCCTCGACCGCGTGCTGCGCGGCGAGCCGATGTCAGCGGCGCCCCAGCCTGAGGACGGGGTGACCTACGCACACAAGCTTGACAAGGCCGAAGCGCGACTCGACTGGAACGATGCCGCCGCCGCGCTGGCGCGCAAGGTGCGTGCGTTTGATCCCTGGCCGGTGGCGGAGGCGCTGGTCGATGGCGAAACGCTGCGCGTATGGCGTGTGCAAGTTCGCGACTCGGGCCTCGGGACTGGGGACTCGGCGGGGCCGGGGAGCATTGTCGCCGCGACGCGCGAGGGCATCGACATCGGCTGTGCCGATGGCGTGCTGCGTCTGCTCGAGGTGCAGCGCGCGGGTGGTCGGCGCATCTCGGCCGCCGACTATCTCAATGCGCGGCCTGAACTGAAGCGCGCCGCGCGATGAACCAGTCGGCGTCGGCGGCGAATGTGCGTGCGCTGGCCGCGCAATCTCTCTCTCGCATCGTCCGCGGTGAATCGCTGCGTGCCGTGTTCGCCGCGACGACGACGCGGCTGGCCGACCCACGCGATCGTGCCTTGCTTTCCAGCCTGCTGCACGAAGGCGCACGCTGGTGGCTGCGCTACGACGCGGCGCTCGAACGGCTGCTCGAGCGGCCGCTGCGCGAACGCGAGGCGTCGGTGCACGCGCTGGCGGTGCTCGGGCTCGTCCAGCTCGATGTGCTGCGCCTGCCCGAGTACGCGGCGGTCGCCGCGACGGTCGAGGCCGTGCGCGCGCTGGGCAAACCGAAATTCGCCGGTCTGGTCAACGCGCTGCTGCGGCGCTGGCTGCGCGAGCGCGAGAGACTGAATGCACAGCTCGACGCCGATCCGGTCGCGTGCACGGCGCATCCGCGCTGGCTACTCGACGCGCTCGCCACCGACTGGGGCGATGCCGCCGAAACCATCGTTGCCGCGAACAATGCACAAGCGCCGCTGTGGCTGCGCGTCAATCACCGCCGCGCGCGTCGAGACGAATTGCTCGAACGATTCACCGCCGCCGGCATCGACGCACGCGCCGACGCGGCCGCTGAACAGGCCATCGTGCTCGCCCACAGCGCCGATGTGACGCGCCTGCCCGGTTACGCCGAGGGCGCATTCTCCGTGCAGGACGGGGCCGCGCAATTCGCCGCGCGCTTGCTCGATCTCGCCGACGGCCAGCGCGTGCTCGACGCCTGCGCGGCGCCGGGCGGCAAGTCCGCGCATATTCTCGAAAACGCCGACGTGCACTTGACCGCGCTCGACAGCGACGCGCGCCGTCTTCCGCGCATCGTGGAAAACCTGACGCGCCTCGGCCTCGCCGCAAAGGTGCGCGCCGGCGACGCGGCCGAACCGAAAGCCTGGTGGGACGGCCGCCCATTCGACCGCATTCTCATCGACGCGCCGTGCTCGGCGACCGGCATCGTGCGCCGCCAGCCGGATATCAAGCTGCACCGCCGCGCCGACGACATCGCGCGCCTGGCCGCCGAACAATCGCGTATCCTCGACGCGCTCTGGCCTTTGCTTGGCCGGGGAGGGCGCTTAGTCTATGCGACGTGTTCCGTGCTCGCGGACGAGAACGCGCGGCAGATCGCCGCCTTTCTCGCGCGCCACGGCGATGCGCGCGTCGGCGCGGACGCGCCCGACGGTTGGCATCGGCCGCACGAAGGCGGCGCGCAAAACCTGCCGGGGGAGCGCGGCATGGACGGATTCTATTATGCGGTCTTGGAAAAAGTTCATTAATATACTTTTTCTCATCGGCGCTGCGGCCGCTGCGGCCGGCTGCGCCCGTTCTGACGACGACTCACGTCTGAAAGTGCACAGCGCCGCGATCACCGGCGGCGCACTGACCGCGCAGCTCGACTGGCAACCGAGCGAGACGCTGCTCGACGGCCTCGATCACGGCATTCCGCTGGTGTTCGACATCACGCTGTCGGCGCAGGCGCCGGGCAGGCTCGGCTGGGAAACGAAACTCGCGCAGCAGCATTGGCGCCGCGAGCTGCGCTACTTTCCACTGACCCGGCAATACCAATTGCGCGATCCAGACGCGGCGCGCGGCGCGCAGACGCGCAGCTACGCAGTGCGTGCCTCGATCATCGCCGCGATTACCGATCTGCGCCTGCCGCTCGATCCCGCCATGAGTAGCGCGGCGACGCAACGCTACGTGTTGCGCGTCGATCTCGAGCGCGACGCCCTGCCGGGCGCGCTGCGCCTGCCCGCGTTGATCGACGCCGACTGGCACCTTTCCACCGGAAACTACGCATGGCAGGCCGGATCCGGCGCGGGCTGAGCTTCATCACGCGGCGCGTACTGCCGGCGCTGGCGATCGCCGCGCTGCTCGCCGCGGCGTTGCTGCTCGCGCGCGATGCGGCCAGCGACACCAACCGGCTCGGCCGGTTCTACCCGTGGATCCTCGGGTAGAACGCGTTCGCGCTGATCGTGCTGGTCGCGATCATCGTGCAGCGCTTGGTGCGCCTGACGCGCGAACTCTCGCGCGCCGTGCCCGGCGCGCGCCTGACGCGGCGCATGCTGCTGATGCTGATCACACTCGCTGTACCGCCGGTGCTCGTGGTCTACGGCTTCTCGCTGTACTTCCTCAACGCGACGATCGATACCTGGTTTAACGCGCGCCTCGAACAAGGCCTGTCCGCCGCGCTCGGCGTCGGCAAGGCCTATCTCGACGAGCGTCTCAAGGCCGCCGAGGCGAGCGCCGCGACGATCGCGCACGATCTCGCCGACGTCCCCGACATGGGGTTGCAGGCGCGGCTCAAAGCGGCACTCGATACGCAGACCATCACCCAGCTCGTCGTGTTCGGCGACAGCCGCCAGGTGTTGGCGAACGAGGGTTCCGACCCGCGCTTTCTCGACGCGGTCTATCCCGACGCAAATGCGCTGAACCAGCTCGCCACGACCGGCCGCTATGCCGTCGCCGAACCTGTCGGCGAGCCACCCGCGCTGAAGCTGCGCGTCGTCCTGCCACTGACCGACGCCACGCCGGGCGCGAATCGGCTCTTGCAGGCGCTGTATCCGGTGCCCGAGCAGATGCAGCCGCTGATGTCGACAGTGGAGCAGGCCGGTTACGACTTCCAACGGCTGAAATTCCTGCGCGACTCGCTCAAGCTGACGTTCACGCTGGTGCTGACCTTCGTGCTGCTGCTGTCGGCGTTGTTCGCGGTGCTGACCGCGTTCGGCGTCGCGCGCCGCCTGACCGCGCCGATCGGGCGCCTCGCCGCGGCGACGCGCGCCGTCGGCGCCGGCCGCTACGACACGCCGCTGCCCATCGCGAGCGACGACGAGCTCGGTTTCCTCACGCAATCGTTCAACCAGATGCAGAGCGAGCTCGAGCGCGCCAGTTCGCGCCTCGTGCACAGCGCGCAGGAAACCGAAAGCCAGCGCACGTATCTGAAGGCCGTGCTCGAACGTCTGTCCGCCGGTGTGCTCGGCCTCGACCGCGAAGGCGTGCTGCGTACGGCCAATCATGCGGCCGAGACGATCCTTGATCTGCCGCTGTCGCGCTACGTCGGCCGCCATCTGAGTGCGGTGCGCAGCGAGCGTCCCGCGCTCGCGCCGTTGATCGATCCGATTCTCAAGCACATGCAGGAAGCGGCGCGCGAATGGCGCGAGGAAGTCGTGCTCGAAGAGGGCAACGAGCGTCGCGTGCTGATGCTGCGCGGCGCCGAACTCGCGCCGACGCTCGGCGAGGACGCCGGCATCGTCGCCGTGTTCGACGATTTGACCCTGCTCAACCGCGCCCAGCGCGACGCGGCTTGGGCCGAGGTCGCGCGCCGCCTCGCGCACGAGGTGAAGAATCCGCTGACGCCGATCCAGCTCGCGGCGGAGCGTCTGCGCCGCCGTTTTATCGGCCGCCTGCCGCCCGAGGAAACCGAGATCCTCGACCGCGCCACGCTGACGATCGTCAACCAAGTCGAAGCGCTGAAGTCGATGGTGAATGCGTTCGGCGACTACGCGCGGCCGCCGCAGATCGACGCGCGGCCGTTGTCGATCAATGCGCTGGCCGGCGAGGTCGTCGACCTGTACGAGAACGATCAGCGCATTCAGCTCACGCGTCAGTTTGCACCGGGCGATCCGAGCCTGCGCGCCGACGCCGTGCGCCTGCGCCAGCTGCTGCACAACTTGATCAAGAATTCGCTCGAGGCGGTGTCGGGCGAACACAAGCCACATATCGAGGTGATCACGCGCGAGGTCGACGAGGGCGGACGCAGTTGGGTCGAGTTGGCCGTTGCCGACAACGGTCCGGGCCTGCCCGACGGATTCGACGCGCGCTGGTTCGAACCGTACACAACAAGCAAGGTCAAGGGCACCGGCCTGGGCCTGGCGGTGGCGAAGAAGATCGTCGAGGAGCACGGCGGCATGATCCGCGCGGAGAATCGCGCTGACGGCGGCGCGGTGTTCACGCTGCGTCTGCCGCGCGATGGAGATATGGGATGATGTTGTCGTCGCACCCGGCGTCCGCGCGCCGCGAACTCTGGCTATTCCTGTTGTTCGCCCTCGTCGTGATCGGCGCCGGCATCGGCCTGCGCGATCCGTGGCCGGCGGACGAGCCGCGTTTCGCGCTGTCGGCGCAGCAGATGGTCGAGAGCGGCGACTGGCTGATTCCACATCGTGGCCACGAAATCTACGCGGACAAACCGCCCGTGTTCATGGCCATGCAGGCGACCGCCTACGAGCTAGTGCGCAGCTGGCGCATCGCGTTCCTGCTGCCGTCCTTGCTCGCCGCGCTCGGCACGCTGTTGCTCGTCTACGACCTCGGCCGACGGCTGTGGGATCACCGCACCGGCCTGTACGCGGGTGTCGCCCTGCTCTGCGTGTTCCAGTTCGTCTACCAGGCCAAGCGCGCGCAGATCGATCCGACGGTGACGTTCTTCATCACGCTGGCCAACTACGGGCTGCTGCGGCATTTCCTGCTCGGTCCCGACTGGCGCATGTATTGGCTCGGCTGCTTCGCTGCCGGGCTCGGCGTGATCACGAAGGGCGTCGGCGTGCTCGCGCTGCTGATGTTCGTTCCGTATATTTTTGCGCGAAGTACACATTGGAACTTTGTCGCTACCGCGCGCGGCGGCTGGCGTTGGGCCGGCGGCCTCGCGGCACTGCTCGCCGCGATCGCGTTGTGGATCGTGCCGCTGGCGATCGCGGTGTCGCTGCATCCGTCGTCGGATTATCAGACCTATCTGCACAACATCCTGTTCAAGCAAACCGCGGCGCGCTATACCGATTCCTGGGATCACCAGCAGCCGCCGTGGTACTACGTCGGCGTGATCCTCAGCGGCTGGCTGCCGTTGTGGCTGACCTGGTTCGGCACCGTGCCGGCATGGGTGCGCGGATTCAAAGCGCGCGATGCGCGGCTGCTG
>Ga0207694_10003402_pt1 | contig 12669 bp, 14 predicted proteins | sample KBSC34metaG_FD_184353 | JGI IMG/M metagenome (GOLD analysis project Ga0207694, IMG submission 184353) | Corn rhizosphere microbial communities from Kellogg Biological Station, Michigan, USA - KBS C3-4 metaG (SPAdes) (version 2) | ecosystem: Host-associated > Plants > Roots > Rhizosphere > Soil...
CCGTCGGTCATCCACCCCTCGGGCAAGGACTCGCCCGAGGCCAGAATCTTCTCCACCGTCAGGTAGGAGCCGGCCGCCGGCACACCGTTGCGCTGGCGAACCTGCGCCAGGTAGCGCTCCGGTTCCAGCAGCCCGTCCACGTGATCGATGCGGAAGCCCGATAGCCACCCCTTCTCGGCCCAGCGGAAGGGCAGCTCGTGCACGGCCCGGAAGACCTCCTCGTTCTCGACACGGATGGCAGCCAGATCGTTCACGTCGAAGAAGCGGCGGTAGTTGATCTCGTGGGCGGCCACGCGCCAGTGAGCCAGGCGGTAGTGCTGCTCCGACACCAGCTCCTCCAGCTTGTCGAAGCTACGCGGCTCGCCCACGGCGCCGTTGAACGCCTCCAGGGCGGCTGCGAAGTCGGCGCTCACCGCCGCGTCGTCCAGCAGACCGGCGATGCGCCGCGCGACGGCGTCGCGCTCGTGCCGGCGGGCCCGGGCCGCCCCGCGCTCGGCCGGCCAGTGTCCGAGCGAGCGCAGGATGCTCTCCAGCTCGACCGCTTGCGGGCTGTCGTCGCCGGCGCGCGCGCGCACGCGCCGCCAGATCGGGTCCAGCACCAGCCGCCACGAACGGGGCTCGAGAGGAAACGGCCGATCGCCATAGCGCAGGCCGAAGGTGCCTTCTTCGAGGATCACCTTCACCGCGCCGCGCTCCAGCTCGCGGCCAAACTGCTCGCCCAGCACCGGCAGCAGCACCTTGCCCGCCAGCTCGGCCTTGGGGGGGCCCCAGTCGATGTCGAAGAAGACCGTCGACGCTGACGCCTGTCCGTTCTCCAGCACGTCGTACCAGCGCTTGTTCGCCGGATCGATGCACATGTGATTCGGCACCAGATCGGCGATGACGCCCAGGTTCGCTTCCGACAGCGCGGTCGCGAAGGCTCCCAGGTCCTCTTCCGTCCCGTAGTCCGGGTTCAGCCGGGAGTGATCGACGACATCGTAGCCGTGCTCGCTCCCGGGACGGGCCGCCAGCAGCGGCGACAGATAGACGTGGGTGATGCCCAGGTTCTTGAAGTAGCCAATCAGCTCGCGCGCGCGACGGAGGTTGACATCCCGCGACAATTGCAGGCGGTACGTCGCCACCGGTGGACTGGGAATCGGCACGCTCCGTACCCGACAGCGCCGTGAGCTACGGCGCCGCCTTCAGATGTAGTTGGTCGTCGACCTTCTTCACGCCCTTCGTGTCCCGGGCCACCGAGACGGCGTGGGCCCGCGCGGCCTCGCTGGGGACATAGCCGCTCAACACGACGATTCCCTTCTGCGCGGTCTCGACGTGGATGTCGGCGCCCTTCAGCGCCTTGTCGGCGATGATGGTGGCCTTGACCTTGGTGGTGATCCAGGCGTCAGACACGTCGTCGCCGACGGTGGGCTTGGTGCGCGTGGAGTTCTGGCGATCGATCTCGTCCTTCTTGGCTTGCGCCCGCTCGTCGATGCGCTGATCTTCCTTCTTCGCTTTCGCGTCGACGGCGGCCTTCTCTTGTTTGGCGCGCTGGTCGACCTGATCCTTCTTGACCTCGGCCTGGTCCTCGGCGTGGGCGCCCGTCAAGGCGGCGACGCCCATCCAGGTGGTGGAGATGAGAAACGTGCCCGCCAGAACCGTGGCTCTCGAGATCCTCATGGCTCAGTTCTCGGAGACGAGTGTCTGGCAGTCCGAGCCGAACTCGGCCTCGAGGAACCGCCGCAGGCGCAGGCGCAGGCGGCTCTCCAGCTGCGAGACGCGCTGGCGCGTCACCGCGAAGCGCTCGGCGATGGTGACCAGCGTGGCCGGCGACTCGCACAGCAGGCGCTCGCGGAAGATCTCGGCGTCGCGCCCGGCCAGCGTCTTCGAGAAGGCGTGCAGCTTCTCTTGCAGCAGGGCGCCCACCTCGCCGTTCTCGACGCGAACGTCGGGACGGTCGCTCGACGCCGCAGGGATGACGTCCGCCAGCGTGCGGCGGCCGCGATCCGAGTCCCGCATCGAGTAGTCGAGCGAAAGCTCGGCCGTCAGGCGGCGCTCCATGTCCTGAACTTCCCGCTCCGGGACGGACAGCGCGGCGGCGATGCTTCCGGCGTCGTGGGCCTTGCCGGCGCGCTCCAGCTCTTCCCGCTGGCGATTCATGTTGAAGAACAACCGGCGCTGCGCCTGAGTGGTCCCGATCTTCACCAGGCGGCGGTTGACCAGGATGAACTTCAGCATGTACGCCCGGATCCACCAGGCCGCGTACGACGACAGCCGCACGCCCCGGTAGGGGTCGAACCGATACACGGCGCGTAGCAGACCGAGGTTACCCTCCTGGACCAGGTCCATCAGGTCCCGGCGCGACAGCCGGTACTCGTAGGCGATCTTCACGACCAGCCGGAGGTTGGCCCGGACCAGCTGCAGCGCATAGCGCGGGTCCTGGGTCTTGTGGAACGCCTTGGCGATCTCGCTCTCCGCGGCCGCGTCCAGCAGCGGGTAGCGGCGCAGGTCGCGCACGTAGGCCTCCAGGCCACGAGAGCCGGAAGCGGAGTCGGCCTTCGACGCCCGGGAGCCGACAGAGCTCTGGTTGTCGTTCGCCGGTGGGATGAAGGGAACCGTCGTCGCTTTTTGGGCTTGTTGAGTAATCACGACGCTGCTCCAGTTCAAAGCCCGTGCCGGCGAGGGAGGGAACCGGCGCCAGGGGGGTTGCCATTGAGATCTCGCTGAATTGAGCGCTCTGCCGGTCCGGCGGTGGTCCAAATTCGGAAACCTGGAAGCGGCAAGTGTCACTTTCACGAAACGTCGTACAAGTTGGAAACATGTGCGAATGGCAAGGCCCCAGGCCCAAAAAAACGGAAAAGGGGGACACTGTGGGTGTCCCCCTTTTCGCGATCTTGGGCGCCAGGCGGCGCCGCCTGTCGTTCCCCTGTATCAGGGCACGGGTCGCCGGCCCGAGATCAGACGGACCAGCACGGTCACGATCGCCAGCACCAAGAGGATGTGGATGAATCCCCCCATGGTGTAGGAGCTGACGAGCCCGAGGACCCACAAGAGCAACAAGATGACGGCAATTGTCCACAGCATGGGATGACTCCTTCGTTCGTTGTTCAGATGATTGCTACGTGGCCCTACCGTAAGGCGGGCCTCCTCCCGACGCCTCCCAGGCGGCCTATCAGGAAGCCGGCGCCCAGTCCGATGGCCACCAGGGCCAGGGGATGGGCATCCGCCCACCGCCGCCAGTGCGCCGTCACGGACACACGCCGTTCCAGCTCTGCCAGCGACGATCCCAGTCGATGTCGTGTCTCTTCCACATCCGCGCGCAGGCGATCGATCTCGGCTGCTCCACCTTCTTTTTGGGCGGTCGCCACGCCGTTCGTCTTCGCGATTCGCAGATCAGGCACCTGTTCCCCCTCCTCGATCGGCGGCGGCTTTGGGCTCGCTCCAATCCTTCGGTCCGCGGCGCGGAAGCGCCACGGCGATGACCACCCCACCGAGCGCGGCTTGTGACAGCGCGACCGCCGCCAGCGCTCCCGGCAACCCCAGGATCGGGCGCAGCCACGCAGCCAGCGCGGCCACGCCCAGCAAGTAGCCGACCGCCAGCGGCAGAGCGCCGGCCACCAGCCACACCAGGCGCGCCGCCTGAGTCCGCACGCCCTCCGTCAGCTCCGCCTTGGCCAGCTTCAGTTCGGCGCTGGCCAGGTGGACGACGTCCGCCGCCGTATTCTTCACGATGTCGGCGAGTCCAGGCTCACCGCGCGGGGCGGTCCGAGCGGAGTACACCGGTTCGCGAGCTTTGACGGTCAAGGGTTGCATCTCGGCATCCAGCGCGTCGCTCAGGTCGCCGAGCGGGTCTCGCCCTCGCGAGCGATCGAGTCGGCAGCGTCGCCCGTGAACGGATCATCCAGGTCGGGCGCGGCCCGGCGGATGCGGCGGCCCAGGTCGTCCCGCAGGTCGCGGCCCGAGCTGGGAGCCAGCAGCAGCGCCACGCCGGCGCCCACCAGCGCGCCCAGGCCAAACAGCCCCGCCGACGAGAGCACGCGCTCCGAGACGGTGGGCTTCGTCGCCAATCCCAGGGCGGCGAGGATGTCTTCTTTGCTCAGGTCCGAAATGTCGCTCAGTTTCATGAATTCATCTCCTTTTGAGTTGCCTGTTTGGTCTGCGTCCGCTGTCCCTGGCCGCCGTCTCCCTCGCGAGAAGGAAACAACGCCCGCTCTACCCCGTCGGCCAGCACCGGGACGACCGCCATGCGCAAGGCGATGCGAGCCCCGAGGCCCAGCAAGCGCGCGGTCAGGATCGTGGCGATTCCTCCGCCCGCCAGATATCCGGCTCCCAGCGCCACGGCCAGGGAGCGCGCCGGGCGGTTGCGGATCTCCGCAAAGAAGCGCTCCTGCCAGTCACGCGGCACCAGCTCCCGTGTCGCGGCACCCACGGCAGCGCGCGCACGGTCTGTCTTAGGCATGTTTCGCAACCTTCGCGATGGCGTAGCCGATCAGGAAGGCTCCCAGGACGGAACGCCCCGGATGCTGGCGGATCATCGTCACCGCGCGATCGGCCAGATCGTCGGTGAACTCGGTAACCATCTTGCGCGCCTCTTCGGCGCGATCGGGCAGATGTTCCACCTGTCCGCTGACCTCGTCAGCCATGTTCTCTACTCGAGATTTGAAGCTCATCGCGCGTCTCCTTTTCCGTGTTGGCGTCCGGAGCCACTACGCCATCAAGCGTCGTGCCACCCGGGTGCGATACGCTCGCCCCCCGTTCTCGGCTAGAAATCCGGCCGTGCCGGGACGTTCAGCCCCGGATCGGCGGGCCGCCGGGGCCGCTGCGGCCAGGCGCCGGGCCAGACAGGCCTCGCGGCGGCGTTTCCGAAACTACCCAGACGTTACGAACAAGGAACATCACGCAGCAACGGGCGCCGCGTGAAACGGGCGAGCGGCTAGTTGACCTCGCTCTTCAGGATCGAGAGCAGCTCGTTGATGTCGAACGGCTTGCGCAGGATGGCCGTCGCGCCGGTGGGCATGTCCTGTGACACCGCGGTGAGAATGATCACCGGGATCTTCTCCAGCTCCGGGTCATGGCGCATCTCTTCCAGCACCTGCCACCCGGTCACGATCGGCATCATCAGGTCCAGGATCACCACGTCCGGACGCGAGCCGTGATCCAGAGCCAGCACGTCCAGCGCCTGACGGCCGGTGCGGGCCGGGATCACGTCGTACCCGCGCTCCTCCAGCACCTCCTGCACCACGTCGCGGATGTCCTGATCGTCTTCTGCCAACAGAACAGTCTTGCCGCTCATGTTTCAACTCGCCTCGCTGGAGAATCGGTGCTGGTCAACATGCGCGCCGCGAACCTTCTCCGTCCTTGCCGGCTCGAAGCCGGGGGCGGCTCTCGGGGCTCTCTTCCGAAGGACTGTCGGGCAGCGCCTCGTCCACGTGCCGCGGCAACTCGATGGTGAAGCGGGCCCCGGCGCCCGGCTGGCTCTCGGCGTGGATCCTGCCACTGTGCGCCTCGACGATCTGCCGGGTGATCGACAACCCCAGCCGCAAGCCGCTGTGATAGGGGGATGAGACGATGCGCTGGAAGCGCTCGAAGATCTCTTCCAGCTGCGTCTGGGGAATGCCGACACCATGGTCCCGAACCGTCAGTCGGACCTGCTCGTCGGTTCCATGCACCTCGATTTCGATCGGCTTTCCTGGGCCGTACTTGATGGCGTTTTCGACCACGTTCGCGATCACCTGCTCGAGCCGCAGGCGGTCCCACCTTCCGGTCACGGCCCCGTGGACCTGGACGACGGGCTGACAGCCGGCCGCCATCATCTCTTCGGCGAAGCTATCCACCACCTTCCGGGCCAGGTCGCCCAGATCGACGGTGTCCAGCTGTAGCCGCAGCTTCTCGCGATTGAGGCGAGAGACCTCGAACAGCGTGTCCACCAGGGCCTCCAGCCGCCTCACCTTCCGCTCGCAGCGGTGCAGCACCGTCTGCACCCGATTCGGATCGGCTAGCGCCACCTCGCTCGAGCGCGAGAGGAGCCGCTGCAGGTGGATTCGCAGAGGCGTCAGCGGCGTGCGCAGCTCGTGCGACGCGATCGACAGGAACTCGTCCCGGGCCCGCACCGCATCCTGGGTCTGACGGTAAAGGTCACCGTTTTCCAGCGCCAGCGCGATCCGGCGCGTGACCTCGTAGGCGGTCGTCACGTCGCCGGCGTCGAACGGGTGCGTGGCCAGAAAGGTCACGTGACCGAACGCCCGGCTGCGCGCCGACAACGGCAAGCTCAGCGCCGCCACTGCGCCGACGTCCGCCAGCAGCTTGCGATCCAGCCCCCAGAGTCGCCCCAGCTCGCTGTCGGGATCGACCGAGGTCAGCGCCTGCGGTTCGGTCAGCCAGCGGGCATAAGCCGCGCTCGACGCCAGGGCTCCCCGCAGTCGCGAGACCAGACCTTCGCGCCCTTGGTCGGCGCAGGCGACGGAAGGAACTGCGGCGACCTGTTCGTCGTCTTCAGGGTGCTTCACCCCGATGATGCACCAATCGCCCAGCGCCGCGACGATCGTCTGGACGACCGAGTCGACGTCGCGGTGATCGGGCGACGAGAGCAACAGCTGGCTCACCTCGGCCAGCAGGCGCTCGCGCTTCTCGGCGTCGCGGCGCGCGGTGATGTCCTCGACCACCGCCACGAAGTAGCGAACGCCTCCCCGTGGATCACGGAGCGGCGACACCGTGAGATCCACCCACACCACCCGCCCATCCTTGCGAACATAACGTTCCTGGCGCCGTAAGTTCTCGATCTCGCCGCGCGCCAGCCGCTTCAAACCTTCCAGATCCTCGGCCACGTCGGCGGGGTGGACGACGTCCTGGACCCGTAGATGAGAGGCCTCCTCGACGGAGTAGCCGGTGATCTTGCAGAACTGAGGGTTGACCCTGCGCCAGCGGCCGTCGACCTCCAGGTGCGTGATTCCGACCGCCGCGCTGTTGAACGACGCCTCGTACAGGGCCTCGGTCTCACGCAGGACCTCCTCGCTGCGGGCACGCTCGGCCATTCGAAGGACCTCCTCGTGCCGGCGCAGTTGACGGTTCTTGCGATACAGATCGACGAAGACCGCGACCTTCGCCTTGACCATCTCGGGATTGAGCGGCTTGACCAGGTAATCCACCGCGCCTACGGCGTAGCCCCGTTCGACCATCTGCAGGTCGGAGCCGACAGCGGTCAGGAAGATGATGGGGATGTGACGGCAGGCTTCACGCGCCCGGATCAGACGCGCCGTCTCGAAACCATCCATCAGCGGCATCAGGACGTCCATCAACACCACCGCCACGTCCGCCGTCAGGAGCTGACCGAGGGCCTCGGAGCCAGAGCGGGCCACCACCAACTCGAACTCGTCCCCGCCGAGGATGCTCTGCAGAGCGACGACGTTCTCCTCGCGGTCGTCGACAACCAGGATGCGGACGGGAGCTTCCGAGGCGATGGCCGAGGCGCCTTTGCCAACGACCGCGTTCCGTTCGCTCCCCGTGGGACGTTCGGGTTGTCCCGGGGGGCGCGGCTCGCCAGCTACCACGGGTGGGAAACCTCGCCGAGGTGGAGGCGGTCGCGGAAAAACCCAATCATCCTGGCCAGCTTCTGTTCAATTCCCGTACCACGAGGGAGTCGGGGTTGCCGGGATGGGCGCCCTACCCACCACGAAGAGCCGTGATCAAGAGCGTTCCATTCACGTAACACAGCCGAAAGGTTAGGTCATTGTGGAGGAAAACCGGTCTTCGAGGGCCCAGATGCGGGCCTCCGGGCCCAGTATTCTCCTGTCGCCTCACGACGGATTGCGCCAAATCAGGCGCACCGGGACGGCCCATGTTGGCACCACCCGGTAACTATCCGGTGGCACATGGTTACTTATAGGTAACAATCTGGGCCTCGGGGCTTCCGGTGGTCTGGTCCAAAAGGCCCCCAATTTGACGGTAATAGGGCCCAAAGGCGGTTTCGACGTCTGATTTTGGGATCGTTGGTATGTCACTTGAATCGATCCGTGCCCAGAACCGACCGGAATGCACAACCTGGGCGAGATGGACGACGACGAGTTAATGGAGCGTCGAGGCTCTGTGGAGCCCCGTTCAGCTCCCTCGTGCGCGAGGGCGCTTGCAACGCGGATCACTCCTTCGGCGCCAGCCGAAGGGTTTGCGCTCGACCTCGATCGCTCTTGCGCGAAGCGCTCGCCGAGGCGACGCGGGACGGGTGAGCGCGTCGGCCAACACCTTCGTCGCGAACCGTTCCTTAGACCATCAAAGACGTGCATCGACACGTCGTCACCTTTCACCCCCCCAACACCAGCACTATATAAGGACGACAAGGTGCAAAAACCACGAGTGATCACGTGCTAGACGTTCTTCTCATCGACGACGAGGTCGAGCTTCGCGAACCGCTGGAGGAGATGCTCCGCGACGCGGGGCACAACGTCCAGACAGCTTCGGACGGCGCGGAGGGAGCGGATCGCCTGAACAGGCGCGTCTTCGACGTCGTGATCTGCGACGTGCGGCTGCCGGAGGTCGACGGACTGACGCTGTTCCGCACGGTGCGAAAGCAGACGCCGAACACCGAGTTCATCCTCATGACGGCCTACGCCGACGTCGGGCAGGCCGTATCCGCCCTGAAGGAGGGCGCCTACGACTACCTGATGAAGCCGTTCGACGTCGACGAGCTGCTGGTCCAGCTGCGCCGCATCGACGAGAACCGCGCCCTTCGCCGCGAGCTGGAGAAGGTCCGGGGCGAGCTGTCGGGTCGAGCCAACGCCGTGACCCTGGTGGGCGATTCACCGGTCATCCGCCGGGTCGTCGAGAAGACGAAGATGGTCGCCTCCAGCGACGTCCCGGTCCTGGTGACGGGCGAGAGCGGAACGGGCAAAGAGGTCGTCGCCAGGATGATCCACGAGCAGAGCTCGCGCCGAGAGAAGCCGTTCGTCGTGGTCAACTGCGGCGCCCTGGCCGAGAACTTGATCGAGGCCGAGCTCTTCGGCCACGAGCGCGGCGCGTTCACGGGAGCGGTGAAGAAGCGCGATGGCCGTTTCAAGGCGGCCGACGGCGGCACGCTGTTCCTCGACGAGATCGCGGAGCTGCCGCTGGCCGCGCAGGCCAAGCTGCTGCGCGTGTTGCAAGAGGGGACGTTCGAGCCGCTGGGGACGAACACCTCCGTGAAGGTGGACGTGCGGATCATCTCGGCCACGCACCGCAACCTGACCGAACGGATCAAGTCGGGCGCGTTCCGCGAGGATCTGTACTACCGCATCAACGTCATCGAGATTCAGCTGCCCGCCTTGCGCGATCGTCCCGGCGACTTGCCGCTGCTGCTTCGTCACTTCATCCAGCGGTTCTTGCCCACCGGGGCGGCGGTGCCGAACGTGTCCCCGGCCGCCTGGGCCGCGCTGGTGCAGTACGGGTTCCCCGGCAACATCCGCGAGCTGTCCCACGCCGTCGAGCACGCTCTGGTGCTGTCGGGCGGCAAGGAGATCGACCTGCAACACCTGCCGCCGACGATGGCGGACGGGGGTGGCACCGGACCGCTGGTGGGCGCCACGCCGACGGCGATCCGCCCGCTGCAAACGGCCCTGCGCGAGTTCGAGCTGCAGTACCTGCGGCGCGCCCTGAAGGCCGCCGACAACAAGCGCACCCGCGCCGCGGAGATGCTGGGCATCTCACGCAAGACCCTGTGGGAGAAGCTTCGCTACGGCGGCTTCAACGCCGCCGATCACGCCCACGACCTGGACCCGGAAGAAGAGCTGGCCGGCACGGCCGTCGGCTGACCGCTGCCCGACAGGACGGTGGTGAGGACGCCCCCGGCAGGGCGGCGTTCCTCACCCCACGGCGGCCACATTGCTGATCAACCGCTCCTTGCGCAGCAACTGCTGCAGCGCCTCGAGCTTGATCGGCTTTCGTAGCCACCCCGAGACCTGAAGCTCGCCCAGCGCGTGATCCATGTCGCCCGCCGACATGACGAACGTGGGGATGCGCGCCAGCGCGTCGCTCTGCCGCTTGTGGCGCAGGAACGCGTAGCCGTCCATGCCCGGCATGGAGAGGTCGAGAAGAATCAGCTGCGGCCTGGGCGGCGACTCGAGGAGCTTCAGGGCCATCTCTCCATCCGAGGCGACCCTGACCTCGTAACCGTCCTGGCCCAGCAACATTGAAAGCGCGTCCGCGATGCCGGCGTCGTCGTCGATGATGAGCACCGACTTCGCCATCGGTCAGCTCCCCACGGGGGCCAGGGGGCGGCGTGGTAATTCGAACGTGAAGGAGGCGCCGCGACCTGGCTCGCTTTCGACGCTGATGGTCCCTCCGAAGGCCGTCACGATCTGGGACACGATCCACAGCCCCAGACCCAGGCCTCCCGACGGGGCGGGAAGCGCTCCCCGCTTGAACAGGCGGTCGCGATCCTCGGGCTTGATGCCGGGACCGGTGTCCGTGACCGTCACCGCCACGCGGTCCTCTCCCCGCACCGTCACCTCGACCTTCACCGGGGACGCGGGGGCGTGCTTCTGGGCATTCGTGATCAGGTTGGTGAGGACCTGCTCGAGCCGCATGCGATCCCAGTCGCCCCACAGCGACTCCACCGGGGTGACCACGTCCAGGGTTCGCCCCTGATGCGTGAACTGATCGCGCAGGCGATCACAGACCCCCTTCACGACGGCGATCAGATCCAGCGGCTCCAGCACCACCGACAGTTTTCGAGACGGCGAGCGCGAGATGTCCAGTAGATTGCTGAGCAGGATGTTCAGGCGATCGCATTGGCGTTGCGCCTTCCGCAGGCGGACGCCCGCCTCGACGGGGTCCAGCTTGCCGCGGTCCGCCGCCTTGATCAGCGCGTCCAGGTACAGCCGCAGGGAGGCGAGCGGAGTGCGAATCTCATGCGCCGCGACCGACAGCAGGTCGTCGCGGCCATCGATGGCTGCCTTCAACTGCTCCGTGTGCTGGGCGACGCGCCGGTTGATCTCCTCCTCCATCAGGACCGTCGTGCCGTCGGTGGATCCGTCGCGCATGAGCGTCAGTGTGTGTCCGGCGCTCCACCAGCGCAAGGCGTCGCCGCAGGGCAGCGACGAACCGTGACGCGCAGATTGCTGGTGGAACTCCGCCCCAACGCGGTCCATATCGGCCGTCGTCTCGTAACGTAACGCCTCGGGAGGTCCGGCCATGTCCAGAACCGATACAAATGGTGACAGGAACGACGTCCGGAAGGACGTCCGCATAGAGCACGACTCCCTGGGGGAGGTTTCCGTGCCCGGGAACGTCCTTTTTGGCGCCCAGACTCAGCGCGCCGTCGAGAACTTCCCCGTCAGCGGCCGGCGCCTGCCCCGCCGCATGATCCGCGCGCTGGGGCTGATCAAGCGGGCCGCCGCCCAGGTGAACAAGGCCAGCGGCGGCGTGTCCCCCCTGCTGGCCGACGCCATCGTCCAGGCCGCCGACGAGGTCGCCGAGGGGCGCCACGACGCCGCCTTCGTGGTCGACATCTTCCAGACCGGGTCGGGGACCTCGAGCCACATGAACGCGAACGAGGTCATCGCCAATCGGGCCATCCAGCTGCTGGGAGGCGTGGTGGGCTCGAAGACGCCTGTCCACCCCAATGACCACGTCAATCGCGGCCAGTCCTCCAACGACGTCTTCCCCACGGCGCTCAACATCGCTGCAGCGGAGGCGGTCAGCCGCGATCTGGTCCCCGCGCTGGACCTGTTGCAGGGCGCGCTCGAGGAGAAGGCCCGTGCCTTCGATGACGTCGTGAAGACGGGCCGCACCCACCTGATGGACGCCGTTCCCATCCGCCTGGGCCAGGAGTTCTCGGGCTACGCCGCGATGATGGCCGGGGCGCGCGAGCGGATCCTGTTCGCCCAGCAGGGAATCCTGCGCCTGCCCCTCGGCGGCACGGCCGTGGGCACGGGCCTGGGCGCCGATCCGGCGTTCGCCCCGGCGGTCATCTCCCGCGTGGCGCTGGACACCGGCCTGGCGCTGGTCCAGGCGCCCAATCTGTTCGAGGCGCTCGCCACACGCGACGCCGTCGTGGCCCTGTCCGGCGCCCTGCGCTCGCTGGCAATCTCGCTGACGAAGATCGCGAACGACATCCGCTGGCTGGCCTCGGGACCGACGGCAGGCCTGGCCGAGATACACCTGCCGGACCTTCAGCCGGGCAGCTCGCTGATGCCCGGGAAGGTCAATCCGGTCATTCCCGAGATGGTGGTGATGGTGTGCGCAGAGGTCGTGGGACGCGATGCCACCGTTGCCTGGAGCGGCGCCGGCGGGACGTTCGAGCTGAACGCGATGACCCCGGTGATCGCGTCGGCGGTGCTCGAATCGATCACCATCCTCACGGCCGCGTCGCGGCTGTTCGCCACGAAGTGCGTGGCCGGCATCGAGGCCGACCGGGCGCACTGCCTGGAGCTCGCCGAAAGGAGCCCCTCCCTGGTCACCGCGCTGGCCGGCAAGATCGGCTACGACCGCGCGGCTGCGCTGGGACGTGAGGCCATCGCCACCGGGAAGACCATCCGAGCGCTGTGCCTGGAGCAGAACGTGCTGCCCGAGGCCGAGCTGGACCGACTCCTGGATCTGAGGGCGATGACCGGGCCCTGACCGTCAGTGGCGATGGCGCACGATGGGGCTGACCCGATCGGCGCGCACCGCCGTCGGAAACGCCTCCGGCTCCGCCGTGTCCTGGCCGTCGTCGTTGGAGGAAGCCAG
>Ga0207694_10003404_pt1 | contig 12668 bp, 15 predicted proteins | sample KBSC34metaG_FD_184353 | JGI IMG/M metagenome (GOLD analysis project Ga0207694, IMG submission 184353) | Corn rhizosphere microbial communities from Kellogg Biological Station, Michigan, USA - KBS C3-4 metaG (SPAdes) (version 2) | ecosystem: Host-associated > Plants > Roots > Rhizosphere > Soil...
GCCGCTGTCCTCCAAGACCGTCAACTACATCGCCGACCTGCTACGCGCCCACCTGAAGGCGATCGGCTCCAGGTGGCGGTCCAAGACCGCCGGGCAGATCGCAGTACTGGTCCTGGCCGTGCTGCGCCACGACCAGCGCGCCGCCGACCTGGCCGGCGGCAACGCCGTGTCGGCCACGACGATCCGCCGCTGGTGCGACGAGGTCATTGCCCTGCTCGCCGCCCGGGCCCCGCGCCTGGACCGCGCCCTGCGCAAGGTGGCCAGCGCCGGCGACGAGGTGGTGCTGCTGGACGGCACCTTGATCCGCACCCGCCGACGCTCCGGGAAGGCCAACCGCGCAAACTACAGCGGCAAACACCGATCCCACGGTCTGCTGTTCCTGGCCCTCACCGATGAGCGCGGCAACCTGATCTGGATCTCCGCCGCCCGCCGCGGCGCTGCCAGCGAGATCAAAGCCGCACGCCGCGACCACATCGTCGACCACCTGAAGACCGCCGGCCTGGGCGCCCTGGCCGACCTTGGCTTCGTTGGCCTGGACACCGACCGCGACGACCCCGTGGTCATCACCGGGGCCAAACGGACCAGGAAAAAGAAGCTCACCGTCGGCCAGAAGACCGCCAACCAGGTCATCGCCGCCGCCCGCGCCCCCGTCGAACACGGCTTCGCCGCCCTGAAGAACTGGCGCATCCTCACCCGGCTCCGGCTTAACCCGGCCCGGGCCACGGCGCTGCTACGTGCCCTGCTCGTGCTGACCAACCTGGAAACCACCCGCTGACAGAGGATCAACGCCGCAGACACCCGCCCACGAACAGCACGAACACTCACAAACCCTGCCACACCAGCACCCTGACCAGCAGCGTCATGTTGGCACTCGCTCAATTGGGGTTCTTCGTTTATCGCCGTTTGCAGATTCTTACGGTCTTCTTCCAGGCGCTGCTTTCCAGCTCTCGCGGCCCATTGCAGGCGGGAGACCGCATCGCCTGGCGTGAGGGATCCTGCCTCAACGGCGCACTTGACCCGGTCTTTGATGCCAGGTACGGCCTTGTCCGCGCTGCCCGCTGCCAATTGGTAGTTCAGGTTTGCGATGCCTCTCGGCAGCGGGCCTGCGCAGACCCAGGCCAGGAAGACGGCGACGGCCAGGGTGAGTCCAGCAGCCAGGTACGGTAGCCAGGCCGACACGCGGGGCTGCAGCTTCAGGGCGATCGTGAAGCCGTCGCCGACCAGGGTTCCGGAGTACTCCTGCCCGGCACGGATATGCGAAAGCATGATGCACCAGGCATTGGGCGCGCTCTGACCGGCGTTAAGGTCGCCGTAGCCCGAAGTCGGTGCGCAGCTCGAGGGGTCCTGCCACGCCACCTCGACAATATTCTTGCCGGAGGCATCGACCAACGGCCGCTGCTGCTGCTCTAACAGTCCCGGCGCCACGATTCGCACAATGATCGTGCGAGGCTGGTTGATCGGGCTGATCTTCACCGGCACGGTCAGCGTCGCGTCGGCCGTGTCGGCGCCGCTTGTCGGCGGTCCGGCGGCCAGCAGGACTACGGCGAGGGCGCAGACGATGGCCACCTGCCGCAGCGCACGCAGTCGGGCGAACATCTCAGCGATCCGGCTTCATGTTCGGGCTTGTTTTTTCGATCATGTCCCAAGGCCAGCACCATGTCCCGGCCTAGACCAGCCGGGGTACCTGTCCGGGGGAGCAACGCGCGGCCACGCGGGCCGGTGCCGTAGGCAGGCTGTCGCGCCGCTCGGGGGATGCAGCTTCCACGCCGACGCGAGCCGTAGCTTCGTCAGCATCGCCTTCGACCTGCCGGTGACTGGTCGAAGGCGATGTGAACCGTCTGACCAGCCAACTTCGGCCCCGCAGGCTACGCAAACCGCGCCATGGGACCAGAGGGGTCAAGAACCGCCACTAGACCCCGGTCGAGCGTGGGCCGGCTGCCTTTGTCAACAGACAGGCACCCAGCCGAGGGTGCTTCCACTGACGAAGGAGCGCCGCGTGGTCGCCACCCCGCTTCCATTCCCAGAGCTCGATCCCAAGTCCCGTCCCGAGATCCCGCCGGTCTCGGTCTGGCCGTGCGCGCAGACCGACTCCAAGGCCCAGCGCAAGGGCCGGTACCTGCCGGAGTCCATGGCTCACCCCGGCAAAATGCTGCCGGCCATCGCCGAGCATGCCATCACCCACTACACCCAGCCTGGCGAGCTGATCGTCGACCCTATGGCGGGCATCGGGACGACGCTGGTCGAGGCGGTCCACGCCAACCGGATGGCGCTCGGTGTGGAGTACGAACCGCGCTGGTCCGACCTGGCCCGACGTAACGTCGAGCACGCCACCGACCGGGGCGCGCCTGGCTACGCAGCGGTGGTCCAGGGCGACGCCCGTGACATCGTCCGCCTCGTCGGGCCGGACACCATCGGCAAGGCGGCACTCGTACTCACCTCGCCGCCCTACGGAAACTCGCTACATGGACACGTCCGCTCCACGCGCGACTCAGGCCACGGCGGGATCGCCAAGAGCGACTTCCGCTACAGCCGCGACCGCGGCAACCTCGCCCACCGCAGCCTGGACGACTTGTTCACCGGGTTCCGGGAGATCCTCGTAGGCTGCTACCAGCTCCTCAAGCCCGGCGGGCACCTGGTGATGACGACCCGGCCGTTCCGGCGCAGCGGCGAATTCTGCGACGTTCCTGGGCGTGCCTGGCATGCCGCGATCGATGCCGGTTTCGAGCCCCTCGAGCGGTGCGTGGCGCTGTTGGCCGGTGTCCGCCAGGACAAGCTCGTGCCGCGCCCGTCGTTCTTCCAGCTCGCCCACACCCGTACGCAGAACGCCGCGGGGATCCCGGTCCATCTGGTGTGCCATGAAGAGGTCCACGTCCTTACCCGCCCTGCGGACGCCGCATACGTGTCGCGCGAGGCCGCGGAGTCGGCGGCATGAACGACGGCGAGTGTGGATCCGCGATTTGCGGGCGGTTGGAGCCGGACGTCCTAGACCTCGTCGAAACATGGCGAGACCTGGACTTTCCAGAACCCGTGACCCTGGACGACGAGCCCTGCCGACCGTCGCAGGATTCTCCTCCATTCCCGACCACTTCCGACGGAGTCGAGCTACCGTCCACATGCTGCCTGGCGGCGATGTCCGCGTCTACCGCCGAAGGGAGGGATCCGGTACTACCGATGGGCTGATCCCGCCGCCAAGCCGCACCGCCACCAGCGGGGAGACCGCATGCCGCCCACTCACTTCCCCAAGTCCATCCACCGACGGCGGGGCTCTGCAGACGACGAGTTGCTGAGTATCCCGCAAGTCATCGCCGAGCTCGGTGTCAGCCGGGCGACCTTCTACCGCTGGAGGTCCCGGCGCAAAGGCCCTGCGAGCCTGCGCCTGCCCAACGGCTCCATCCGCATCCGTCGCTCCGATCTCGACGCGTTCCTTGCCGACTGCGAAGAGACGAAGCGCTGACCCACCCGCACCGCCACTGCGGCCCGGCGGCCACCCGCCGGGCCGCCCCGCACCACCAGCAGTACGTACGTGAACAGCTACGACGTCCGGATCTGGAGCATTCAGACCCGACAACTCACCAAGGGGGCGTCCTACCAGCTCCGCTGGATCGTCGGGGGACGGACCTTCTGCACCAACTTCGCCACCAGAGCGCTTGCTGACAGCCGTCGAGCGGAGCTGCTGCTCGCGCAGCGCCGAGGCGAGGCGTTCGATGACGAGTCGGGGCTGCCGGAATCCGAGGCCCGGCAGAAGGCCGCCGACGTGTCCTGGTACGACCACGCGGTGGCGTTCCTGGACATGAAGTGGCCGACGCTGGAGCCTGGCAGCCGACGGACTCTTGCAGCATCGCTCGCCACCGTCACCCTCGCGTTGGTGCGCGACAGGGGCGGCATGCCGGACTACGACAAGGCGTTCACCGCACTGGTGAACTGGACTTTCAACCTACTTGCCCGCAAAGCTGAGGATCCGCCGGCCGAGTACATGCCTTCGATCGACTGGGTCCGCACCCACTCGATGCCGGTGACGGCGCTGCGCAACCCACGCACGGCGCGCATCGCCTATGACGCCACCACGATCAGTCCCTCGGGCAAGCCGTACGCGCCGAATACCTTCCAAAACAAAATAAAGGGCTTGTCAGGGGCGATCAAATACGCCATCGAGCTCGATCTACTGGACCGCAACCCCCTTGAGCGGATCAGCACTGCGCCTCCGCGAAAGTCCAGCACCGTCGACCGCCGCGTCGTGGTGAATCCCGAGCAGGCACGAAAGCTGATCGCCGCCGTCGCCGACCAGGGCTGGACCGGCGAGAGGTACGTCGCGTTCTTCGCGACCATGTACTTCGCGGCCCTACGCCCGGCCGAGGTGCTGGCCCTGCGGGTCCAAGACTGCACGCTGCCGAAGACCGGCTGGGGAACGCTTTGCTTCGCCGAGTCCACTCCGTATGTCGGCACCGCGTGGAGCGACGACGGAGACGACAGTCCCCGCAAGGCCCTCAAACACCGAGCAAGCATGAAAGCCGCACGGTTCCCGTCCATCCGGAGCTCGTAACGCACCTGCGCACGCACATCGAGAAGTTCGGCACCGCGCCGGACGGGCGGTTGTTCGTCCGTGCCAACGGCGAGGACATCCGCTACAGCAGTTTCGCGTCGATCTGGGCGAGGGCTCGCAAGAATGTACTGTCCCCCGCCCAGGTGGACTCGCCTATGGGCAAGCGCCCTTACGACCTCCGGCACGCCGCCGTCTCCACCTGGCTCAACGCCGGGGTCAGCGCCCCGCAGGTGGCCGAGTGGGCAGGGCACAGCGTCGAGATGCTGCTGTCTACCTACGCCAAATGCATCGACGGCCAGCAGGGGCAAGATCGAAAGCGCATCGAGGAAGCGTTGAAGTGGAAGGAGACGGCCGCCCCGAAGTCGACTGACACCCAGCAGCACTAGCTGCGCTATCGTTGCGGTCGCTACCGATGGTTAACATCGGTAGCGACTACGGGCTCCTCGTCCGAGAATCGAGACGTTGATCGCGGCGGAACGCGCGACCCTTTATCAATAGGTTGTGACTTGCCGAACTCGGTCACGAGGTCACAAGTTCTTTGGCTTGAAGTGATCCACCGCGCTGAACCGATCATGCGGTGGACCGCATTCTCGATCCTGACCGTGAAGAATACGCGGCACCGTCATGATCTCATGGGCAGCATCCGGCGGTTGATCAGCGGCAACCAGGCTCGAGAGCAGTCCCCGAAGTCGAAGCCGATTTCGCCGACTTCACGGCCCGCGCCAACCGTTCAGCCGGTGCTGGCCGCCGTAACAGCATCCGTCGGCACGGGCTGGTGGCAGCCGCCGACGCTGGCCGCCGGCCGCGAACTGTGGGTCGCTGGCACGAGCGAGCACCAGAACGAACTCCGGGCCATCAGCGGCGGCTCAGGCCCCTTCGGCGCGCGATTCCCGTCCATACTGCGCACCTGGTCGCCGAACCTGCATCCCCCGGCGCGGGCGCCGTAGTCCGGGTCGTCATCGAGGGACGGATCATTGGAGTCCTTGATGAGGACACCGCCGCAAAGTGTCGTCGCGCACTCGACAGGCTGCAGTCCGACAAGCCTCCGGTGAGTTGCCGCATCCTGTTGATTGGCGGGTGGCTCGGAAGGTCTGAGTTGGACCCGTGTGGAAGGCTTCACCCGGGACCATTCGGGGGTTGGCGGGGGTCCGGCGTGTAGGGGCGGAGCGGTGGTGTCGGTCTGAACTGGACCCAGTACTGGCGTTGCGGTGAGACGGTTGTCGTGGTTCACCGCGTCCGGGAGGGTTCCGATGGGTCTGTCCAAGGAGGAGCTGTTCCAGCGGATCCGGGCTGACGCGGATCGCGCCGTGTCGATCAGGGCGCTGGCGCGGATGTACGTGGTGGGACGCGGCACGGTACGCCAGGCGCTGCGGTCGGCGAGGTGATCGACGGTTGGCTGCGGGAGAACCTATCCGCGCCGGTCAAGCAACGGCAGACGGTGCGGTGGATGGCCGATCGGCTTGTCGAGGAGTACGGGTCCACGGCCAGTTACGGGACGGTGCGGGACTACGTCCGTTACCGCACCTTTGATCGAGGCCGAGTCCGGTTCCGTGCCGGCGTCGTCGTCGGGGTTCGTGCTGCGGCATTACGAGCCGGGCCAGGATGCGGAGGTCGACTTCGGCGAGTTGCATGTCCGGCTGGACGGGGTGCTGACCAAGTGCTTCCTGTTCGTGCTGCGGATGTCGTTGCACTGGTTGGACGCCCGCCATCGCAGGTGAAGCCCTGGTTCACAGACCAACTGGAGGATTTCGACACCAACTGCATCGTCGACGAATACATGGACGCCGGCATCGAGGAGCTGGGGCTGATCATCCGCACTCAGCACGGCGGCGACATCAACCTCACTCGCCCCCTGTTCGTCGCACGAGCATGGGTCGACATGTTCATGCACACCGACGAGGGCCGGATTCCCGCTATGGAATGGCGCTACGTCGTTTAGCCGGGTGGGGACAGCTATGCCGGCTTCTCGCGATCGAGGGCGACGCCACTCAAGCAGCAGCCGAATCATCTGATGCCGGCGTCGCCGACGGTGGAGTAGCCCGGGGAGGCCAGACTTCGCGGAAGAACTCGGGCGGCATACCGCCTGGGGTCCCGCTGTCCTCGATGACCACGAAGAAGTTCCCAGCCGGCAGGGAGAGACGCCAGGCGTCGTACTGATCAACGCCATGGGTGCAATGGCGCGCCAACAAGTGCAGGAGAGTCCGGCCTTCGTCAGCAGTGAGCGGCGGCCCCACCTCATCGTTCATCGCGCCAGGATCCCACACTCCATCGCACACGTTGGGCGACACGTTCACTTGACAGGCACCATCATCGAGACCGGCACCGAGTCCTACCGCCTGGCCCACACCCAGGCGCGCCAGATCGCACAGAACGGCAGAGCACAACTAAAGCGACCGGCTGAACGGCCCGGATCCGCCGACGGAGGCCCTGAATCAGAACGTCACGCCGATCGCGCTTCTCCCGCCTCAGAACAAACAGTCAAGGCATGACCCCTGGACACTCGCGGCGCCCCACCCGAACCTATCGCGACGGCCGGACGCCGACCCGAGTCCGCAGCGTCGGCATCGGCCAGCTGATATTGACGAGCCGTAAAAGACTGCGACTCCTATCCTTCCCGCATGCTTATCAGCCAGTACGCCTACTTTGGACTGTCCAGTCTCACCACCTCAGCCGCCGAGATGACGGCTGCCCTGGGGATCGAACCGGATGAGATCTCGGTGCGGGCAAGCCGCTACGGCGGGCCGAAGCCCCGTCCCGCCTTTCACAGATGGGAGATCGTCTGCCGTGAGCCAGGCGCGTGAACGAGCAAGTCACACGCATCATGGAACGGCTCGCACCTCACATTGAAGCTATCGCAGCTTGGCACGGCAGCTCAGCGCTGAAGACCGTCAAGGTCCCAGCGCGGCGCTGGAAAACGTGCGCAAGTTCAACGACGAGGAAGGGCAGAACCGCCTCGCCAGCGCACCCCCTGAGCTCATCGATGGCCCTGACCTACTCGGATGGCACTTGGATCGCGATGTGCTGGATTTCCTCCACGCCACAGGCGCCGTGCTCGACGTCGACGAATACGACTACACCGCCGGTCCAGACAAATAGAGAATTTCTAAAGGGCGACACGGACGAGCCGACTGCAGCGACGATGGGCCCGGATCAGGCCGTCACGCGGATCGCGTTCAAGCTGTCATGGATCGAGAAATCAAGACCCGAATGGTCTCCGCCCGAACCTTCCTCGAGGGTCTGACTCAAGCCTTCCGGGCCAGGCGGGGAGGATCGCGGACGAGGTCAGGCGAACAGGTTCAGCGCCGAGCTACTTCTGAAGACTCCCGTCGCTCTCGCCCTGCGCGAGCCGTTGATTCCGCCCGGCCTCCGGCATGAGGTCGAACTGGCGTCTGGCGGGGCCGAGTACCTGCGGACTGCGGCCGGCGGGACGACGCCTCACAGTGGAGCTTCTGGGCGACCTCGGCGACCAGGCAGCGCGGGCGTCGCAGCCAGCCCCATGCGCTCCAGCACGACCTGGGCTACTGGGTTGCCCGACGATCTGCCACAGTGCGACCGCTGCCTCGATCCGGACCCACTCGTAGCTGTCGGTCAGTGACTTTTTCAGCCGGTGTCGCGTGCATGCCCATCTCGCCCAGGACAGCGGCCACCTCGCTGAAATGGAACAGCTTCGCGCTGGCCAGATGATGAAGAAGGAGCGGCGGGACCTGGTGGACGTTGCCGCCGACCTTCCACAGCGCGGCGGGCGGGCTGGACGTCTGTCGGCATCACAGGGCTCTACTGGGTGCCGGGAAGCGGGCCTTACGGGGCGACTACACATCGCGCCCACGAGGACGGTCTCGCCGTTCTTCGTGCGTCTGTCCCCATGCACAGGCGACGAAAATCAGCACTGACACCGCAGGTATCAGCGCTACGGGCCAGATCCTGGACGATACGTCGAGGATCCCAAAGATCATCGCCATCATCACGGCGAGCACGGCACTGCAGCCGGCAGCACTGAGATACCCCTTACTCGACGTGTAGTAACCGCCTGGTAGCGGGGCTGCCGGCACGAGTATCGCATCGGCCGGGATGTGAGCGCGGGAGACTGTCGCGAGCCGTGATGCCTTGTAGCCGGCTGCGGCCCGGAAGACCCCGAACTCGTCTCCGTATGCTGCTGCGCCGGAATACTGGGGGTCGAGCACACTCCATCCGATGTGTCGGGCCTTGTCGAAGGCGGAGCTGATCCGGTCGGCGAGGTCTCGCCATTCGGGTGTGTGGGTCACAGCGGCGAGCTCAGCCAACCGCGCAAGGACGTCGTCGAGTCGCGCATGGCCCTTGGTGTCGGCCGGGATCGGGCGCGCGTCGAAGATCAGGACCAATCGTCGCAGGTAATCCGTGAGGTCCAGCCAGCATGCTTCTGCGTTCGCCCCGTTCTTGGACGTCCCGGTCGGCAAGTCCTGATGGAGTTCCGCCAGAAGTTGGTCAGCTCTGGTGACAGCGTCCTGCGCCGTCTCGATCGGCCGCTCGTCGAGCACATCCGACAAGATAAGCGCTTCAGCTCCCGCGCAAGCCACCATAAGTGCCTCAACCCGCGGAAGGAGCTCCCTGTAGTCCTGCAGGGATGCGGATCCCTGGGCCTCGATACGCTGGGCACCTCGACTCGCCTCAAGAAGAAGTTCCAGCAGGCTTCGTGGTTCGGGATCGGCCAGTGCGGCGAGCAGGTTCTTTTCGCGGCGGCGTAAGCAGAGGTTCTCGGCCTTGAGGTCGACCTGGGTCTCCACCGGTGCGAAGTTGCGCGCGAAAGGGTACTGGCCGACGACACCACCGGAGGCCATACGGGTTGGTTCCGGGCGGACCGTCGTGTGGGACAAGTCGAGTGTGCTGAACCGGCGTGAAACCTCAGTGTCGACGTCGGCCAGTGTGAGCCACGCAGCTCTTCCCGGGATCCCGGACTCCACCACCTCGTAAAGGATCTTGGTGAAGTAGGTGAACCCGCCGTGACCGTCCTCATAGACCGCCTCCTGGCTGGCCCGGGACGCGCTCCAAGTGTACGTGCCATCGATCCGCGAGGCGTGGTCGACCATGTCGGCAAGACTTCCGGTCCCCTGCGGATTCTTCGTCGCGATCCCTGAGAAGCAACAGTCCAGAATCACGATCCTGATACGCGCCTTACCGTGGTATCGCAGTTGCTCGCGTAGTTGCGACAGGCGGTAGGTGGCGTCCAGGTGCTGTTCGACGTCCTTCGGCGTGTCCGTCAGCGCCAAGCCCAGGTCATCGCCCGGCAGCGGAAGGCCGTGGCCGACGAAATAGAAGAGCAGGACATCCGTGGCCTCGCCGATGAGCCTGTTAACATCGCGGCGCCTACGGTCACCAGTGCTAAGGTCGTGGAACGGTGTGACGCTGGAGGAAGGCCACCCACAGAACCCGACCAGCAGGTCGTTCATGCGCCTCAGGCTGTTGCCGGCCGCGGGCATCGGAACGAGACCCTCGGTATGACTGGATGTCCCGATCAGGATCGCGCGCGAACGAGAGAAATCGATGCCGTCAGGCGCGGTCGTCATCTCGAGCCCGCTCCAACGCCCTCACCAGCTCGGCCACCTCCGGCATGATCGCTTCCGCGGCTGGACCCTCGACCACGAACTTTGCCTCGCCGACCTCGATGCGGACGGCGGAGACCCGTGACTTGATCCACTGGGTGAGCGCATGCACTGCGGCCGTCCCCGCTCCACCGGTTGTGCAAGCCACTTCCAGGAAGTCCCAGAGCGAGCCCTGGGCGTAGGGCTCAGGTGCCTTCGGCACAGCTGTGACGACGATGCCCGGATGCTGCCCGGTCAGCCATCCGCGCAGGTCGTCGAACTGGTTGGCATCGTCGGTGTAGACCTTCAATTCGACACTCATCGCCCGTCTCCGGTGGATGGCTCTTTCGGCCCTCTGAGCAGGTGGCGCCCTCGAGGCGACGGCCGATGTAACAGGACTCTGATAATCCTTCCAGGAAACCCTCGCTTCGTGAAGAGAATCGCGCTGCTCGTCACACCGGACGGCAACCTTTTCAGCCTCCCAGGTCACTAAGCTTGCCGTTTAACCTCAAAGATTGACCAGCGCTCTGCTGCTGGTTCGGGAACCAGGTTGAGCTTCAGACTGCTCAAGTGGAGTGGCAACGGTGTCAATAAGCGTGATCGCAGCCGGGCCTCGACTCGAATCCACCGCTAGGCGTCAGCGGCTGCGAGGATGATGCAGTCGTTGACACACCGCTCGGTGGACGCAACGCGCTGTTTGGTCAGCACGTCCATTACCAGAGCCGGGATTGCGACGGCCTGCACCGGGTCGCCGGGTTGCCCTGAGCCGCCGCGACCAGTCTGCCTACAGATGCTGGAACTGCCTTGTGGGACCCGGCCGCCTTCGCCAGCGCCCGTTCCTCGGCCCCCGGTCCGCCGCTCTATCGGCCGCCGTTTGCACTTCGCAGTCATACCGCTTTCGCCCCTGTCATCCCGCACGCCGCGACCCAACGCCACCGGGGCCCACAGGGACGTCGACGCACCCGTTCGACCCTCTCGGTGTTACCGCACAGCCGTCCTGGCCGTCGTCGGGCCTGGCCCCCCGTCAACGGCCCACACGGGCTACCGCACACACTGCCGGGCCGATACCAGCCATACCTACCGAACGCTGCTCCCGCCTTACCTTCAATCAGCCACGCAAGTGCCCGTAACCGCCAGCAGACCAAACCACGCTACGGAATTGGTCAGGCAGCAGTACGACACCGAGCTGTGCCCCGGACGCTTGCGCAGTGTCTGAGAAATAGCAGCCGCCGCAGCGATGGCAGTACCAGCCCTGATCCCAGAGCCGATAGGCAGCTGAACGCCCTCGCCGAACGATGAGCCGATGACGAACGCGTTGCAGATACAGGCCCAGCGCAACCAGGCACGGCGACGCGAAAAACAACCAGGCTATGAACCTGCCTGCGGGCGAGCCGTGGGTGTCGGTCGTGTTGAATGCGGCCACCGCAGCCAGCACAGCCATCGGTGACATGAGAACCGCGATGGGCAGCACGCATCCGCCCTTCTTGAGCGTCGGCTCTGGGCGTAGCGCGGCAGCCAGCGTGCTGACTGTTCTGGTAGCAGATGACGAGTAGCCGGTGACCAACTGCCCACGGGCAAAGCCGACGACGGTTCCCGAGCTGTATGTGGTGCTATGGCCACCGGCGAAAAGAGCCGGGATGCGTTGCGGGCTTCCAGCCGATCGACACGCTGGACAGTGGGCCATGCATCCTCCCCGCCAATCGTTCGCAAAGCTGACCTTCGTACCCTGCCATGAAGGTTTGGCCCCTTCAAACGCGGCCGAGCGAACTCCGTGATCTGTAGTGCCGGCAGCTCAAGGCATACGACCTGGACCCTCGGTCGGATAATCTGGTTTCGCCCTCGAGGAGAACCCGTGCGCTCTCACGCTGCGCCTCGACTGAACGGCACCGATGGCTGATCGCTCCGCCACTGAGTTCTCCAGCGGGAGGCACAGGACGGCATCCACGGCGCCAGTGCCGGCTCAATGTGTTGCCCGACCCAGCATCAGTCAGCGCGGACCTGCCGAACATGATCGGAGCCAGCTGGCTTTGCCGACACCCGTTCGTATGGATGTGCAGTCCGCCCTGTCAGCTGCCACTTCCACTTCGCGGTCACAACGTTTCCCCGCAGTTGTCGTGACTGGCACACGCCGCGACCGAACGCCACCGGGCCCTACGGACGTCGACGCACTCGTTTGGCCCTGTCGGCGTCACCGTACTGCCGCCCCGGCCGGCGGGCCTGATCCTGCCGATGCAGCCCGCACGGATGACCAGGCATCACCGCCGGGCCGATACCGACCATGATCAGCTCACACATAGCTCGTGATCATGAACAAATGAAGATCAACAAGGACTCAGAGTGGGACATCGCTCTTCATCGAGCCTTCCCGAAAATCCGCCCACGACCTGCAGCGCGACGCCCTGAGCAGCAGAAAAGCACCCCCTGAGGCGGGGGTGCAGAACACTCGTTCGTAGGGCGCGTGGGACTCGAACCCACAACCCACGGGTTAAAAGCCCGCTACTCTGCCAATTGAGCTAGCGCCCCACACACGCCTCTGGCGTGTGTCGCGTACCAGGGTAGCGGGTCCGTCGTCG
>Ga0207694_10003408_pt1 | contig 12659 bp, 14 predicted proteins | sample KBSC34metaG_FD_184353 | JGI IMG/M metagenome (GOLD analysis project Ga0207694, IMG submission 184353) | Corn rhizosphere microbial communities from Kellogg Biological Station, Michigan, USA - KBS C3-4 metaG (SPAdes) (version 2) | ecosystem: Host-associated > Plants > Roots > Rhizosphere > Soil...
TCGAGACCCACGGCGTACCGAAAGACCTCGCCAGCGCCGAGAAGCTCGCCGCCGACGACAAGCACCAGTTCCAGCAATGGGCGTGCTGGCAGGTCGGCGGCTATCCGCGCGACAAGAAGGGCGGGGACAAGGGCGTCGACGGCTGGTTCAACTATCTCGCGGAAGGGGGCAAGATCGAAACCGGCGTGATCAGCGTCAAAGGCGGCGAGCATTTGAACCCCGGCATGGTCCGCGACCTCGGCCGGGTGATGGAGCGCGATCATCACCGCTTCGGCCTGTTCATCACCGCCGCGCTTCCGACCAAGGGGGTGCGCGACGAAATCGCCTCGCACCCGCTGATCGAGACCGAGTTCGGCCGCTTCCCGGCGATGCAGGTCGTGACCATCGCCGAGCTGATCCACGGGCCGAAGCCCAAGCTGCCGCCGCTGATCAGCCCGGTGAAGAAGGCCGCGCGCGTGGAGACGAGAGCGAGCCACCAGAAGGGCGCGCAGGGGGAGCTGTTGTGAGCATGACGATGCGCGTCCTCGCTTTCGTCGCGCTGGCGGCAATCGCCGTCCCGGCGTCGGCGCAGACGGCTGCGCTACCCTTCGTCCTCGAGCAGGTCGGGCCGGGGGTCTATGCCGCCATCGACGGGCCGGAGCACAAGGCCGGTTCCAACGCCGGCTTCGTCATCGGCGACGATGGCGTGCTGGTGGTCGATGCCTTCTTCAATCTCGATGCCGCGCGAGCCCTGGTCGGGGAGATCCATCGGCTGACTCCGAAGCCGATCCGTTACGTCGTCAACACGCATTATCACATCGACCACACCGGCGGGGATCAGGCGCTTCGCGACGCCGGAGCGGTGATCATTGCCCACCGCAATGTCCGCGGCTGGGTGCGCCCCGAAAACGTCCATTTGCTCGGGAGCCAGATCACGCCTGAATTCAAGGCGCAGATCGCCGCGCTGGCGCTTCCGGACGTAACGACCGACAAGGAGCTGGTGATATGGCTCGGCTCAAGGAAGATCGTGGTCCAGGCGGTGCTCGGACATACCGGCGGCGATCTCACGGTCGCCGTGCCGGACGCCAAAGCCCTGTTCACCGGCGACATGCTGTGGCGGAAGATTCCGCCCAACCTGATCGACGGTTCGGTCAACGAATGGGCGGCGACCGACGCGGACTTCGAGCATTTGCCCAACGCCGCGCAGATGGTCTTCGTCCCGGGGCATGGCGACGTTGCAGATCTGAAGGATGTCGGCGATTTTCGCGCCTACCTGCTCGACCTGAAGCGGTTGGTCGAGGACGGACGCAAGGCGGGCCTCAAAGGCGACGCGCTCGCGCAGTCGGTCACTCCCAGGCTGAAGGCTCTGCATCCCGACTGGACGATCAGCGACCGGACCGCCGCGGCCGAAGTCCGCTACATGGATGAGGAGCTAGCCGGGACGAAGCGACGGCCGGCTCCGCAGCCGGATTGAACTTGGCTCTCCAGCCGTCCAAGGCACGCGCATGACCGATAAACCTGCTTCCGAACAAATCGACGAAAAGCTCCGGACTCTGGGCGACTGGCGTGGCGCACTGCTTGCCCGGTTGCGGAGGTTGATTCACGACGCGGACCCCGAGGTCGTCGAGGGCGTGAAGTGGCGCAAGCCTTCGAATCCACTCGGCGTTCCCGTGTGGGAACATGGCGGGATCATCTGCACGGGTGAGACCTACAAGGACAAGGTGAAGCTGACCTTCGCCTACGGCGCGTCGCTCGACGATCCCAAAAAGCTGTTCAACTCGAGCCTGGAGGGCGGGACTCGGCGCGCGATCGATTTTCGCGAGAACGACCCGGTCGACGAGAGCGCGTTCAAGGCGCTGATCCGCGAAGCGGTGGAGTTCAACGGCTCGCGCTGAGCGCGCCTATTGGCAGATCGTCGGCGTCGAGGGCCCCTGGTCGGCCATGTAGCAATTGCCCGCGGCCGCGTCGGCCCGGCTTTCCTGATGCATGGCCAGGTAGAAGGCGGCACTCGCCGCCACGATAATCACCACTGCAATCGACTTCACGCGCATCGGCGTAACCCCTGAGCGAGTCAGTCCCGCCGCTCTCAGCGCATTTAACATTCCACAATGACGAAAGAACGAAATTTTGCGGTGAGTTGAGTGCCGTCAGGCGATTCTCTTGTGCAAAGCTCGGGATTGTGGCTTTCGTGCCACAGCCGGCGTGTCAGGTGCGCTTGAACAGCTCCAGGCCATCGGGCGAAGCGAAGCCGTCGAGAGGAACGTCCCAGTCGTCGCCCGGAATCGTCTCGGTAAGGCGCTGCATCGCCCAACCGACGCCGATCAGCCGCGCCCCGCTCTTCTTCAGGCCGGCGAGAGCGCGGTCGTAATGCCCCTTGCCCCGTCCGAGCCGCGTGCCTTCGCCATCGACGGCGATCAGTGGGACAAGGACGAGGTCGGGCTGGACGACCGGGTGGCGCCTGGCGGGCTGCATGATCCCGAAAGGTCCCGGTTCGAGGGGATCACCGGCGAGGAAGCGGAAGGGCTTCGCGGGATTCGAGAAACAGGGATAAGCGACGATCGCCCCGACCGCGCGCGCCTCCTCGGTCGCCGGCAGCGGACTGATCTCCGAGCCAAGCGGGCAATAGCCGCCGACCACCGCGACTCCGGCGAACAAGGATGTGAGATGCTGGGCAAGCTTCTGCTCGAGACGAGCGCGCTGGGCGTCGCTCAAGGTGCGCACGAACGCCTTTCGCGCATCGAGCGCCGCTCGGCGGAGGGCCTCCTTCGAAAGCGGCTCCATCTCAGGGAGCGGTTCCAAGGGGCCGAAGGGAGGTGACGGGACCACCATGGCCGTTTGCCCTAAAATCCTCTGACGCCAAAACGTCAGGTGGGCGCCGATTGCTCCGGACCTGAATCCGGAACAGGGTCAGCTCCCAAGTGGATTGAATCGCCTCAGGGATTTTCCGAAGGCGCGCACCGGGTAGTGCCCGTCGAATCCCGACTTAGGGATTTGCAGCTTCACTCTCAAGCTGTGCCGCCAGCGATTCGAGGCGCATCGCGAGCGATTCGGCGCGTTCGACCAGCGCCGGGTCGGGCGCCGCCGGCGGAATCGGCGCGGCAGAACCCGGTTGCTTGTCGATCAGCTGGTCGGCCAGCAGCAGCGAGGCGAACAGGAACTGGCGAGCCTCTGAAAGCGTGCCGAGCCCGCCAAGCGCTTCGCGGCTTTTGCCGTCGACGAGGCGGGCGGCCGCGCGAAGATTCTCCTCCTCACCCTCGCGGCAGGCGACCTGGTAGGTGCGCCCGGCGATATTGAGATCGATCAGCGCGGCCATCAGGCGGCAGCCTCGCGGATCAGCACATCCAGCTCGTCGACAACCTCGCGGACCTTGGCGCGAAGCTCTTCGTCGCGGCCCGAGACCGGAGCCGGCTCCGGGCGGCTCGCCAGCGCGCGCTGAATACGCTCGAGCGCCCGTTCGGCTCTGTCGAGCGCTGCTGAAAGACCTCCGTCATCCATTTGATTTCCGCTACGCACTTTCCCGATTCCCGGCAAGCGCTTGCCGCGCGATTTGACGCCACCGGCTAGGGGGCTAATGGGACGGCGTCATTGGCCCGAAGTCGCGGGCCGAGCGATCCCTTGAGCCGGAGCCCAGATGCCGCTGACCGACCGCAACCTCGCCAACGCCATCCGTGCCCTCGCGATGGATGCGGTCGAGGCCGCGAACAGCGGGCACCCCGGAATGCCGATGGGGATGGCCGACGCGGCGACCGCGCTCTTCACCCGCCACCTGAAGTTCGACGCCTCCGACCCGCACTGGCCCGACCGCGACCGCTTCATCCTCTCCGCCGGGCACGGATCGATGTTGCTGTACTCGCTGCTTTACCTGACCGGCTACGCGCATCCGACGATCGACGAGATCAAGCGCTTCCGCCAGCTCGGAAGCCCGACCGCAGGGCATCCCGAGAATTTCGAAATGCCGGGCATCGAGGTCACCACCGGTCCCCTGGGCCAGGGCCTTGCAATGGCGGTCGGAACCGCGATCGCCGAACGCCATCTCAACGCCGTCTACGGCGACGAGCTTGTCGACCATCGCACCTTCGTCATCGCCGGCGATGGCTGCCTGATGGAAGGCATCAATCACGAAGCGGTGGGGCTCGCCGGGCATCTGAAGCTCGGGCGCCTGATCGTCCTGTGGGACGACAATGAAATCACCATCGACGGAGCGACCGAGCTATCGCGCAACGAAGATGTGCGCGCGCGCTTTGAAGCCGGGCGCTGGCACACTTGCGAATGCGACGGCCTCGACGCCGATGATGTCGACCGCGCGATCAAGGAAGCGCTCGCCGATCCACGGCCTAGCCTCATCCGCTGCAAGACGATCATCGGATTCGGCGCACCGCACAAGCAGGGGACGGCGGCAACACACGGCTCGGCGCTCGGCAAGGACGAGGTCGCGGCCGCGAAAGCCGAGCTCGGCCTTGAGGATAAGGATTTCTACGTTCCCGACGACATCCTAGAGGCCTGGCGCAAGGCAGGCGAACGCGGCGCGAGCGTAAATGCCGAATGGAAGGAACGCCTCGCAAACAGCGATAAAAAAGACGATTTCTCGCAGCGTCTTTCCGGCAAGGTCGGCCACGAATGGCTTCAACCCTACATCGCGACCCTGCTTGCCGATCCGAAGCCCATCGCCAGCCGCAAAGCGTCCGAAATGGCGCTCGAAGTCATCAACGACGCATTTCCAACGACCATTGGCGGCTCGGCCGACCTCACCGGCTCGAACAACACCAAGACCAAGGCGCTCGAGCCGCTGACACCCGACAATTACGCCGGACGCTACATCTATTACGGGATCCGCGAGTTCGGCATGTCGGCTGCCATGAACGGCATGGCGCTCCACGGCGGCGTCATCCCCTATGGCGGCACCTTCCTGGTCTTCACCGACTATGCGCGCCCCGCAATCCGGCTTTCAGCGCTTCAGCGGGCTCGGGTCGTCTATGTGATGACCCACGACAGCATCGGCCTTGGCGAGGACGGGCCGACGCACCAGCCGATCGAGCATTTGCAGAGCCTCCGTGCCATGCCCGGCCTGGAAGTCTATCGCCCCGCCGATGCGATCGAGACCGCGGAATGCTGGGCGTTGGCCCTCGAGAGCGATGGCCCGTCGATCCTCGCGCTGACCCGGCAGAATATCGGGCCGGTGCGGACCGCGGCTGAAAGCGAGAACCTTTGCGCCCGCGGCGCCTACCGCCTCAAACCCGCCCGAGAGCCGCGCAAGGTGATCCTCATCGCCACCGGTTCGGAGGTCGATCTCGCCCTTGCGGTGTCGAAGAACCTTGAAGGACGCGGCATCGGCACCGACGTCGTGTCCATGCCCTGCACCGAGCGGTTCGACGCGCAGCCCGAGGAATATCGCGACGACGTGCTTCCGGACGTCAGCAATCGCGAAATCCTTCGGGTCTCGATCGAGGCCGGGAGCACTATCGGCTGGGAGCGCTACACAGGACTCCACGGGCTTCGCATCGGGATCGACCGCTTCGGAGTCTCGGCGCCTGCGAAGGACGCTTACGCCTTCTTCGGCCTGACGCCTGACGCCATCACCGAGCGCGTCCTCGACTTCATGAAGAAAAGAGGAACTGAATGACGAGAGTTGCAATCAACGGTTTCGGCCGCATCGGCCGGCTGGTCGCGCGCGCGATCCTCGAGCGGCCCGATTGCGGGCTGGAGCTCGTTAGCGTCAACGATCTCGCCGATGCCAAGGCCAATGCCTGGCTGTTCAAACATGACAGCGTGCACGGCAAGTTTCCGGGCAAGGTCGAAACCGACGGCAACGACATTCTCGTCGATGGGAAGCGCATCCATGTCACCGCCGAGCGCGATCCGGCGAACCTTCCGCACGCCGCGAACAAGGTCGATATAGCGCTGGAGTGCACCGGCTTCTTCACCGACCGCGAGAGTGCGGAGAAGCACATCGCTGCGGGTGCGAAGAAGGTCCTCATCTCGGCACCGGCGAAGGGCGTCGATTTGACCGTCGTCTATGGTGTCAACGAGGACAAGCTGACCGCCGAGCACAAGATCGTATCCAACGCTTCCTGCACCACCAATTGCCTCGCGCCAGTCGCGAAGGTGCTGAACGACACGCTGGGTATCGAGCGCGGGCTGATGACGACGGTCCATGCTTACACCAACGACCAGAAGATCCTCGATCAGATCCACAAGGACCTGCGACGGGCGCGTGCCGCGGCAATGTCGATAATTCCGACAACCACCGGCGCTGCCCGAGCAGTCGGCGAGGTGCTTCCCGAGCTCAAGGGCAAGCTCGACGGCTCGGCGATCCGCGTGCCGGTGCCCGATGTCAGCCTGGTCGATCTGACCTTCACCCCGAAGCGCGAAACCACGCGCGACGAGGTTAATCAGATCCTCAAGACCGCGTCGGAGACGAAGCGCCTCAAGGGCATCCTCGATTTCACCGATGAACCGGTGGTCTCGATCGACCTCATGCACAGCAGCGCGAGCTCGACCATCGACAGCCTCGAGACGGCAGTCCTCGAAGGCAAGCTGGTTCGCGTCGTGAGCTGGTATGACAATGAATGGGGCTTCTCGAACCGAATGGTCGATACCGCCCATGCGATGGGACAGCTCGGCTGAGGTGAGCGGGCAGTTCAAGACGCTCGACGACCTGCCGGAGGATCTGACCGGCAAGAAGGTGCTCGTCCGCGTCGATCTTAACGTGCCGATGGACGGCGCGAAGGTCACGGATGATACGCGCCTTCGGGCGATGCTGCCGACGGTGTTGGAGCTGAGCGATCGCGGCGCGATCGTCCTCCTGCTGTCGCATTTCGGCCGCCCCAAGGGGGAAACGCGACCGGATATGTCGACCGCGCAGCTGGTGCTTCCGATCCACCGGCTCGCCGGGCGGTCGGTCCGCTTCATCGAAGATTGCCAGGGGCCGGAAGCCGAGCGCGCCGTCGCGACCATGCTCCCAGGCAATATCGGCGTTCTCGAGAACACCCGTTTCCACGCCGGGGAGGAAAGGAACGACCCCGAGCTCGCGAAAGCCATGGCGGCGCTTGGCGATTTCTACGTGGACGACGCATTTTCCGCGTCGCACCGGGCACATGCCTCGACCGAGGGCATCACCCATTACCTGCCGAGCTTCGCGGGCCGCGCAATGGAAGCCGAGCTTAACGCGCTCGGACGGGCGCTTGGCAGCCCGGAAAGGCCCGTTGCCGCGGTTGTCGGGGGCGCGAAGGTCTCGACCAAGCTCGCCGTCCTCGGCCACCTCGTAAGCAAGGTCGATCATCTGATCATCGGCGGCGGGATGGCGAACACCTTTCTCGCGGCGCGCGGAGTGAATGTCGGCGAGTCGCTTTGCGAGCACGGGCTGACCGGCGAGGCGGACGGGATTTTCGACGCCGCCGAAAAGGCCGGCTGCACCATCCACCTGCCGTATGACGTCGTCGTCGCGAAAGAGCTCGCACCTAATCCGCCTTCGCTGCGGACCTGCAACGTCCACGAGGTCCAGGCCGACGAGATGATCCTGGACGTCGGTCCGGCCGCGGTCGAGGCGCTTGCCGACGTTCTCAAGACCTGCCGAACCCTGGTCTGGAATGGCCCGCTCGGCGCGTTCGAGGTGCCGCCTTTCGACGAAGCCACAGTCGCGCTAGCGGAAACCGCCGCCGCGCTGACCAAGGAAGGCTCCCTTATTTCGGTCGCTGGCGGAGGCGATACCGTCGCTGCGCTCAACCATGCCGGTGTGGCGCAGGACTTTACCTTCGTTTCGACCGCCGGCGGCGCATTCCTCGAATGGATGGAAGGCCGCACCCTCCCGGGCGTCGCCGCGCTGGAGCGCCAGAACTAGGCGCCGCCGATGTCCAGCGCAGCCGACCTTGCGAAAGCGGCCTTCGCTGCGCTCGAGCGCGGCGATTCCGATGCGCCGGCAAAGTTCGACAAGGCGATCGAGGCAGACCCGCAAAACGGCTCGTTGATCCTCGGGGAAGCCGAAGCCTTGATGATCGCCGGGGTCGAGGCTCCTGCGGAAAGGCTGTCCGCCACCCTGGAACGCTTTCCGCAATGGGCTGACGGCCAGCGGGCGCTGGCGGCACTCCTGTGGGAGCTCGGATCCACTTCCGATTACGCGGCTTCGTTCAAGAGCGCGATCCGCGATCATCCGGGGAACGCAGAGTTGTGGAACGCCTACCTGCAAACATTGGCCGGAGTAGGGGACCATGCAGCGGCGGCCGCGGCCGCGGCCGAGGCTCGGCGCTATTTCAATGACCCGGTCCTGACGCTCATTGAAGCGAACAATCGGGGAATGGTCGGTGAGCATGACGCGGTAGAGACCCTCCTGGCGACTGTTCCGCCCTCGCGTGGCAGAGACGAGGTCGAAGTCCGCCATCGTATCCGTCTCGGCGAGTGGTATGCGGCGCGCGAATTGGTCGATCGCCTCGTATCGGCGCCAGAGGCCGACGTCGGCTCATGGGCGCTCGCGGAGGTGGTGTGGCGCAAGACGTTGGACAGCCGCTGGCAATGGCTCGCCGGCGCGCCCGAATTCATCGCGAAAAGGGGCCTGCCATACAGCGCGGACGAGGTCGATGCCTTGGCCGCCACGCTGGAAGCCCTGCACAGCCACCGCCGCCAGCCCATAGGTCAAAGCGTTCGAGGCGGAACGCAGACGCGCGGACGGCTGCTCGACCGCCAAGACGAAGTGCTTGCCCGCCTTCGCAAGCGTCTTGAGGAAGCCGTTGACGATTACCGGCAAAAACTGCCGCCGCCTGATCCGAAACATCCGCTGCTTCGCCACCGGGATCGAGCCCTGAAGATCGAGGGGAGCTGGTCGGTCCGCCTCTCGTCGGCAGGCTTCCACGTGCCGCACTTCCATTTCGCCGGCGTGCTCAGCTCCGCATTCTACGTCCGGGTGCCCAAATTAGACCGCTCCATACAGGAAGGCTGGCTCGAGCTCGGGCGTCCGCCGCCCGATTTGCAGATGGACCTCGAACCTCTTGCGACGATCGAGCCGGAGCCGGGCAGCCTCGTCCTCTTTCCAAGCTATCTCTACCACGGCACGCGACCCTTTTCGGCGGGCGAGCGGCTGAGCGTCGCGTTCGATGTGAGCTGATGGTCAGCCGGTCGTTGCGCGCGCTGGAACGGCTGACTATCAGCCGCGGCGAGGAAGGGCTGAACTCTTATGAATCGTGATCAAATGCGGGAGAAAATGGCGCGCGGAGACGGGTTCATCGCCGCGCTCGACCAGTCAGGCGGGTCCACGCCCAAGGCGCTCAAGGGCTACGGGATCGAGGAAAGCGCCTGGTCGAACGACGAGGAGATGTTCGACCTTATCCACCAGATGCGCTCGCGGATCATCGGTTCGCCCTCGTTTGGCTCGGGCAAGGTCATCGGCGCCATCCTGTTCGAGCGAACCATGGACGGAAAGGTCGGCGGAAAGCCGACGCCGCATGCCCTGATCGACCGCGGAATCGTCCCTTTCATCAAGATCGACAAGGGCCTGGAGGAAGAGGCGAACGGCGTTCAGCTGATGAAGCCGATCCCGGGTCTCGACGATCTCCTCATCCGCGCCAAGGGCCTGGGCGTGTTCGGAACCAAGGAACGGTCAGTGATCAACCTCGCGAACCGCGAGGGCATCGCTGCAGTCGTCGCGCAACAGTTCGACGTCGCCCGGCAGGTGCTTGCGCACGACATGATGCCGATCATCGAGCCCGAGGTTAACATCAAGAGCCCGGAGCGCGATGCCGCCGACCACATTCTTCTCGAAGAAATTCAGAGGAATCTCAATACTATTCTTGACGGTGCTCAGGTGATGTTGAAACTTTCTATCCCGGCAGAAGCGGGGCTGTTCCAGCCGCTCGTCGACCATCCGAAGGTGCTTCGCGTGGTCGCTTTGTCGGGCGGGTTCAGTCGTGAGGACGCTTGCCGCGAATTGGCGCGCAATCCGGGAATGATCGCCAGCTTCAGCCGAGCGCTCCTCTCGGACCTCCGGGCGCAACAGACTGACGACGAATTCGACCGCACGCTCGGAACCGCGATCGACGAGATTTACGACGCCTCGGTGGCGCGGGTGCCGGCCTGATCTTGGACGAAGCCGAATTCGATCCCGTCGACTTCCCGCCTCCCGAGCGGAAGGAGCCGGCCAAGCTCTATTTGATCAGCCCGCAGGAAGTCGGCGCAGGCTTCCCCGACCGGCTGAAGGCGGCGCTCGAGCCGGGGATCGCGAGCGCCTTCCAGCTGCGCGTGAAGGACGTGAGCGAGCACGAACTCGCGCGGCTTGCCGAGCCGCTGCAGCGCATCTGCGCCGATGCCGATGTCACCTTCATCGTCAACGACAGCATGAGCCTCGCGAAGCGTCTCGGCGCGGACGGAGTGCATTTGGGGCAGAGCGACGGCGATGTGCGAGAGGCGCGGGCGCTGCTCGGACCCTCGGCGCAGATCGGCAAAACCTGCCATGACAGCCGCCATTTTGCGATGGAAGCGGGCGAGGCGGGCGCGGACTATGTCGCGTTCGGCGCCTTCTACCCCACAACCACAAAGCCATCGAACTATCGTCCCGCGCCGTCGATCCTCAGTTGGTGGTCGACCTTGTTCGAAATTCCGTGCGTGGCCATTGGCGGGATCACTCCGGACAATGCCAAACCGATTGTCGATGCCGGTGCAGACTTCATCGCGGTTTGCCAGGCGGTGTGGGGCAAGGACGATCCGACCGCAGCCGTGAAGGCGTTCGAGCAGGTGCTTAGCGGCTCATCTGCCTGACCATCGACTTCAACGTCCGCGCATCCTCGATGGCGTGACCGTGGATATCGTTATTGAAATAGCACCAGACGCTTCGGCCGAACTGCCTTTGCTCGAGGCACCAGTCGGTCCATTCGAGCAGGGCCTCGTCTGAATAGCGGCCCCAATATTTGCCCGCCGCGCCATGAAATCGGACATAGGCGGTTCGGCCGCTCGCCCGGCGAGGCGACTTCAGCCCTTTGAGATCGTGAGTAACGAAGCCGATGCCATGCCGATCGAGGAGCGCGAGGACATCCTCGTCGTACCAACTCTTGTGCCGGAACTCGACGACCTGCTCGAGGTCGTTCGGAAGCCAGCCGAGGAAGGTGTCCAGGCGCTCGAGGTTCTTATGGAGGCTGGGCGGCAGCTGGTAGAGCAGGGGGCCGAGCTTGCCTCCGAGCGGCCGGGCCAGCTCGATGAACCGATCGACCTCGGCCCGGCAGTCGAGCAGCTTCTTCATGTGCGTGATGAATCGGTTGACCTTGACCGCGTAGCGGAAGCCAGGCGGCGCCTTCTCGCGCCATCCCTCGAACGTCGAGGCGAGCGGCAGGCGATAGAAGCTGGCGTTGATTTCGACGGTGTCGAACTCTTCGGCATAGCGCTCGAACCAGCGCTTCTGCGGCAGGCCTTCGGGATAGAAGATCCCGCGCCAATGCTTGTACACCCAGCCCGAGCAGCCGACGTGGATTCCGCTCGCCGTGGAAACAGTCGTTTCCTCCATCGTTGCACCTCAACAATGCTGATTGAGGAGGGTTGCGCTGAAGTACGCGGCGACTGCTTTGTTCACGGCGGTATTCACCGCGGTCGTCGTGAGCGCGTTCTGGATCTGGTTCTACAGCTTCGTGCCCAAGCCGAGAGCCGAGGTGGAGCGAAGCGGCACGATCGTCGCGGTGAAGCCGGACAAGGCCCCTCCGGTCGAGGTGGCTCAGCAGGTGGTGGTTGGACCGGCGGGGCTGGCCATTCCCGTTGTCGGCGTGAAAGCGAGCGATCTCGTCGACACCTTCGACGCCGCGCGCGGTGCGGGACGACGTCATGACGCCATCGACATCATGGCTCCCGAAGGAACGCCGGTCATCGCCGCGGCGGACGGCACGATCGAAAAATTGTTCTTCAGCAAGGGCGGCGGCGGGATCACGATCTACGAGCGCTCAACCGATCCCAGGTGGATGTATTATTACGCTCACCTGCAGGGCTATGCTCCCGGCCTCGCTGAAGGACAGCAGGTCAAGCGCGGCCAGGTGATCGCCCGCGTCGATCATACAGGCGATGCGAGCCCATCGGGACCGCACCTCCATTTCGCGATAAACTCGATGGCGCCGGGAGAGCGCTGGTGGCAGGGAACGCCGATCAATCCGTACCCGCTCCTTGCCGGAAAATAGGTGAGCGGCTAGGGCCAGCGCCGGCTCTTTCCATCTAGTTCAATCAGGTAGGCGATCATGAAGATCAGCGGCGTGGACATCCGTCCCGGCAACATCATCGAATATGAGGGCGGCATCTGGCGCGCCGTGAAGATCCAGCACACCCAGCCGGGCAAGGGCGGCGCCTACATGCAGGTCGAGATGAAGAACCTCATCGACGGCCGCAAGACCAACGTCCGCTTCCGCTCCGCCGAGACGGTCGAGCGTGTCCGCCTCGATACCAAGGACTTCCAGTACCTCTACCATGACGGCGACATGCTCGTGTTCATGGACAAGGATTCGTATGAGCAGGTGATGCTTCCCGAGGACCTCCTCGGGGATGCCGCCGAGTTCCTCCAGGACGGCATGGACGTGGTCATGGAGCTCTACAACGAGAGGCCGATCAGCGTTCAGCTTCCCGACCAGGTCGAGGCGACGATCGTCGAGGCCGATGCCGTCGTGAAGGGCCAGACCGCAAGCTCGAGCTACAAACCGGCAGTCCTCGACAATGGTGTGAAGGTGCTT
>Ga0207694_10003411_pt1 | contig 12650 bp, 7 predicted proteins | sample KBSC34metaG_FD_184353 | JGI IMG/M metagenome (GOLD analysis project Ga0207694, IMG submission 184353) | Corn rhizosphere microbial communities from Kellogg Biological Station, Michigan, USA - KBS C3-4 metaG (SPAdes) (version 2) | ecosystem: Host-associated > Plants > Roots > Rhizosphere > Soil...
GCCGACGGGAAGGCGGCCTGCACGATGATGAGCTGCACCTTCCCGTCCGCCGAGACGATGCCGGAGGGCTGGCGGGCGCGCCGCTCGGCCTCGTCCAGCTGCCGTCGCAGCTTCTCGATGCGTTCGTCGTCTCGGCGCGCGCCCGCCGGGGCCTCGTCATCGTCGAGCGACACGAAGAGCGGGTTGACCTTCAGCTTCGCCCGCCGCACGCGCGCCGCCAGCGCCTCGCGCGCGTCCTCCAGATCGCCGACCGACGCGAACAGGTAGCGGTTGTCCCACGCGAAGCGGCGCGCCGGACCGTCGTCCGCCACCACGTTCGCGACCAGACTGGGATCCAGCTTGCCGATCCGCGCGACCAGCGCCGTCGCGCCGCGCGCGCGCAACGCCGGATCGTCGCTGGCCACCGCCGCCAGCGCCAGCCCCAGCACCGACGTCCGTCGCTCGATCTCCTCCAGGTCGTGGACCGACCGTGCCTCCGGCGGCAGCAGGTTCGACAGATCCGTGCGCAGCGGCAGCCCCGCCGCCAGCGCGGCGCCCGCCACCAGCACCGCCGCGCCCGCCAGCAGGATCGCGGCGCGCCGGCGCTCCGTCCAGGCGGCATACCGTTGCAGCCGAGAGGCGGCGGCGGCCAGGTCGGCCGGAGGCGGGCGCGAGGGCTGCATGCAGGGAGCGGACCGCAGTGTGAGGGGAGGGGACCGAGCCCTCAAGCAACGTCCTGGTGTCAGTCGCGGGCCTGGCCCGGAATGTGCCCGACCGTCGAGTACACTGCCCGCCATGAGCCGGCTCGCGGGATCGTCGCGGTGGCTGCGGATCCGAAACGCGATCCTGGCCGCCGTCGTCTTCGTCGGGCGCCTGCTGCTGGTGCTGGGGGCCGCGGTCCCGTACACGCTGGCTCGGCTGCGCAGGCGCGCCCGGTGCGCCACTCCCCTCGCGCCCGCTTTGATCGGTCGCGCGCGCCCCCGCGTGCTGCTCATCGGCGGGACCATCAACCACACCACCCAGGTCCAGCAGATCGGGCGCGAGCTCGGCGAGTGCGACCGCGCCTTCACCTGGTACTACGCCGACGGCGCGCTCGAGCTGTTCCGACGCCTCGGCTGGCTGAACAGCACCGCGCTCGGCGACAAGCTGCGCGCTCGCTGCCTCGCGTACCTGCAACGCGAGCGCCTGCCCCTCGACCTCGACGGCGCGCGCGGCGGTTGCGACCTGGCCGTCACCTGCTCCGACCTGAGCATGCCCGCCCGTCTGCGCGGCGCGCGCGTCGTGCTGGTGCAGGAGGGCATGACCGATCCCGAGGACGCCATCTTCCGCCTCGTGCGCGCGCTGCGCCTGCCGCCCTGGCTGACCACCACGTCGTCCGCCACCGGCCTCAGCCACGCCTACGATCGGTTCTGCGTCGCCAGCGAAGGCTACCGCCAGCTCTTCGTGAAGAAGGGCGTCGACCCCCGGCGCCTGGTCGTCACCGGCATCCCCAACTTCGACAACTGCGAGCGCTACCGCGACAACGACTTCCCCCACCGCGGATTCGTGCTCGTCTGCAGCTCCGACATCCGCGAGACCGCGCGCTGGGACGACCGCCCAGCGTTCATCGCGGATGTCGTGCGCATCGCCGCCGGCCGGCTGATCATCTGGAAGCTGCACCCCAACGAGAACGCGCCCCGCGCCCGCGCCGAGATCGCGCGCGCCGCGCCCGCCGCCCTCGTCTGCGACACCGGCAGCGCCGAGCACATGATCGCGAACTGCGACGTCCTCGTCACCCAGTACTCGTCGACCGCCTACGTCGGCCTGGCCCTCGGCAAGGAGGTGCACTCGTACTTCGACATCGAGGAGCTGCGGCGCCTGTGCCCCATCCAGAACGGCAGCACCAGCGCCCGCCGCATCGCCGACGTGTGTCGCGAGCTGCTCGGCCTGCCGTCAGCGGGCGCTGCCGACGAGGCCGGCGCCTCAGGGCCCGACCGACTGCTCCCAGAACACGACGTCGCCGTTCTGGCTGGCCACGAACGTCACCCCACCGTCCTGCGAGATCACGATGGCTAGCCCCTGCGGGTGCCGGTGCACGAACCGGTACGCCGCCCGATGGCGCGTGCCGACGTCTTCCATCGACGCGCGCTCGCGCTCGTTGCCTTCCAGGTCCAGCGCTCGCCAGACATTGATGGGCGACGGCAGCTCGCCCGAGACCTCGCCGCCGAAGCCGAGGATCGCGAACCGCTTGTCCACCACGACCGCCCCGTCGATGGAGGCCAGGCTGGCGATCACCCGGCTCATCTCGAAGATGGACTGCTCCAGCTTCTCCAGGTCCGGGTTCGTGTCGCGCGCGAAGTCCGACCAGTCGACCGAAGGATTCGTCGTGGCCCCCGCCAGCCGGTCGAGGATGCGCAGCAGCAGCGTGCGATAGCGGCGCGTCGGCTCGCTGTCGTCGAAGCGATATTTCAGATTGACGTTGTCCGGCGCGGCCACCGCCGGTCCCAGATCCGTCGCGGCGATCAGGATCATCCCGCCGTGGCGCGCGTTGCGGACCAGCTGGATGGCGCGCCGGAGCATGTGCTGCCCGACCCGCCCCACCAGGTTTTGGTCCGCCGCCGTCGGCGAGCTCGTGCGCTGCTGGCTGACCGCGTGCTCTTCCTGGATCTCCGCGCGCTCGCGCTCGAAGCGCGCCGGCAGCCAGACCGACTCGAACACGTCCATCGTCGTGTTGATCAGCTCGCCGCGTTCGAGCCCGCCGATCATCTTGCCCGCGCAGCGGACGACCACCCGCCCCGGCCCCGTGACGTGGATGATCGGATCGTACGTCCAGTTCGGCACCAGACTGCGCCCGCCCCACGTCGGCGCCAGCCACGCCGGCCCCGAGTGCGCGATCCCCCAGATGCGCAGCTTCCCCGCGTGTGGCGGGTCCTTGTGAACGTTCGCCCCGATCAGCGTCGTCTCGAACGGCACCGACGGGCTCAGGCTCTTCAGCTCGTTCGAGTTCAGCGGCCGCGTATCCGCGAACGGCAGCCGCAACACCCCCTGATTCGGCGCCCCGTTCAGCGGCAGCGCCGCCGGATCCATCAGCAAAAGCCGAAACCGCGTCGGCCGCGTCTCCTCCGCCGTCATCGAAGCCTCGAAGCAGATGGACAGCACCTCGCGCAGCTGCTCGTGCGAGATCGCCAGCTTCTGCGACGCCGGCCAGTGGTCGCGGACGTAAACAGCCAGGTCCGGCGGATACGCGTAACGCGTCTTCACAGGTGTAGGCTAGCACCGACGGCCGGCGCCGCCCCGGGGCGTGGATACCTCGTCGATACCGACTTCACACCAGAAGTTAACGGGGCGCTCGTCGATCGTGGCGTAGACAAAACGAGAAACGTTCGCGCGTTGGTGGGAGAGGTGACGATGAGGAAGTCCACGCTGGCGAGCCCCGTGCGCCGTTCGCGCCTGTTGAAGGCGGCGGTGTGGCTGGCGGCCGCCGCGGGCGTCGCCTCTTGCGGCGATGCGCCCATCTACACGCGTTTGACCGACCGAGGCGCCCCCGGTGAAGGAAAAGGCGGCGCGATCGGCGAGGGAACCGCTGGCGGCAATGGGATCCCAGCGACCGGGGGGGCACCAGGCGGTGCCGTGGGCGGGACTTCGGGGCGATCCGACCCGGGTGCCGCCGCCGGTGGGGGCATCGGGGCCGCGGATGCTGCCGGCGATCCGGCGGCTGCCGGAGGGCGGGCCGGCTCGGTGGGGGCCGCGGGCGCCGACGGGCCCGGCGTTGCCGGGGGAGGCGTGGGAGGCGCGGGCAGATCGCCTGACGGCACGGGCGGCGCCGGCGGGCGCACGCGGCAGGGCGGTTTCACCGGATTTGGGGGGCGCGCGGCGACCGACAGCCCGAAAGGCAGTGGCGGCAAAGGCGGCAGCGCCGGCGGGGGCGGAACGCTCGGGGCGGCAGGCGCGGGCGGTGCCCGAGCGATGGTGACCCCCGATGGTCAAGCCGGTGCCGCGGGGAGCGCGGGCGAAGGAGCGAGCGGCGGCGGTGGCGGCGCGCGCGGCACCGCGGGAGCCGGCGGGAGCGGGCCGTCCACCGATCCGAGCAAGATGAGCTTCGAGTCATCCAGCCAGGGCTGGTACGCGGCCGTCGGAGGATTCTCGAACGTCGGACGCCGAACGACGCGCGCCTACGCCGGCGTCGCCTCCCTGGGCGCCACCTTGCATCACGGGGGAGCCGCTCCCGTCACCAACACCCTCGCCGCCGACAGCGTCGCGCCCGCGACCGCGCCGGGCCCTCGCTCCGTCATCACCTTCCACATCTACCTGCCCGCCAGCGCGCCCGCGATCGAGTGGGTCCACCCGTTCCTCCAGGACACCAACCTCACGTACACGGGCACCTACACCGCGCGCTCCGCACTGACCTTCGGCGCCTGGAACACCATCAAGGTGACACTCCCCTCAAACGCCGTCCCGACCCTGCACGTCCTCGGCATCGAGGTCCGCACCAGCGGCGCCACCCCCCTCGACGACGACATCTTCATCGACGCCATCGATTGGTAGAAGCTCCTCCCAGTCGTCGGCGACCTCGCTCACCTCAATCGTCGCTCACTTCGCCTTTTCCGTCCCATCCCCCAGAATCTCCGTCAGCTCGCGCGGCGCCGCCTCCCCGCCACCTCCCCCCGCCGCCCCCAGCGCCCGCATCGCATCCACGTGCTGAATCAAGAACTCGCGGTTGTCCAGCACCGACAGGTTCTGCATCTCCAGCGCCCCCATCCGGTCCTCCGGCGAGAACAGACTCTCGACCTTCTCCATCGACAGCTTGTGCGGGTCGTACGCCATGTGCGGCGCCGACGTCGACACGATCGTGTAGTCGTCCCCGCGCCGCAGCTCCAGCGTCACCTGCCCCGTGATGGAAGGCGCGATCCACCGCGCCATCGCGTCTTTCAGCATCATCGCCTCCGGATCGAACCACTTGCCTTCGTAAAGGAGTCGCCCCAGCCGCCGCCCCATCACGTAGTACTGATCCGTGGCGTTCTCGTTGTGGATCGCCGACAGCAGCCGCTCGTAGCAGATGTGCAGCAGCGCCAGCCCCGGCGCCTCGTAGATCCCGCGGCTCTTGGCGTCGATGACCCGGTTCTCGATCTGGTCGCTCATCCCCAGCCCATGCCGCCCGCCCGTCGCATTGCAAGCCTGGAACAGCTCGAACCGCGACGGGAAGCGCTTGCCGTTCAAGCTGACCGGCAGCCCCTGCTCGAAAGCCACCGTGACCTCCTCCGCCTCGACGCGCACCTCCGGCTTCCAGAACGCCACCCCCATGATCGGGTTGACGATCCGAATCCCCTTGTCGAGGAACTCCAGGTCCTTCGCCTCGTGAGTCGCCCCCAGACAGTTCGCATCCGTGCTGTAAGCCTTCTCGACCCCCATCCGATACGGCAGGTTGATACCGTTCAGGTACTCGCTCATCTCCGTCCGCCCGCCGAAAGCCCCCACGAACTCGTTGTCCAGCCAAGGCTTGTAGATGGTCAGCTTCGGGTTCGTCAGCACCCCATACCGATAGAACCGCTGGATGTCGTTCCCCTTGTGCGTGCTCCCGTCGCTGAAGACATCGACCCCGTCTTCCTTCATGGCCAGCACGATCGCCGTCGTCGTCACCGCGCGGCCGAGCGGCGTGGTGTTGTAGTACTTCCGGCCCGCGACGCCGAGGTGGAAGGCCCCGCACTGGATGGCGATCAGCCCTTCGCGAACCAGCGCGTCCCGACAGTCCACGAGCCGGGCCTTCTTCGCCCCGTGCTGGAGCGCGACCGGCGGGATGTCGGAAGGAGTCGCCTCGTCCGGCTGCGCCAGGTCCGCCGTGTACGCGTACACCTCGAGCCCCTTCCGAGCCAGCCACGCCACCGCGCAGCGCGTGTCCAGCCCTCCCGAGAAGGCGATCCCGATCTTGCTGCCAGCCGGCGGAACCTTGCGATGAATACGACTCATGGGAAGCGACCCATACCACAAAACGCCCGCTCCTCGGTGACGGTCCCGTAACGCCCGGCCGGATGGTTACGCGCGGTGGACGCGACCCGCTCCCTGCACCAGAACCCCCTCAATCTCTGCCGGGTTCGCGGCCTCGGCGTTGGCCCGAATCTCGCTGTGTGATGGGCCTCGGTCGGAGATGATCACCGTCGGCCAAATCGTCGGTAACTACCAGATCACCGCGACGCTGGGCGTGGGCGGGATGGGGACCGTCTTCCTGGCCGAGCACCCGATCATCGGAAGCAAGGTCGCCCTCAAGGTCATCCACCCCGATTTCGCCGGCAACGCCGAGGCCGTCGCCCGCTTCGTGAACGAAGCGAAGGTCGTCAACGAGATCGGCCACGACCACGTCATCGCCGTCACCGACTTTGGGTCCGCGCCGACCGGTGACTTCTACTTCATGATGGAGTATCTGGCCGGCGAGACCCTCGCCGACGCAATCAAGGTCGCCGGTCGATTCCCGCCCGCCCGAGCCCTGAACATCGCGGCGCAGATCGCCGACGCGCTGGGTGCCTCGCACGCGCACGGCATCATCCACCGGGATCTCAAGCCTGAGAACATCGTTCTCATCGTTCGAGATGGGGTCAAGGATTTCGTCAAGGTCCTCGACTTCGGTCTGGCGAAGTTGACCCATCGGCGCGAAGGAGCCCCCTACAAATCGGCCGCCGGATGGGTGATGGGGACGCCCTACTACATGTCGCCCGAGCAGTGCGAGGGTCGCGCGGAGATCGACCACCGCAGCGACATCTATGCGCTCGGCGTGATCCTCTTCGAGATGGTCACCGGCGTCGTCCCGTTTGCCGGCGACGTTCCTACCGACGTCCTGATCCATCACGTGAAGACGGCGCCCCCCACGGCGCGGAGCCTCGTCCCCGACCTTCCAGCCGCCGTGGATGCGATCTTGTCGCGGAGCCTCGCCAAGGATCCCGCCCGTCGCTTTCAGACCATGGCCGAATTCCGGGAGGCCCTGCTCGACCTGGAACACCACGCCGCGCCGCACGCGGCGCCCTCCCTGCACGAGCAGGCGCTCGCCCTCCGCGGCGGATCGCCCACGCCGGAGGGGCCTCGCCACCCGGGGCTCTCGCTACCCCTCAGCGACACAGAGCTCGCGCCGGGGGTGAAGCTGAGCCCGCGACCGTCACCCCTGCCGGAGACGCGCGGCGCGCGTTCGCCCCAGCCGAGCCTTCCGGTTCTTCAGGTTCTCGCCCCGAAGCCGCCTCACCGGGGTCGCGCCGCCTTTCTGACCGCCGCCGCCGTGGCGGTCGCGCTCATCGGGGGCGTGAAGTATCGCCATCAAGCGATGCGCGTCCTCGAGGGCGTCGCCGTGGGCGTCCCCGCGCACGGGCAGTCGCCCGCCCGGATCCGGTTGACCTTCGACTCCGAGCCGAGGGGCGCGACCGTGATCCGCTCCGACGGTCGCGTCATCGGCGTGACGCCCGTCGTGACCGAGGTCCCCCCCGATATGGCCAGGACCGAATACGTCTTCGAGAAGCAGGGCTTCGCGCCGAAGACCACCTCGATCGTCCCCGAGACGTCCCTGTCGATCTTCGAATCCCTCGCTCGGGAGACTCGTGTCGAATCCGCCCAGCTCGAAGCCCAGGTCGTCCCGCTGCCCCGCCGCGAGCCACCCGATCCGCCCGCACCCTTCGTGCGCGCCAAACCGGCTGCGTTCCACCGAACCATGCCCCGCCGCCCGGCCGCCCCAAGCCCGCCCGCGTCCGCCGAGCCCCCGTCCCTGGTTGAGCCCGCCCCTGCGGCTCCGGCGTCCGCGACCCCAGCGCCGAGCGCTGTCCGCCCCCTCGATCGCGACGACGTCCTCGCCCCGAGCGAAAGCTGAGCATCTCCTTGGCCCTGACTGACTGATTGACACGGCGAGGGAGTCAGGACATAAAACCTGCCACTCGCGGGATTAACTCAGTTGGTAGAGTGTCAGCTTCCCAAGCTGAATGTCGCCGGTTCGAACCCGGTATCCCGCTCCCTTCCAAGTCGCCGAAGACTGGCGACTTTTCGGAGTCGTTCGGCACGCTGAAATCGGGGTTCGCGCGGCCTTGCAGCAAGGGTGCAGCAAACGGCGGTGCCTCAGGAGCGTCGGAGGCTGCGGACGAGGGTGCTGGGGCAATCGCCGTGGCGGCAACCGGGCATCGCATGAGCGTCGACGGGCGATCCCCCGAAGACGATTCCAAGAGCTCGTGGGCCCGTCACCCCGCGATCGCCGATTGACGCGCGGGGACGTCCGGACCTATCTTCTTTCCATCATACGTCTCTGGTCAATCGAGCGACCATGAGTGACATCCTTCCAGCGGAATCGAACGAGCCAGTGGCGTTTGGTCCCTTCCGCGTCTACGGACGGAGTCGCCAGCTGTTCTGCGGGAGCGAGGAGGTTCGCCTCGGTGGCAGGGCAACCGACGTTCTTCTGGCGCTCGCCAGAAAGAAGGGGGAGGTGGTCACGAAGGAAGAGCTCTTCGCGGCCGCTTGGCCCGGCATAGCGGTCCATGAGAGCAACCTGAAGGTCACCGTCGCCTCCGTGCGACGTGCCCTGCGCGAACATTCCCCCGGGCACGAATTCATCATCACCGTGGTGGGGAGGGGCTACTGGCTTGGCGGTGACCCTCGTCCCGAGACGGCCGCAGACCGTGCGGAGGCGCCTGCGGTCGCGGGCTCGTCGCTTCCCGAGCTGGGGACCGTCATCGGTCGCGGCGCCGAGATCGCCAGCTTGCGCGAGAGGTTGGCCTCCAACCGCCTGACGACGGTCGCCGGGCCTGGTGGGATCGGAAAGACGACGGTCGCCGTGGCGGCCGCGCAGCTCTTCGAGGACGATGGCGTCGGATCGGTGACCTTCGTGGATCTCGCCCGGGTCGCGAGCGGGGAGTTCGTTGCGTCGTCGCTGGCGGCAGCGCTTGGCGTCAGGTCGGACGGCGAGGACATGCTTCAGGCGATCGCGTCCATCCTGGCTCCCCGGAAGGCCCTGATGGTCTTTGACACGTGCGAACACGTCCTCAACGCCGTGGCGCACATCTGCGATGTCCTGCTTGCCAAGACCGCCCATGTCCGGATCCTGGCGACCAGCCGCCAGGTGCTGCGTGCGCGGGGAGAGGAGGTCCTGTGGCTCGCACCTCTGGAGGTCCCGCCTCCCGACCACGCAGGCACGGCCCAGGACGTCTTGCGTTACTCCGCGATCCAGCTCATCGCCGCACGCGCCTTCGAGACGTCCGGCTATCGTCTCGACGACCGGGACGCCCCGACGATCGCCGAGATCTGCCGGCGGCTCGATGGGGTTCCGCTCGCGATCGAGCTGGTCTCTTCCCGGATGGCAGGACGTAACGCGGAAACGGTGCTCGAGGAGCTCGACGATGGATTTCGAATGCTCAAGCGTGGGAGTCCGGGGGGCCCGGCCAGACAAGAGACCCTGCTCCTCACGCTCGAGTGGAGCTACGCGCTGCTCACCAGGGACGAGGCGCTCGTTCTCCGTGCCCTCGCGATCTTCGCCGGCTCCTTCGATACGGACTCGGTGGTCGGGGTCCTCGCGGATCATGATCTCTCCCCGGTCGCCGCCTTCGACGCCGTGGCGGGCCTGCGTGCGAAGTCGATGATCAGCGTCGACCAGACCTCCGGCGAATTGCGGCATCGCCTTTTGGACAGTACACGCGCCTTCGCCGGCGATCTGCTGGCCAGCCACGGGGAGCTCGCCGCGGTATCGGCCAATCACGCGAAGCTTCAACTCGAGATCCTCGGGCGTGCCAGCGCGGAGCACGCGACGATGCCGGCCGGCAAGTGGCACGCGACCTATGGCGGCCAGGCGGACGATCTGCGCAAGGCCATCGACTGGGCGCTCGTCCGTGGCGGTGATCGGCCGCTCGGCGTACAGCTGGTCGCCGCCGGGTTGCCCCTGTGGCATGAGCTGTCTCTCGCCGACGAGAGCCGCAGGAACTGTGAGCGCGCGCTCGCCGCGTACGAGAGCATCGGATGCACCGATGCTCCCCTGAAGCTGAAGCTGGTGGTGGGTCTGGCGACCGCCAACACCTATCTCGCGGCCGAACCACTGGCCACCATTGCCTTGTTCGAGAGCGCCATTCAGCTGGCGCGCGAGACGGCCGACCCGGGCGCCGAATGCCGGGCGCTGGGTGCCCTGGCGACATGTCAGGCGCTGCCCGGCGATCAAGGCGCGGTGACCGAGACGCTCAAGATGATGCGGCAGGCCGCCGTGCGAACGAATGACCGGTCCGCGCTGTGGGAATACGAGCAGCTTTGCGCGGTGCTGGATGTTCATCGTTGCAGGTTCGCCGCCGCTCACGCGCGGCTGGAGCGGCTCCGCGCCGAGATGCAAGATCATGCCGAAGGCGCCGTGCCGAGCTTTCAGGTCCACCAAAGGACCAATGTCGAGGTACAGCTGGGCGCCATTTGCTGGCTGATGGGCAAGCCGGGCCGGGCTGCCGACATCATCGAGAACGCAGCGCGAGAAGCCATGGAGCGTGGCCACGGGGTGACGCTGATTCATTGCCTGTCGCGCGGGATAATCTTCGTGATGTGCGAATGTCACGAGTATGACAAGGCGACGTCCTATACCGAGCTCCTGAGGCGCGCGGTTTATCGGCACGGCATGCCGGTGTGGCTCCCGATCGTCGAATGTTATGCTGCCACGATCGAAGCTCATGTCGGCGTGCGCCGCTCGCCCCGGCGGTTGTGGGCGGCCTTCGAGAGTCTGCGGGAGGCGGCCGCTCGCGTCGCTCATCACAGCTACTTCGCGACACTCGCCAACGCGATGATTGCCATCGAGCAAGTGGAGGATGCCGCGCGGATCATTGCCTACATCTTCCAGACCGAGCCGTCGCGCTGGCGGTGGGTCTTGCCCGAGTTTCTGCGGCTGAGGGCGGCGACCGAGCGGGCCGCGGGGCGCGACGGCGCCGCGGAGGCGACCCTGAGGGAAGCGCTGAAGGTCGCGGACGAGATCGGTGGCGTCGCCTGGAAGTTGCGCTCGGCGCACGATCTGGCCGTCCTGCTGAAGGACCGCGGCGCGTCCGCGGACGCGAGACAAGTCCTCATGCCCGTCTACGGCCAATTCAGCGATGGATTCAATTCGGGGGATCTCAGGAGCGTCGGCAGACTCCTCGAGCAGCTGGGCTGATCGGAGGCCGGGCGACGCGCTCTCGTCGCACCGGCCGATCCGAGGTTCGGTTCGCACGGCCGGATGGGCCGTCACGTCAGCTCGAGAGAGAGGTTGCCGCTTTGACGATGAGCTCGGCGACCGCGGCAGGATGAGAGAGCATCGGAACGTGTGAGCTTTCGAGGACGACGGTCTCGGCGCCCATTCGCTTCGCCGAGTCGCGCTCGACGGCCGGGGGAATGGTTTCGTCGTGTGTCGCCACGATGTACCAGGAGCGCTTCGAGCGCCAGGCGGCCTTGGAAATCTTGTCGCCAAAGCACCTCACGGCAAGCGGTCCCTGCGAGGCAAACACGAGCTCGGCCTCCCTCTCCGGGATGTCCTGCGCGAAGTGCCTGCGCACGCCTTCAGCCGTCAAGGCAACGTAGCCGTCCCCGTAAGGCTTGATTTCGGCCGCGGCGGGTGCTGGTGGATAAGCCTTCCACCAGTCCTGGAACGACTGTCCGGTATCGGGAGCGCCCGCGGCGACATAGACGAGGCCCTTGACCTGGGGGTGGGAGCCCGCCTCGGTGATGACGGCCCCGCCCCAGGAGTGACCGACCAGAAGAACGGGCCCCTCTTGAGCGTCGACGACGCGATGGACCGCCTTCACGTCGTCGGCGAGCGAGCTGAGAGGGTTCTGCACGGCGACGGCTTTCAGCCCCCGCTTCGTGAGCCGTGGAATCACCTTTGCCCAGCAAGAACCGTCGGCAAAGGCACCATGGACGAGGACGACCTTGTCGATGGATCTGACGCCGCCGTGGGGGACTCCCGGCGTTCGAGCGCCCATGGGGGCCTTGTCCCGCGCCGTCGCGTCACTTCGACGGTCGGTTTGCGCGGCCGCCGGCGTGGCTCCCAACGCGGTCAGGCCGCCCAGCACCGCTGCGCCCGTGACTTGCACCACGATGGCTCGGCGTTCATGGTCGACGACGTCGTCGTCTTCTCTGTGCGCGGTCATGTGAGGTCTCCTGCTAGAGCGACGCGGCCGCGCTCGCGATGAATTCGGCAACTGTCGCGGGGTGCGAGAGCATTGGCACATGTGAGCTTTCGACGACCAGGGTCTTGCCGCTCATCCTCTTCGCCGAATCGCGCTCGACGTCGGGCGGAATGGTCTCGTCGTGAGCAGCGACCATGTACCACGACGGCTTCGAACGCCAAGCCGCGGTCGAGACCTTGTCGCCAAAGCATCTCACCGCGAGGGGGCCCTGCGTGGCGAACACGATGTCCGCCTCGTCAGGCGGGAGGTCCTGGACGAAATGTTTTCGTACCCCCTCACGAGTGAGGGCCACGTAGCCTTCGCCGTATGGCTTGATTTCGGGTAAGCCCGGCGCTGGCTTGTAGTCCTTCCACCAATCCTGGAAGGACTGTCCGCTGTCTGGGGCGCCCGCGGCGATGTACACCAGGCCCTTCACCTCGGGATGGTTGCCGGCTTCGGTGATGACCGCGCCGCCCCAGGAATGGCCGACCATGAGAACCGGCCCCTTTTGAAACTCCACCACCCGGTGAGTGGCCCGAACGTCATCCGCGAGCGAGCTGAGCGGATTCTGTACGG